>Ga0049105_1000671_pt1 | contig 12796 bp, 8 predicted proteins | sample WorMetvaBAHAMAS1_FD_61260 | JGI IMG/M metagenome (GOLD analysis project Ga0049105, IMG submission 61260) | Worm MetaG Olavius vacuus BAHAMAS.1 | ecosystem: Host-associated > Annelida > Digestive system > Unclassified | place: Germany: Marburg | collected 2013-04-09
TTATTATTATTATTATTATTATGGTGTGTTAGACTAAGCTAACTCTTTGTCGGTTTTCAAACGCACTTAAAATCATCGCACTTTCATTTCATTTCATTTCATTGGGATGCTGGAGGCAGCAGATGCAGCTCAAAAGTTAATCTTACTGGAGGCTCTTGGCTCTGTATAGTGCACTGCACTTGTAGTCTCATAGTGATGTACGCTGATATTAGATTGGATATTTTGATGACCTGTTGTAAATGTTTCGTGCCATGCATGGCCGAGTGTTTGCGACAAAGAAGTGTACAGTGTGTGAGTTTCACTTAGACGCTTGAGTTGCTGGTGATCAGTTGTGTGTGAAGTTGTTTTGTGCATCCTTCTTTGTAGATTTATCTATGAGACGGAGCAGTTCAACGGTATCGGAGAATTACTGGAGATTCTTGGCAGGTCTGTGTCTCTGACATTCATTGCTGGTGACTTTGTACAGGTCTGTGCATACATGGACGTTTTCACTCTTTAACTGTACTCAGGTAGAAAGTTTGTTATATATCAAAAGTTTGATGAGCAACGAAAACGAATGAAAACTTTGTCAAAGAGAAATCTATTAAACATTCGACCTACTACTGTTAATCATCTGTATCTCCTCCGAATCTTGACTGTTAAAGAGATGACCAATGCAGTCATTTTGACGATTCTTGACTTTCTTTGTATGTCTGTGTCTGTGTGGCAGTGTATCAGTGGTTTTCTCTGTCTGTGTTTGTGTCTGTGTGTGTTTATGTGTTTCTGTATGTCTGTGTGACAGTATCATCAATGGTTTTGCTCTGCCGCTAAAAGCTGAACACAAGCAGTTTTTGCTCAAGGTTCTGATTCCTCTTCACAAAGCGCGGTCACTCAGCATGTACCACCCACAGGTCTGTAATCGTCATCGTCATCATCTCATTGTCATCATCTTCAACATCTCGTCAACTTCATCATCATCATCATCGTAAAATTTACAGCGTGACCGTGGGTGAGTTGCAGTGTCACTGCAAGTAAACAACAGTTGTATCGGCCGCGGTTTAAAAACCAGCGATGAGAAAGATCACACGTGCAGTTCGGCTTTACTCTCTGCTGTCACAGTAACACTGGCATCACTCCGAACGTGTTCTTTTTATTGTAAAGTGTTCTTGCAGTCCTAGGATTTATGACACTGATCATATTTGTTAATAATAATAATAATAATAATCACCCACAAACACAACAGTTTTTACCGTTTTTTTTGCATTCTGTGGGTCCACAGTGTGCAACTGTCTGCCATCTGCTCTGTGCGACAATAGCCACGCACTGATCGTGTTTGGGCAGCGACTGAAGGCTTGTCTTGTTGGAGAGTAAAGAACCCCTTCTACCTGGCGCCATCATCTGCCATTATGAATAATGATGTCAGGGGTTGGTAGGTCGATAGTAGTATCTGATAACACACGGCTGATAATGTATGCCTGCTGCTAGTGATCTGATGAAGCTGGTTAAAATTCGCATTGTGAAATGCGAATTTTAACTTTCAAAATTCGGCGAATGCAAATGAGAATGTGAATAGAGGCATTTATTTTATCAGTCGGAATGTAATGCACTGGTTTAGGTTAATTAAATAACAATGTAACAGTGTTATTTTCTAAAGTCAGTAAAATCAGTGTTTGTATTAGTACAATGTAAAACAATCACTGAGCAAAAATTATGTTGCACATTCACACAAAATAGTTAGTCTGCGCTCTCTGGCTGTCTATGAACGTTGATCATATTATTTTAATATGGCTTTTAAATCATCTTAATAATCATCCACCTGCAGGCTGCACACGATAACTTAAATGACGTTGTAAACTGACTGTTGTAATGCACCTATGGCCTATTAGTAATAGGCGCACTAGAAATGTTTTTATGATATGATGATATATATATATGATATATGATATTCAATAACTGTAGTTTGTGTGATAGGTTGAATTTCAGAAAAAAATAGTTAGTCTGTGCTCTCTGGCTGTCTGTGCACTTTGCATACCACATGAAATCAGTTGTCGAACAAGGATTTTTCCACGAATTCGCATTCGATAACGAGGCACTTAAAACATTCATCACATTTTAAATCTGTCGTTTGAAAACGTTAGAAGCTTTTCTGTTGCGCGTTCTGACTGCTTCGTGTGTCATCCAGTGGACCTTGTGACAGGGTTTCCTAGTTAGACCGCTCTAAAAGTCAGATTAAACAAGAGCACGCTTGAGAATGCAGACTCCGCATCCAGACTTGCTTGTCAAAAGAAGCATCTGACAAAATTGTCGTGAAGATCTGATCAGTTTTCCGGAGATATCCTTAGAGAGCTAGGTAGCGAAAAATGCCGTATCTCGCAATGTAGAAGAAACGTTCAAAAAATTCCTTGATCCAGATCCCGATATGGCCGACTTACTAAACTTAATCAGTTTTCCTTGTCACCAGATACGTCTCGGCTAAAATTTCAGGAAAATCTGATCACATTAGTTTGTACATCAAGTTGCTAACAGAGAGACAAACAGACAAATGCTTCGTAAAACAACCTCTTGGTGGGGGTGATTAGGTTAGAACTGCTATAGATTGACTGACTTTGGAAGTGAATTGTACTGATGTGTGTGTATCCAGTTGGCATACTGCTGTGTACAATTCATGGAGAAGGACTCGACGCTGTCTGAGCCGGTATGCGCTTCGTTCGTGTCTCACTGCTCTCTATGCGCGTTCGCTGTACTGTTGAATTGCCGTGTGTCTTTGCGGTTTGTTGCAGTAAAATAATATTAAAATTTATGAGTTGACTTTGCTTGAGTCTGAGAGGTCCGGCCATCAGCAGAGACTCATTCAAGCATTCACTGAAGACGTTTTATTTTCAGTATACTCGTGTACATAGTGCATCAGAGCTTCTTGGACGATGTGCTCTACAAATTTACTTACTTACTTACTTACTTGACTTGAAGCTTGTCACTTGCGGTGGAGCACAGTCCACAGACTACTTGTCTCCATCCAACTCTGTGTTGTGCCATCGTTGCCATCTTCCCGCAGCCGTACCTGAAGCCCGCCATCCACATTACTTTTTCCGGATCTCATTGCCTCGGTTGCCATCTTTCTCTGCAGGTGTGGTGTACGCAGTGAAATTTATTACATATCCATAAATTCTGCAACCAGATTCGGCAGATATATGCAGTGCCTGTGAGTATATTATGTCACTAACTGGGCTCGGTGGATTTAGCATGTGCTTAGTCTTACCTCGTTGCAGCCTGCTAGTTTAAGGTGAAAAATAGTTGGGGTTAAAGTCTAAAATGTGGTTAATAGTTCAATACGTTCGTAGACGTCAGGTCCTGGCATTAAGTTGCCTCGGCAGTGAATCAGTTAACTGTTGCATCCTCTTAACTTTGGCACATTCGCGTTTTATGAGTGCTATAGTGACTCCCTGGAGTCTCCGGCCGGTTGTGTCACTCGTGTCCTTCTATACTACGACAATGTGACAGTCTTGGAGAGTTCAGACGGTTGCTGATGTAACACCTGTTCGGGGACCACGGCGCTCTGTGACATTTTAGTTAAGAGCACCGTTTAAAAATCATCTTACTTACTTACTTACTTTGCTTAACTTATTTTTGGCTGGACCACGCCTGTGGAACTTATTATCTTCTAAACTACGACAATGTGACAGTCTCAGTTCAAATGGTTGCTTAAGACACACCTGTTCAGGGACAATGGCACTCTGTGACATTGTAGTTAAGAGCACCATTTAGAAATTATCTTGCTTACTTACTTGTGTTGCTTGCTAAGTCATGCAGTGATTGTAGTGTTCTGCTAAATCACGTGGACACATGGCATTCCATATCAGTCGTTGGCTGAATCATGGATTTGGAAAGGCCGAGTCTATGAATGTTTGCAAGACTTGGGCCTCTACGTGTGAAGTGATTTGGCAGACATTCCATGACGACAGGGAAGTCCGGGTATCAGTGCCTGTGACAAACTGGATCTGATGTAATTCAGCTGTCACTTCATTGCTTACTTGCTGTGTTTAACAGTTGCCTTCGGCTGTGTTAAACAACGGTTTTATGCGTCTGTAGATTATTAAAGGTCTGTTGAAGTTCTGGCCCAAGACTTGCAGCCAGAAGGAGGTGAGAAGACTTTGTCTACTGCACACACAAACACACACGCACGTGATATGATGGAATGTTTTGGTCATCCTTCGTAAGCACCAGTCACTGGTTCTGATGTCAACAATTCTCTCTGTTCTGCATTTTTTCACATTTTCTGTTTAATGCCTTGATCAGTTCATGCATTAACTCTGTGATGCACAGTTGGTATATAGTTCCATACGTCGTGTCTCTGTGTCTGTCTGTGTGATACTGCGTCTTTCTGTCTCAATATACGTCATACGCAGCTCGGCGACAGAAGCTTTAAAGCATTAACATACAGAGTTAAGAGGGTGAAATTATATAGCACTTTGTAATGCTTATCTCTAAAGCACTCAAGCATGACTTGTGTGTAACAAGGGGATCACACAGTTTTACCTGCTGCCCTCACATGAACCATACCTGCCTTTACTCATTGCGCCTACCCACAAAGATGCGGATGGCCAGGCTGAGTTGACCTGGATGGCTGGTTACATACCAGCTACAGCTCTCCTGCAACGTGGAATTCAATTTCTACTGCCATTAAGAATTGTTCCTCCCCATACAGTTTCAAGTGCCACCTCAAGTCTCACCTCATAGCCCAGCTCATTAACAATTAACATACTCCGTCCAGCCACCTGGCGACTGCCCGTGCCTCCGATTCATTCATGCTTAGTGCTTGACTATGTGTGCGTTATAAATTTTCTTCTTCTTATTATTATTATACCGAGATAAATTTCTGGCACTGGGAATTGAACCCAGACATGGTCGCCCATCCCAGTACTGACTGGGCCTGACGTAGGACTGCAATTATGGAACAGTCTCCCGTCCTCACTCCGGCACTGTAACCTGACAGTTGGACAGTTCAGAAACAGTCTGAAGACACGAGACTCATTTGTTTGCGAAGAATGTGGCATGCAGCTCCTGTGAGTTGTAGTGTTGTAATGCTCCATGTTGAAGTGCGTGTGGTGACAGGTGATGTTCCTGGGCGAGATGGAGGAACTGCTTGACGTCATCGACCCGGCGGAATTCCGCAAGATTGTCGACCCTCTCTTCAGACAAATCAGCAAATGCGTTTCATCATCTCATTTTCAGGTCCAGGCTCTGTTGCACTGCCGCGTTGGCAGTAGTTTACGAGTTACTGTTAATTTAATACAATATAGTATAACATGAAATATAATAATTGTCACTATTGTCATCGTTTTAGTAGTACTACTTCGGACAATTCAAACGATCGTTGAAAACGTTTATGTTTGGTTAGTTGGGCCGCGGCACCCTGTGTCTGAACGTTAAGGGCACTGACTCTTAATCTTCTTACTTACTTTGACTGCTGGTACTTGTGCTACGTTTGTTTCTATGCTTTCAACACCATCAGAACATTGCCAGAGGCCCTTTGTTTTGGGGTTCTCTGTGCTTCCACCTGTGTAACTGTAACTGAGGCACTTGTATTGCGCCCCCTACTAGAAGACCGAGGGCGCATCACAGAGTCAATCCGTATCCTGGTGCCCTTAAACAGAATGAAACAGAAATGTTTTCAGATCACGACGAAACGAGTCCGTCGATCACAACAGTTTCAGCTCTGTCGGTAGCCTGTTTCATGCTCACGGTGCAGCAACAGAAAATGCTCTGTCGCAAATTCGTCGACGTGTTTGTGTGATGATGTACTTTATTAATTTTCTTGGCAGATAAGTAAGTAAGTAAGTAATCCTTTTATTTCCTGACAGACAAACGCCATCAAGGAGTGAACAAAACGACACACAACAACATAGCAACAATGCTGTAAAAACGAAAACATCAGTACACAGACACTAAACAATATCTGCTTCACTCATCATAATCAGTGCACAGTAACAAAGTCCGAGTCAGCACAGAGCACGTTGCTGCTGTGAATGCTGCAGGTAGCGGAACGTGCGCTGTTTCTGTGGAACAACGAGTACCTCGCGAGTCTGATCGAAGAGAACCAGGCCGTCGTCATGCCCATCATGTTTCCAGCTCTGTTTCGCGTCTCGAAGGAGCACTGGAACCAAGCCATCTTGACCCTGGTCTACAACGTCCTCAAGACATTCATGGAGATGAACAGCTCGCTGTTCGAGGAGCTGACGGCGAACTACAAGCACGAGGAGGCCAAGTTTGTGCTTCATGTTATCACATTATTATTTTTTAAAATTTTTATTATTATTAGTATTATTATACATGCAAAGATTAAAGTGACACTATCACAGAAATGCTGCAGGGGCACTGTATGTCTGCAGTCATAGCAACAGTAACAACTGGCACGAACATGTTCACAGCATGCTCACCCCAAAATTTGTAGGTCACGTAACTTAGGCCACGCCCCCCCCCCCTTGATCAGTTTTGCATTTTTTGTGTAATAACCCTTACTGTCAATTTCACAGCATTATTGGCAACATTGCCTTTGATATTGTGCTGCTGAGCTGTTTGTGTTTTTGTATGAAGTGATGGTAAACCTTCTTTCTAGCTCTGTCACTAACCCTAACCTTCACCGTAAGGATATAGGCCCCGAAGCTGGCCTTATCGCAGACTTTAAACTCATGCCAGCATCAAAAGTGACAGCATTTGCTTAAGTGGCAGTCTATCTCTGCATCCATTTGTGAAGACTTTACAGTCATTTGGAACTTGTATATGATACCTATACCCGCTTCTCCCAGTTTCTCGACTTACATTGAAGTTAGTCAACCATTTCACAGTGCGAATCAATAGCTGTTCAGTGTGTGCGATGTGGCTACCTTTTTCTCTGAGCATCTTTCCAGCTTCTCACAGTACCAGTTGCTCTACAGGTTGATTCCCACGCATTTAGCAGTAGCCAGCAAATGTAAGCCACTATTCCTGCAAACTGTTCCATAGTAGTTACATACTGTGCTACTGCTACAGCAGTATATAGCACCACGTTAAATTAGTTTTATTGGCAGAGAAACCGTGTCTTTTGCCAGTGGCTTACTAAGGTTGACTGGGGTCCCTGGCTGTAATTGAAAGTTTTTGTGAATTATTGCGAGGGGCCGTATGGATCAACAACCCTACCATTAATCCTTCCTGCATGACTGATCTGTCCAGGTTTGAAGTTCTTTTAAACAATTAATTTTCTGCCAACTAATTATTGGAACCCTATAAATATTGGGTCCCATTCCTTCAACTCAGTCAGCCCCACCCCCTCCCCACTCTTAATCTTTCGCTGTTGTTTGCATTGGTTGGTTGCCTAGTTTATGCATGGGCACTTCCGGCACACCCCTACAATACGTAATTGTCGATCATTGGGTGCGTTCTTTTATTGAATCAGATTTGTTCCACAAGAATGTGCCGTTCGACAATACCACTCCAATTTATCTGAGCAATCTGCCATGGAAATTAAGGTTAGGATTAGGGTTAGACTTAGAATTGCACTGTTTTAGCATTTTCACAGAGAATAATGAAACGAGCACCTTATCTTCCGTGAATTTCACGGAAGGTAACGTCTTGCTAAAAGAACGCACCCAGATGACGAACAACAAAATAAAGTTACATATTCTAGGAGTGCCTGTGAATAAATTAGGCAATTGGCTAATTGTAGCATTTCATAGCGGTATACAGCACCAGGTTGGATTAGCGAGTCAGCGGCAGACTTGCATACGTTAAGGATTGTTTGCGTTGTTGGCAGAGTAAAGAAAAAGGAGAAAGATCGGGAAGAACTGTGGCAAAGACTGGACCACTTACACATGGCGGCTGCGACGATGACATCGGTGGCGACGGCGACAACAGTGAATTCTAAGCCACCAGAGACATAGTGACATAGAACTAGTTAAGCCGACGACACACCCACACACACACACACGGACACACACTTGTACACACGACTTGACCACGTGGCGGTGACGACGTTAAATTGCTAGCGACCGATTGTCTCTTGCAGTGATAAAAGCTACCGTCTGCACACGTGTCTGCCTGCTGGCCTTTCTGTCTGTCTGTCTGTCTGTCTGTCTCTCTCGTAGTCTCTGTCTTCGTCTTATTGTGCCTGTGTCAGTGTTTGCCCGTGTGGTTTTCCGTGGCTGTCACGTTGACGACAACTTCAAACATCATCGGTTCATGATGTTTAACAATCCATAACAGGCCCGCCTTCATTATTATTAGTAGGGAATGATGTATCCCATACCCCCTCCCCACCTGCACGATCTTTCATGCCGGTTCAGCGTAATCTTGTACACGGCAGTGCCGTCGCAGATTTCACTGCAGGACATGTCTTTGTACGCGACGTATTTAACGAATACTTGCTAACTAGTTTTTACGCACTTTGTTACATGCCGTGGGCATTCAGTGAGTGCCGTTGGCAAACTGTTGACCTTTGACGGGTCAGACGTCGATGTCATATGACGGTCATGTTGATGGTCGGTCGGCAAATGTTGTAAATAGTCTCTCTTGCGTGGCCAGCCCGGTCAGCTCTCACTAATTCTAGCCGCAGCTTATTATTTGGGTTTTCTGTTAACGATCGTTAAATGGCCTATTTGTCGTACGTAGTGACCATACCTCGTGACATTTGCAGTTAGAGCTGTCCACCCTTGTACGTGCCGTTTCGCCGAATTAACGTTGCTTTAAGTTGTTAGATCTATGGTGACCGAGCGTATCTCTGTTTGCTGTTGTTTACGCTGACTGTGATTGGTTGTCCACTCGTTCATTGCATTCGTTGCCGAAGTCCGTGCCATAGTGCGGCTTAATTTGATCGCCACCTAAGTAAGTAAGTAAGTACATTCACTTTTGCGCAGCAGTCCTTACAGCCTGAACTGTCACGGAGGTGCTACGGTGATGTGTCATAAGCTCAGCAGAACAGCACGGTTTTCAATAGCGCACCAGCGGAGTTAGTGTCAGCGATGGGTCGGGCACGGTCGGCGGCAGTGAATTCTACCAGGTTGGACCAGACACCACGAAACCTGATGTAACATTCTGTTTGCAGATGAAGCTGCGTGCTTCTCTTTGTCGATCTGCTCCAAGGTGATTAACGTATTTAAACTACACTAGACTCGCATCTCTACCTTTAATTTTGAACCGTACTAACAGTACGTGATTGCTGTCTGTTGGCAAAGCATGCTACTTACATGAAGCTGTTATTTGCAGGTAAATCTATAGTGTACGATATGACCTATAATGTGTTTGGTGGGACATTGAACCTTGCTCAATCCAATCCAGTCCAATCCTATAGTGTACATTGCTGCTGAAACTGAGCCATCTTTCAGCACATGAAGAAAATTTCACATAGACAGCAGGGTTTGTGGCGAGGGAGTTTATCCCTTTGTGGTACTTCCAGCTGGTAACGGTTAAACCCAGTCAAGCTGGCATACGACCCCCTTTGTCTGGCTCATTTAACAGCCAGCGCCTTTAACCAACTACGTCGGTGTGCTAGCGGTCCTTGTCCATTGTCTGCTGTTTCACAGAACTCGGCTTTTTTTCAGCTTGTGTGCCATGTGTGCAGCAAAGGCGACCTGTAAGTCTGTGTCAGTTAGATGAGCTCTGTAGACATGATGGCAATGGTCCATTACAATGACTCTTAACAACCAGGATTTTGTATCTAATAAGACTAATAATTATTATTATAAGAAATTATGATAATCTAATCTAGCAATAGTAGTAATTATATTCACAAAAGCTTCAGTTCCTGCAGCAAATAGTGAGTCGATCACAATCTGTTTCACCCGCTTTATAGCAATAATAATAGTAGTAGTAATAGTAGTAGTAATATTTATATCTGTCATAAGCTTGTAACTTTACGGGCAGCAATGGTCACAGATTACAGAGGTCTGTCAAATCCTCCTGTCTATCTGAGAAATTAATCGCAAAGCATGTGCACTGGAAATCGACAAGTTATTCGGCACTTCCAGGGAACCGAGGCCACGCCAGGACAGTCCAGTACCAGGTTGAGTATTATACTGACTGAGAGTGGAGGTGCGTGATTTGAATGGCCGAACGAAGACATTGTGTTTCTGCATTATGTGGGTGAGTTTGCATTGTCGGTGATATTTTAATGACCTTCACGTGGCACATGCATGTATGAGGAATGCTACGATAGTTCAGTTTGTTTACTAAACGTGTGAGCACACAACGTCCGGTCTAGTTCTCGTTAATTCATGAATCATTATCGTTGGCACTGTGGCGCTTTGGTGAAAGCAGAGTAACCAGTTATCTCCTTATCTGGAAAACTAGAAATATCGGGAAATACCAAGAGGGTTGGAGGAATGTCGGGCATTTGAGGAAAACGCAAGTCTGGGGAGAATCGGTGGAGAGTTTGGCATTTCCACTCTTTGATGCTGGCATGTTAGTGCTTAATAAAATACAAGATTGGTGTGTGTATATAATACTGTATGCCACTATTGTTGGACCGGAAAAGTTGGAGTTGCATACAGTGCAGAGAGTGGACGCCCTGTGAAAGTTGTTGTTTCACGTTATTTTTTGGTTAACTACACACAGTTGTATTGTTACCTGGTGTCGGAGAGTCGGATGTGTAACGTACTGGTAGTAAGTCGAGCGTTGAAGGTTGTGACTGCCGGTGTTCAGAAGTCGGAAGTTCAGGTTGTCCCGAGTTCTGCTGTGCCACAGACTGCACTTCAGAGATAGGTTTGAGATGCATAATTTTCTCTCAACATTTTCGATTTAAAACTTGTATCTGCAGAGCACTCAAATCCAATTATTGAATAACCTGGTCGTACGATGTCGCCGTCGTGCACGTCATACATACAAGCTATGGAATTTGAAAGCGGTCGCCGGTCGAGGAAAATGGGAAAGTTTGGGAAAATGTGTTCTCTGTTTAGTTATAATGGCCAAATCCATTTAGTGCACATCTGCTTTATTGTGAAATTATTGCCAAGAAGTTTATTTGTGGCATGGCCGTGCGGGCGGCAGTGGTGCGTATGTTCCGTTTGTTTTCATAGCAGTGTATACAGTATTCTGTGGCGCCATTCAACTTGTGTAAAGTGACTGAGCAAGTGTAGTAAGTAAGTAAGCATGTTTGTTGTGTGTAGCGGCAGCAGAGTTCCCACTGACTCGGAAATTTGGGAATTTCCCCGGGAAATTAGTGGAAATTTTGAACAGAGTTATTGCGCTTTATCTTCTGCGTGCACTTTCATGTTTTTTCTCAGTTTGAGCAGCAAACGTGGTACTTGAAATGACAGTTGTTAATTAATTAATGACAGTTTAATATTTTCGTAACAGATAAATGAGTGGTGTCAACAGTTATGTAACAAAGTCTAGTGTTGTTCTTCTGATACACAAATGGTGATGGGTTGGAGTTGCTGAAGGGAACGAGGAGGAGGCGACAGCTAATATTTTCATCCCGGATGTAGCCATAGATACTCGGGGGATATAATCTTTATCGTTCTCGGAATTTTTTACCCAGTTAGTGGGAACTCCGAGCAGTGTCGTTGATAAATGTCGACATTCCTTGTGTAAACCTCGTGTCCTAACAGACGTGCACATTTTAGCGAAAATTTTCTTTAACTGTTAATCGTCTGAATGCTGTGACATCCATGACAGTGTAGGTTAAATTTCAGTCTGTTAATTAGTCTTCGTTGGATTTGAAATTTTGCTTATCGTTTTATTAATTTGTGACGGTGTTCACATGTATAGTCAGCTGGAAATTATTGTTGTTAATGTGTGAACGTGTATGTCAGCTGTGACGATAATTTGCATACATAATTCACTTGTCCTCGAGTAAATGTTATAGAATTTGGCAGTATGCCATTCACAAAGCACATCCGTTCGGCCAGAGAATTTAATCGCTGGAAGCTGACAGATTAGTTCGGTTTTTAGAAAATCTGTAATCGTTCCGAACTTGATTCAGAATGCATGAATTTGGCTGTTTGTACATGCGTTTGACGTGACGTGACGTGTAAATATTGCAAGTTAGTAGGCAGGTAAGCAACTAGCGCTGTGTTTGTTTGTAGTGCCGCTGCTAATCTATTCTAGTTACTGGCAAATTGTTAGCATCATCGTAGCACGGCATAGTAGTTCCATGTGGATGCATTGCCACTATAGTACAGCCTGACACCAGTCGGTTTGGAGTGGACCAGAATTAGGGCTACCATGTGGACTCCGATGAAGAATGTGTTTCTGGTGATTATTATCCTGAATTAATGAAAAACTCACCAGATGTTAGCATCTATGGTGTGATTTGTTGAATTTTCCGGTTTGCAGCTTGTTTTGAACTGTATTGTGTTATTTTACGAACCCTCTGGCATAGATGGTTCCTGTCGGTGGGGTGGCATAATTTGGTAATTACTAAGACAGCTGTCAAAATTGAGGCGTAGGCCTATATAGGTACTTGGCTACCAGCCTGGTAGAGTGCTTACCGTATTTTAAAATTATGCATGGCGGCCCTAAATAACAGGCCTGCATTGATACAGTAGACAGGGTAATGATTAGGGTTGGGCCAAGTGATATCATTTGGGACAAGGTGGATATGAGTATTTTGACGGTGAGCTGTGTTTTGTTTCTTTCCATTTGCAGATGAGTGTTCAGATTGTGCATAAAACTGTATGGTAAGTAAGTAAGTTAGTAAGAATATTTGTACACGGCACAAAAAAAGCAGCAGTCACTATGCGCCGCAGCCCTACACAAACCAAAGTGTCTTCAGAAGTCTCTTAAACTGTACAAGTGAGATATCTCTGTCACGTAATGCGACAGGCAGAGAGTTCCAGAGACACGGTCC
>Ga0049105_1000672_pt1 | contig 12794 bp, 9 predicted proteins | sample WorMetvaBAHAMAS1_FD_61260 | JGI IMG/M metagenome (GOLD analysis project Ga0049105, IMG submission 61260) | Worm MetaG Olavius vacuus BAHAMAS.1 | ecosystem: Host-associated > Annelida > Digestive system > Unclassified | place: Germany: Marburg | collected 2013-04-09
AAATTTGATGCCAAAAGTCCACAACCTGTATGGAAAAGTATGTAATGTACGGCGACAAAACTCGTGCAATAAGTTTTACAAGGTAGTGTAGACACATTAGTTAGGTGAGGTGGACAACTATGCTGTCATGCGATGTCAAATTATGTCAGGAATTTTGGTGTCAAAAATTATTAAAATCAGACAACTACTCCTCAACTTGTAGCCAATAATATGAGTGGATGTTTTTTTTCTGAAACACGGTGTATATGTGTATATATAAGTTGTCATGTGGCATGTGTCAGTGTCTTGCTACAACAAGGTACATACTCAATAAATCTATGAATATTGACACATGGAAACAACTCACAACTTTTTGCGACAACCTCTGTCTATGATTGGCAGATTCTGCTGTTTCTCTGAAGAAACTTACCATTGATGATACTTGGGCTGATGGGCTTACTGTTTTGAGCCTGAGACCAAACTGGCGAGTAAGCAGTAAAAGCGTGCCACCTTGTTGATGCTGATCAGATTCCGCAAGATTGCCTCTGTAAGGAAAGTTATGGCATCTCCATTTTGGGACTGTGAGGAGTTCTAATGCTTGATTACTTGGAGTAAAGAAAGGCTGTCATTGATGTCTGCTGCAATGAGTTAATCAAGGAACTTGTACACACTTGTCAACGAAAAATGCCGAGAAGAGTTGTATCAGTTTGTGCTGCTTTTGTATCAGTTTGTGCTGCTTTATCATGACAATGTATGATGGCCACTATTTGCCAATGTGGCGTCCAACTGCATGTCCAAAAATCATATGCTTTGTATGTGAATTCCATGTTCCATCTTTGAGAGATTCACTTGATGGGCAGACATTTAAGTGTGATTAAAATGTTATCTGTGCTATTAGTAACGGGTTTGAACAACTAGATGAAACCTTTTTTGTGGATGTTATGAAAGCACCTGAACATTACTGGGAAATTGCCTTGCATTTGATAGAGGCTGTGTTGAAAGACTGTAAACAAGTTTCGTTTGTGGAATGTTGTTTCTGTGTTTTTCTGATTACTTACTGATCAACCCTTATACAGTGATGATTATTCAGTCCAGCTGTGGTAGGGCATATACATTGGACCTGGCTATATGTCAAGGACAGGAAGCCACATTATTGCTTATCATGGGATATAAACCATGATGCAGGATATTGTAACATTTCTGCAACAGCTGAGCAGACATTCTGTCATAAATGCAGTTTTTGTTATATGTGCTCATTTGATTGAATTTTTGTTGGCATGTCCTACATAACCTACCAGTAATGAGGTTGAAGTGTAACATTGTATTAGCATGGCTTGTGCTGTACTGCAGAGAAACAAGTGGATCGTCGTATGAATCTCTCTGCTCGGTTTCCAGCTAACATGTGGCAGCAAGCACAAGCATACTTCAGCGCCACTGTCACCACCAACACGTCATTAACTGACAGTATTTGTTAATATGTGCCGCATTTCTAGTACTTCTGTTAGTAACATTGTGAATTTTCAGTTAGTTATTTACAGACTTGGCAGTGTTACACCAGGGCTGTGCAGTTGCACTAAGTTTATATATATTGCTCATGTGTGTGTCATGATGTATGTTATTAGTCATGAGTCTGGTGAAATATACTGTTTGTTGGGGCCATCCATATATTATATGATGCACATATGGGGAGGGTTTTCGTGGCTTACTGTTTTTGTTCTCTCATACTGTACACTGTGACACCCTGTCCACTCTTTACATGTCCGCTAAAGATCTTAAGCTCCCGACATACACTCAGAAACCAGCACCAGAAATCAGTGCCATAAATTCGACCCCATATTCTGGAGCATGTGTCATACTGTCTGGCGTCATATTTTTACTGGCGCCAGTTTCTGGAATTGAATGGAACACTGCTCTATTTCTCTGCAGGAAACCGGCACGAACGGCCTCCTCTGAATGGTTGACGGATTTGTTTACATTCAATCCTTCCACTGTTTGGGATTTTTCAATTTGAGGATCGATTTGGGATTTGAGGAAAAATGCAATGCATGACCTGGGAATTTTAGAGGTGTGTAAAACCGTAAAACTTACATAAATTCTGAAGTGTAAAACAATCACTAAGAGCTAAGTCATTTTGTTGATTGTGTTTCTTTACAAACGTTAGGGCACTTGCAGTTTTATTACCTTGGGATCTTTGATGTCATCCTGGGAATTTTTTTCCCAGGAACTTCGAAATTCGAGAAAAGGAGAATGGAAACATTGTTTACATTCGCTCTGGTTTACTTTTTCGTTTGGTTTGTCAATTTTTGTCTTGAAATTGTAGAATGGAGTGGTGTAATGAAAAAATTGAATTAATAATAAATTTTTCTTCGCAAAGTACATTTCTGTTTGCTGTTAAATTAAGTGATTATCACAATCCGATGAAAAGAGCTGCGTCTCGGTCATCTGCCATAATTAATTTGACGCCATCAATTAGCGCTAGTTTTTTCATGCCAGAAGCAATTGGCACGAAAAACTGGCACCAGAATCCACCATCAAATTTATGACGCCCATTTCTGGCTCCAGTTTCAGGAGCATAATATGACCTATTTGTACAGTAGCACAGTAGCCACCAGCAGCACTGCTTGTGATGGGGTACTACTGTTAGAACTGCTGTTGTATTTGGGAGGCAGTTGTTCCTGATTAATGCAAGGCAAGAACGGTCACATTTAGGTAATATGTCACTTAATGAATAACACATTGTATCAGCATGTTTGTTCTTTTGAGGTCACTTCAGTCTTGTCATAATTCTGTCATTGTCACATGTCGGTGTCGTGTGTGTAATGATGCTTTCACTGCACAGCTCTCATTTTTGACTGTGATTTATTTGTATTTTTTTATTATTGTTGCATTCTTGATATCATGATGTAACTTGTCATTAATTACTTAAGTAACGTGTATTTACTTATTTATATATTTTGTGACTGTTATGGTCCACTTCTCGTTGCAGCTGTCGTCATCATTTGGCTTTTTCGGGTTTAACAATGCTCGTCATTTTTCATAGTTTTTTACTCCTTACCATAAGGCTAGAAAGCCTTATGAAAATTAAGCTGCCTGTTAATTATCTTTTGTGTTAATGTTAACCTGGATTCAGTTCTCACTGTATAAGTCATTGAAGGTCTCTGTTGAGTATAGGCCTCACATCCTTGTCACAGGTCATAACATAACATATTCGTTTATTCCAGTTAAGACAGAATGCTCAACTCTACAATCTGTCACGCAGGACAGCGACTATATACATGTGGCTAGTGCCTATGCTGCCACGCAGGACAGCAACCAATGACACGACTGTCACGCAGAACAGCCACAACCAGGCTTAGCCCAAAGGCTGCCACACACAGACGGCGCCAAGGTGTTGCCAACATCCGATCAGGTGGGCTTTCACCTCGCAAGCACTCGCCAGGTGGCACCACAGCACACATCTGATTGAACGGGCCTGCTTCTCATTTATCGACCTCGGAAAGATGAAAGGCTGAGTTGGCCTAGTTGGCTGATCTGTAGCGGACGGCTTACCCACACAGTGGTCACCCGTCGGCTGCAGGCCGAGCGCAGGACAGGGTCAGTTCTCCGGCCAAAGACCGGCGTTCTGCCAACTGTGCTACGCAACTAACCATTAAGCCCATTACTGGATATTCTGTGACACATCGCCAGTGTGATGCCAGATCTATGTTACCTTCCCAACCACTGAGCATAAGTGCCTTATGACCTGTATCCGACAGGGGCACGCGACAGGGGCACGTGTGTTAACAACTTGCCCAGTATTGTAACATGACATGAAATAGGTAAGATTTTGAACTTGCAACCTTGATCACAAGTACAATGCCCTGACACCACCACCACACAAGGCAGTCCCACCAGAATTGCACCAGTGCTCCAGTCCTACCCTACAAGTGGGCACATTTGATCCCTTGATCTGAGTGTGTAACACTGGGTGTTGTTTTCTTATCTGTCGTGATTGTACATTACATTTAATGCATGATGTACACTGTTGATGTCTGTTAATTATATACAGTGATGTTTTCTGTCACTCTTTGTATGTATACAGTATACACCTGGTTTAAATGTGTAACCAGGAGTTTGCAAATTATATGGCATTAGAATTTATTTGTGAACATCAGCTGTCTTCGCACAGTAAGCTGTATATATTTGTTACTAACTGTTGTACTTCACCCATATCACACATCGTCTGATTAGAAAAAGAAACTTAAACAAGTCTCCGCTGTTACTGTGTGAACTTGTTAATTTCTGTGATATTTTTCCGTCAGTGGTGTTGAAATTAAGTTATTTCAATTTAACAGTATGACTTGAAAACAATAAGAGAGAGAATACAAAATACACTGTACATGAACCTCTTGACAGGAGAGGCGTCAGCTGGGCTATGACCTCCCCAGTGCTGAGGTCCTGTTAGTTTGGGTCCAATGCAATGCACTATCCCAAGGGCTAGGAAAGTCTGTATGAGTTGTGTTGCACGATCGTCCAACTAGTACTAGGTATCAATTAGACGATGTGTTGTAGGGACTAGGTGCATGGGAGGGATGTGAGTGACTTGATAGAGTTTATTTAGAACACCCCGTTCGAATTCCTTTGTTTGCAGACAGCATCAGGCAGCTTCTGCAGGCTCCATACCACTGTCGCACAGGTTTCTTTACCCAAGGAGCCGCAACTCAACCGACCACTTGAGCTCATCCCCAGTATCGCCAGACTCATGAGAATGGTATCCTCGGGGGCAGTGTCCGGTAGCCCAAGTCCAGGGCCATCTCCCGAACCTGAGTTCGGTATCGTCAGACCCTCCACATAGGCGTAGGAAGCAAATTGAAAGTGGGGGCCTAATTCCGGCGCAAAGCACCAGGAAAAAATTTTTTGGCCCCCACTTTTCTTTTGCGCCCTTAATTTTAACTTTAACAGATGAGAATGAAAGATGTTTAGAGTGCTTTCTTGTCTTGGTCTTTCTGAGTATGTGCTAAATGTATTTAGCAAATTATGATTTGACTTTGAAATTGGCAAAAAATATGGTGGAGATTCCAGCAACAACTATGTTTTTAGTTATTTGCGTAATAAAAAGTGACTAGACTCTAGTTGCTTTTACAGAACTTACAAATTTCTTCAATTTGTATTCAGGGAGATAGTAAAATGCTATAATTAAAATTAAAAATTACAGAATTAAAAAGTAAAGTGCTACACATTGCTAATTTGTTACATTTTTGTGTAAAATAAATGAAACATCCCTGTCAGCACAAAAGTACACATTATGCATATTCAGATCTGAAATCAAAAATAACATCACAAAAAAGGTATCGAAATGTCACAAAAGGGCTAAGAATCAGTCCAACTGGAGCAATGCAACATATGCATCAACTCTTTAGGTATCAAAAAGTGAGGAGGCCAAACATACAATGTGCCCCCTAACTTTAAAGTGTTCCCCATGACCCCCTTCTTCCTACGCTCATGCTCCAGGTAACCACTCGGTAGCGATGTCCAGTAGACAAAACCCAGCGCCGGTTAGCGCAGTCACCCTGAGTTTCACACCTGTGCACAGCAGCCAGCCAGCCTTGCAGTCGACCTGCAAGCTAGGCAGGCACAACCCGCTTAGCCTTGGGTGAATGGTGCGGACAAGCCTAGCCCCTGGTGCCGTTATTGAATTTTAACGGAATTCTTCACGTAATCCTTATCACAAACTTATACTTGTATCTAAAATAAACTATTTCTCTAATCTTGCCTCTTCTTCCTCTGAAAATCTTCGCTGTCTCTGGCAAACTGTAAATAAACTACTTCGTCGTAAATGTGCATCACCCTTACCTTCCTTTACATCATCTACTTCTCTTGCTGATAATTTTGCTTCTTTTTTTCACAGACAAGACAGACAAAACTCCGTCTTTCCCTTTCTACCTTTTCTTCTGTTCTGTGTCCTCACGTTCTCCACCAGTTACATCTCCTCAGTACTCTACCTTCAAGCCTGCAACTGAATCTGAAATCTCGGAGATACTTTATTCCGCGCTCCATGGAATGCAAGCGCGGACTAGCGATGAGAAAAGTGTCTGTCCGTACGTCTGTCGATCAAACGCGTGCACTGTGACAAAACGGAAGAAAGATCTCTCCAGATTTTTATACCATGCGAAAGACCATTTGGCCTATAGTTTTCTCAGAAGAAGAATGGTTGGTGGGGGGGGGGCGACGCGACCCCTTTTACCTGAAATTTTGGTCAACCGGCCCCGGTGGAGCGAAATCGCTGATTTTGAACCGATGCTTGGAGCACCTTAGCCGTAACACCTAGCGAAAAAAGTACAATTAGCGCTAATAGGAAGTCCACTACGCGCTTTCCAATGAGCCTAAGGTTGTCCCTAAGCCCCCAAAGGGGCTCAAAAACGCAAAACGGCCATTTTCCGTGTATAATCGCACTTCGCTTGAAGAAAGTCTGCTACAAAGTTTCTTTGTGTGAAAACTGTCAACGACAAAGTTGTATAAGGTATTGGCCTAACTATCCGTGCAATAATGATTGGTGGGGGACGTCCCCTTCTATGCGAAAATTTGGTGGATGATGACCTACCCGTTTGCAATGCGCCGATTTTCGATCTATTTTCGCCCGTAGCGCCTCAGCCGTAACACGTAGCGAAAAAAGTTCAATCAACACTAATAGGAAGTCCACTACGCGCTTTCCAGTGAGCCTAAGATGAAAACGTACGTTGTCCCTAAGCCCCCAAAGGGTGGCTCAAAAACAGCTATCCACAATTTGAACAATAAGCTGCGATAACTCCGAAACGTACGAGATAGGATGTCAGTTAGTATTAATCACTAATAAGAAGTCGCATACAGGCTTTCGATTGATACTGTCATCGATGACCTTGAATGACCTTGAATGGCGTAATAACCCGTATTTTGCGTTTTCTTCACCGAACTCGATAGCTTTGCTGGCCAATTACGTCATAGTGGTTGAAAATAGACCGATAATGTCTGCAGATTATTGTCTCCCCGTTCCAGTCTTTCACGTTTTGCCAAAACTAACTCATCCTGCAGCGCGGTCTCTCTGCGATAGCTGAGCTACTTGTTTACTTTCCTAATAAACAATCTGATTCTTATCGTATTCCCACTTGGTTCCTTGAGAAATATGCTTCACTTCTTGTTCCTACTGTAACCAATATAGCCTAGTCAATTTGTCTCTCAGCGCTGTACAAATAACCAGATTACTCTTACTTTAATCAACAATAAGAAATGCACTCTTGACAAGGATCAACTCTCTAACTACCGTCCTATCTCCAGCCTCTCCCTCGTATCCAAAATTATTGAACGTGTTGTCAAATCTCGACTAACTGATTTTCTGTCTTCCGATAATCTTCTAAACCCTTGCCAGCCTGCATGCCTACTGTAAACATCATTCCACTGAAACTGCTCTTCTTTATACCCATGACCCATGACCCATACCATAGGTTCTTAGAAAATCTATGTTTGTCTTCTTGACCTTTCTGTGGCCTTTGACACCATTGATCACAGCATCTTTATTACTCGCCTGTCTTCTTGGTTTGGGTTTCACGGGTCTGTCTTAAATTGGTTTATTTGTCATATCGGTCTTTCCATGTTAAGTTTAACAGCTCCTTCTCTTCCTCTTGTATCTCCTCTTGTGGTGTTCCTCGAGGTTCTGTTCTCGGTCCTCTTCTATTCATCATGTACACTAACCCACTCAGTATTCTAATTTCATCTATCTCTTTAAACCGTCATCTTTATGCTGACGATACACAACTTTTTTCTCTCCTTTTACCCATCTAACCTTGACTCCAGCATCACCCACCTCCAGAGTGCTCTGCCAGATATATCTCCCCCCCTGGATGTTTGCCAACCTTTTGACTGTTAACACTTCAAAAACTGAATTTCTCCTAATTGGACTCAAACACCAATTGGCTAAAATTAACTCCTGCTCACTTGACACAGTAGACTACACTCTGATCTCAAAATAGCCAGCACCATGCTACCTCCATCGTTCACTCTAAGCTTGACTACTGTAATTCACTTTACTACAACCTACCTGAATATCCGCTAAACAGTCTTCATATCAACTCATCCAAAATTCTCTAGCTCGTGCCGTCGTCTGAACCCCTAAATCCTCCCATAGCTCTTTCTCTCCGACCTTTACGCTGGCTCAAAATTAAAGAACAAATAGACTATAACATACTTTTACTTACTAAGTCCTTACTACTACTACCGAGCGGTCTTATCTCTATGACCTTATCTTTCTTCAACCAAATTGCAGCACTCGTTCCTCTGATGTTGTCACCCTTGCTCGTCCACCTTTATATTCCTCTTTGAAAGTCAACAACCGCTCTTTCCGCCATGCCTCACCTCGTCTCTGGAATGAACTTCCCAAAGAACTTCGCCAACCTGTCGCCGACAGCACAGCAGGATGGAGTAGAGAGTCGTAGACAGTGAACGACCTGTCGATGATGAGATGAGTCCCTGTCACTGTCATCCTATCTCTCATCGGTTCATCATCATCACCATCATCATCATCACTTTTACTATGCATCACTCCATCTCTGTTCCGCTCCAGACTCAAAACTCACCTTTTCCATAAATCCTCCCACCATAGTCTCCCTCACTTTTCCGTACGGATATCACGGATTTTTATGACCATTTCCCGACTGTGTTGCTCCTCGGTTTTTCTTTTGTTTTGCTCTTTTCATCTTTTTTTGTTTGATTGATTTGACACTAAGCTGATTTTATCAGCTTTTGAATTGCACGTTAAATCTCTGCAGTCTTTGCACTTTAATTTCCTTCCTATCCTTTCCCTTCAATAATATTTAAACGCCACTACTTTTTAGCGAACGTCAATAACGTTCACGTTCACTAGGCCTATATGTCATCGCCCGTCCGTCTGTCGTCTGTCTAACGTTCGTGCACACTACATAGGCGATTGAAATTTTCGGCAATGTTTCTACGCCATTTGTTACCTTGGCCGTCCCTGACCTTTCGATAAAAATTTACGGAGATCATCCCAGGGGAACCCCTTCGTCCGGGGTTAAACGCAAGAGGGGTAGCCAAAATATAGCGACGGCAATTACGCCGTTCAAGGTAAGGTCACCGATTTTGGTACCAATCGAAAGCTCATATACGACTTCCTATTAGTGATTAATACTAACTTACCTCTTATCTTGCCCAGTTTCCAAGTTATGACTGATTATTGGTCAAATTTTCGCTAGCGAGAGGGAAGTGCCTCACTTTAACGCTCTCGCTGGGGGTGATCCTCTGCCAATATCGCCATAAATGGTATGTCGCTAAAAAACTAGATTCTTTGGACATTTCCGCTGCAGAAAGTATGGGTGTATATTAACCACTTTTACGTAATCCGTCCCGAAAGATACCGAATTCGGTAAAATTACGCTGCGGTTAAGGCTATTAAGCCGTTCAAGTTCATCCAAGGTCACCGAGTTTGGTACCAATGGAAAGCTCATATGCGACTTAATACTAACTTAGCTCTTATCTTGCACCGTTTCCGAGATATAGTGTTAATTCGATAGGTCCAAAATCGCTATATTCGGCTACCCCTCTTGTGTTTAACTGGGACGATCTCCGTAAAATTTTACCTGGATGACAACAGATGCCAACGTACCAAGACACTGCTGAAAATTTCAATCGCCTGAGTAGGGCGCACGAACGTTACAGACAGACGACAGACGTTAGACGGACAGATACAGATAGCGAACTAAAAAGTACTGAGGTGACTTAATAATACCCGGTTTAGGAATTCGGTATCTTTAAGAACCGGATACCCGGTTGTTGGAACCGGGTTACTTGCATTCGGTTGTATTCTAGTTTCTTTTTCTTAAATTCATGCTTGTTGAACTGATTCTTGCTGCTTGCACCGAATGTGGTAGGCCTACAATTTCCTCATGCAGAGTGTGGCAGTGCGCAGTGGTTAAGTTTAGGTTTTTTAAAATATAAACTTGAATGCATCGACGATCGCATATTGTTTTCATATTTTAAAATCAGAATAAGAGGGTGACATTTCAGTTGTCAGATTTCCAAAGTCACTAGTCCAGATGTAACTAGCCTACTTACTACGCATTTACCACCCTATAGCGTAAGTAAGTGGGATGGTCCAGCGGCCGCGTCTAGCCTAATCCCAAGGCCAACCGTCTTTCGTGATCCTGATTTTGTCATTAATTACTGACAGAATAATGAAAATAAGACACTTCCAGCTCCCGTCAAATGCTCTTGCGCTCCCGGCTGCCAGGATTTTTTCTTTGCTCTTATAGTACCGGCTGCCGGGAGGCTATCCAGGACGAATTTTTATTGGCAGAGCCGTTTAACTGTAAGTGTCAGTGACGTGCTAAAATATTTGGCTGCTGATAAATGCAACGAATGAATGAATGAATGAATGAAAAAGTGAAAACTAAGACGCAATAGCTTCAAGCCAATGTTTCTGCTTTCATTATTGACGAATAAAGCTTGGTATAATCAGTCTTGTTGTCCTCGAGGCCTGGCTTGGCCTCGAGGATCCTCGAGGACACCTCATGAGGCCTTGGCCTTGGCACCTCAGGTCTTGGAAGGAGGCCTTCCTTGGCCTTGGCCTTGAGAGAAAAGTCTTGGCCTTCGCCTTGGCAAAGCCAAGGCCAAGACTTTTTCCCTAAGATCCAGACCACGTGGTTGCTGTACGTGTATGCTCTGCTCACACTCACGGTGTCACATAACAGTGTGCCATTTCTTGCTCAGGAATGTTTCACAGACTTGCATGTATATTAGATGTAAGTTGTAAAATAATCCGAATCTGTGAAGTGTGGGCTGTTTGATGTCAATTCGTGTAGTTCACTCAGCTTCTAGTTCTTGTAGTCAACGCTACTACAACTACTTGTATAGCCTCTGTCTCTGTCTAGAACTGACCAACAGCGTATCAGTAGGACTGCTCTGTAGCCAACCACCTGTAGAATTTTTATAGACTTACACAGCACACATTCCATAATCCGAGTGTGTCATAGTTCATGTGCTTTAGGCCTATAAGACTTAGGGGCCTACATCACTTTCAAGTTGGCAGCTAGTGTGGCTTAGGCCTAACATAGTAACCGTATTGATCAACGTACTTAATACGCCATGTCATGTCGGGTTATACTCGCATGAGTGACGTTTTTCACGGGCTCCATTCACTTCAACACCGTCTTGTTATTTAACCAGCGATCCAGGTCAAGTAGAGGTGTGCGGGTCTACCCGTACCCGCGGGTATACCCGTACCCGACCCGTACCCGCGGGTATGGGTCGGGTACGGGTAGATGTCTTACGGGTCGGGTTGGTACGGGTACGAAGTCCACGGGTCGGGTATACCCGTTTTTACCCGTAAAGAACGCCATTTTTCACGATGTTCGAGCTATATCGAATGTTTCTTTTCTTCCTTTTATATAGCGAACGTCGTCGTCCGTCCGTCTGTCTGTCGTCTAACGTTCGTGCCACTACTCAGGGGAGTGAAATTTTCGGCAATGTTTCGACGCCATTTAATGGCCATCCCTTGACATCCAGGTAAAATTTTACAGAGATCGTCCCAGGGGAACCTCTTCGTCGGTGGAGTTAAAGACAAGAGGGGTAACCGAATATAGCGATTGTGGACCTATTGAACGCTCTGTCTCGGAAACGGTGCAAGATAGGAGCTAAGTTAGTATTAATCACTAATAGGAAATCGCACTTTCGATTGTTCGATTGGTACGAAACTCGGTGACCTTGAATGACCTTGAACGGCCCTAATCGCCGCGTAATTTCAATGAATTCGATAGCTTTCCGGGCGGATTACGTAAAAGTGCCTGAAGATACACCAATACTTTCTGCAGCGGAAATGTACTGGTCAACTCAGCCTGGTCAACCGTCTGTGGGTAGGTGGGCACGCGGTGTGCCTATATGTGGATAGCCCATCCGTGGCTTCACAGTGTAAGCTGCAGTGCTAGGGCTATAGAAACGGAGATCATCGCCACCCTATGGTCCCATGTGGCTCTGGGAGGACTTTATTTTTAGAATAATAGATAGATAGATTTATTTAAATCAGGCAACAAAGCCCATAAGCACACACACACACGCACAGGCAATTATCAACATTGAACATCAAAATCGCCACAAATCAATTCTTTTGCATTGTGTTTTATTAGATAGTCATATATCTCGGTTACTGCAATGCAAATTTTAGCTCGTAATGGTAACTGACTCAGTTGGCCTTGATGTTGGCCTTGAACAATTTTCATGTCCTTGGCCTTGGCCTTGAGAAAAAAAAGTCTTGGCCTTGGCCTTGGCCTCGTAAGCGAAGTCCTCGATAACAAGACTGCGTATAATACACAAGCTATACAATGCGTTAACGACACAATATTCAGAAAACGGTTCCGGGTACCTGGTTTCGGAACCGGTTCTCGAACTTTAGAACCGGTTCCTTGGAACCGGTTCCTACGTCAAATCACTACTAAAAAGCGGCGTAGAAAAAGAATTTACTTTTTTCCATTTAAATAACTAACTATTCTTTGCTGTAAGTGCGGAAACTGAAAAGTTATTTGGCAACTTTCGAAAGTTATAAGTAAGGAACAACTGGCGATTATATTGCGATGAAACCATAGGTTAACACTAGTTGCAATGTGCAACTGTCTTATTGGCTATAATGCCTAGCATTGCCATACAACATACAGCGCTGGACTAGGTTAACACTAGCATAGTTCTAGGCGGTGAATGCGGGTCTGTAGAAACATTGCATCGGACTAATCGGACGAATCGGACTAATCGGCCATAAATATTGAGTATACACGGACAAAAAGCATTGAAAAAAATATAAA
>Ga0049105_1000673_pt1 | contig 12793 bp, 16 predicted proteins | sample WorMetvaBAHAMAS1_FD_61260 | JGI IMG/M metagenome (GOLD analysis project Ga0049105, IMG submission 61260) | Worm MetaG Olavius vacuus BAHAMAS.1 | ecosystem: Host-associated > Annelida > Digestive system > Unclassified | place: Germany: Marburg | collected 2013-04-09
GTTGTATATAGACCTATAATGTCCGTAAAATATTGTCTCCCAGTTCCAGTCTTCTACTTTTGGCGAAAACTATAACGCACCCTGCAGCGCGGTCTCTCTGCGATAGCTGAGCATCTTGTTCACTTTAATTACGAGGTCTGTAATGCACCAGCCTACAGACTCAACACTTCCGCACAATCCTTTGCATTCCTCAACCCCGATTCTCCTGTCAGAGTCTGGAATATCCGACATTTTCAGAGTAGCTGTGACACTGTAAAATTTACTCTGTCAAAGTGACCTCTTGTAACTGGCATTGAGCGGGTTGTATGTACTAAGTTTATTGAAGTTACTTTTGATAATCTTTATTCACCATAAACATGGTAGCAGCAAAAACAATAAATATAACTGAAATATTAATAAATACACAGGTAACACATTTCTACAAATACAACTTATTAAATCATAGCCGTAACGGTAACAAGTCTTTAGAATAATGACACATTCTTATAATTATTTACAAATTTATTTCTTCTTCTTTTTATGAGTTTACTTCATAATCTTGAATTTTTACGAACGCGTTAAAATTCTCGCGATCTGTAATCAACGTTAGACGTCGAGGTAGTCGAGGCAGTCGAGGCGGCCGCTCAGTCTTCGTCGTCACTGGTAGTTCCCGCCGTGACCGAGCCGCGTCACTCTGCCGTACAAGACCCTGCGCAGGTCAAGCACCGTGACGGTAGACGCTACACTCTCATGTCGCTTGACAACGATCAAGCGAGCGAAGACGAAGAGTTCATCACGAGTGTCGTACATAATGAAACGATGAAACAAGGTGCGCACTGGTTTCTGTTCGCACAATAATATGACCATAATCATAATCATAAAATAGGAGTTTAGTGCCTATATCTACGGCGAAAAACCGGGCTGATAAGGCATTACACGAGTACACATACATAAACAATTCAAACATTAAAACATGAGTTAAAAAGATAAAATTTAAATTTTCGCTTAAAACTGTCTAGACTTTCAGCAGAGCGGACTGATTGTGGTAATTTCCAATATTCCAGCTCTACTTTTAGCGCGTCTAACTCCGTCGGAGCAAGCTCTTGCTATCTGTCCGTCTGTCTTATGACAAACGACATAATGCTCTGTCAGTATATCAAAACCGTACGACAGAAGGATTCTTCTAGTTTATTGAGACCCAAATTTCGTGGTCCTGAGTTTAGGAATTCATCCCCGAACGACTGCGTTAAAGACAGTTACCCCCTGTCGAAAGCGCAGATTTGACCAATAGTCTGCAATAACTTGGAAACGGTGCAAGATATGTCTTAAGTTAGTATTGATCAGTAATAAGAAGTCGCATATGGGCTTTCGATTGGTACCAAAATCGGTGACCTTGAATGACCTTGAATGGCGTAATGGCCTTTATTTTGCGTTATTTCACCTAATTCGGCAGCTTTCTTGGCCACTTACGTCAAAGTGGCTGAAGACAGACCTACATTGTCTGTGACAAAATGTAGTCCAAAGAATCTACTTTTTAGCGATATATCATTTTTGGCGATATTCGCGGAGGTTACCAAGAACGAGTATGCGTTATCAAGAGGTCGATGCGCCAGACGAGTGTTGTTCACAGGCCCGATATGGCTGAGGGCCCCAGTAAGTACACGAATTTTGTGTTCGACCATTTCGTTTTTAATATCACTGCATATGTTCTCGAAAAGCTATAAAACAAAAGTGTCTGGTGGCTTCAAATGTCGTCTAGTGTGGCTGTTTCAGACTGCACTTTGTGTTACCGTGTAGTCGGCTGTTATACGTTCTACGTGATTATTTTCTACACAGTTTCGAGTTTGTTTTAACACCCAACACAATCCGCTAGTTACGGCCGGTTGTGCTGTGATGAGCTAGTCGGCATTCAGACAGTTTCTCTGTGTGAGTGTGAGTGCGTGTGAGGGTGTGTGCGTGTCTGTGTGCGAGTACAGAAGACCTGCTGTCGCAGTCGTTTGTGAGGTTCAGGAACGAGGATGACGTGCTGCCGTCATCTGGCGGGCACCCGTCAGAAGCGACCACCCCGTCGTCGACGGGCAGCCTTACCGCCTCATCCACCGCCGACACCGACACCGACAGCGTCGTCGACATCTGCACTGTACGTCACACAGTCCAATCCAGTCTATCAAACAAGATTGCCTTTCACTCGAATGCGAACGGGATACGCAGAAACGCTTTTTTTGCTCCGCCACTCTGGGTTCGCCACTATGCGTGGTCACTTCCGGTCACGTGACAAACTTGCCGGTCACACCATTCGATCCGCCATAGCTGAAATCCCCATGCTGCATGCAAACCTAATGGCTGTATGTCTTATAGAAATGGAGTTGTGATCGATCGAAGTTTTATTGCGGAAATACGCATTTTCGACCTTTTCTTCCTGTGACCTTGAACTCGACTCCATAACCTTCATATACGAACTTTTCCCGTATTCCCGGGAGATGTACCGGCTGTGTGAAAATAAACTTCCTATGTCACGTCTTTCGAAAGTTATCGTGTTACAGCCTGCGAATGCGTGCATTTAGTTAAACGTGGTCACTTCCGGTCACGTGACGAAGATGGCGGTCATGCCATTCGATCCGTCTTAGCCGAAAACCACATGATACCACAAACCTCATGACTTTGTCTCTTATAGAACCGGAGTTACGAGCGATCAAAGTTTTACATTGCTGGAATAGGGATTTTCAACTTTTTTGCTCCTGTGACCTTGACCTTGACCCGATGACCTTCATATACGAACTTGACCCGTATTCTCTAGAGATATACGGGATGTGCCAATATGAACTTATGTCAAGGCTTTCGAAAGTTACTGTCTGACAGACAGACAGACATGACCGAAAATATATACCACGCCGCTTCGCGGGTGGTCAACAACTAGCACATACAAAAACCTAGGCTAAGTCCATCCATACATCCATCAGTCCATGGGCTCAACGCCTGTTGGTGTCCAATGCACTCTTCATAACATGTCTCCATAGTAATCGATCGTGAGCCATCCTGCTGAGAGTGTGTATATCCATGTTACACCAATCTTTAACATCATCCAACCATTCGCTGCTGGGACTTCCTCGGAGTGACGTTCCGTCCACCATTCCGAACATCACGTTCTTCGCCAGTCTTTGGTCGTCCATTCTGCATATGTGCCCAAATAAATTGAGCTTCCTTTCCATGATGAGCTGAATGATATTTCTTGTAGTGCCAACTCGACTCCTGACCTCAACGTTCGTAATTTTCTGCTGCCGTCGTATCTTCAGGATCCGTCTATAGCACTTCATCTCAGCCGCCAACAGTCTGTTCTTGTCCCTTTTCCTTAGTGTCCACGTTTCACAAGCATACATCAGTGTACTAGGCTAAGTACCGATAACTAATGCAATGTCATTTCTGTATCCGGCTGCGGATTTTTCTGTCAGTACATCAGTCGTTTATTATCTACGTTAGCAAGCCAAGTCTTACAGATATAATGACATCCAGTAAGATAGCACATCAGTGTGTTTGTGCGTTAGGCCTCGGAGGCCGTAGAAAAGGTGCTTGTGACGCTGGCCGGCGACGACGGGCAGACGAAGCCGGACGACGGTGTCGGTGGTAGGCGGGGAGAGCGACGGCGGCGGGCGAAGGTGGAACGCGGCGGGCGCGTCGTCGAGCGAGCTCTACGGCAAACCGTTCACCGCACGCCGTCGTCACTTACCGAGGACGTAGTCACGCAGGCGCTGCACGGCGTCGGGCGTCAACTGCTGATGACAGACGACAACGTGCAACAGTATGGCTCACCGCAATCCAGGTATGACATCTATACTCATTTCGGTCTTTACCTTCTTGTCTTTCGTCGTCATCGCAGTTTATCTACTTAGAAATGTTTCTAAACCCCTTTTCCCCCTTGTTCCTTCACTTCCCCGTCTTTTGCTCTTTTTTACTTTTGCCTATTTTCTTCTTCTGTCCATCTCTTTCCTTTCTACAAGAATAGTCCCACTCCGTTTCCAGGCCAGAGGTCGTAGGAGGCGACCGAACCTGGGTTTAGTTTGTTGTGTTTATTTTGTGTTATCTGTATTCCTTAGTTAAGATGGATTTTGCTGTTTTGTTGTATTTGGTTTAGTTTAGTCTTATGTCTTCCCTTCAGTGCTTTGACACTGTTGGTTGGGTCATTTGACCCGTAAAACCCGTCCCCGATATGACCTATAATGTGTTTGGTGGGACATTAAACCTTGCTCAACTCAACTTAACAAGCGCCGGACGGTAAGACCGTTAGGGTCACCTGTCATGACTCCATTCTTCTTAGACCGTTTCTACACTCATCCTATAAATTTGACAGGGTTTCACATGTTTGCCGGAATTACAGCGCCTAGTTACTGTTGATTTTAGAGCGCCTTGTAGATGCACTTACTTGTTTATTTTTTTATTTGCGGACTTACAGCTACGTCCGTCAGTTGCTGCAAGACCAGCCGGAGACAGCGACTACCACGGCGCTGACGCGTTTCATAGTCGCTAACGCGGCGAGCCTGGCCGAGCGCTGTGTCGCGGACACCGTCGGCGTCGCCACTGACACGGCCGCCGCCGCTGAACGGGGCAAGAAGAAATCGCTGAAATCGCGCGGCATTGTCGAGAAATTCCTTAACCAGGTTTTTTTTGAAAGACAGCTATTCAAAGACATATATTGATCACTACAATTTCGTATTTTGTACTTCATTTTCTATTCACTGTATTGTGTTCTTTTTCGTTTTTATTATCCTGCTGCGTTCTGACAGCAGATTTTACACATTAAATTGAATTGAATTGAAATTGTATCCTATAGAACTGTGTATACTGTGGCCCGTAAACTGCATTAGCTGAGTTTACTACGTGCCAGATATTATGGAAATCGGTTAACGTTTGTAGAAGTTGCAGTAACGCGTTGTGTTGCCGCGTGTATGTTGTACGCGTACAGTGTGTGCGTGTAAACGCGGCATTAATGTTGAGCCAGTGTGACGGCTCCGTGTGAAGGTATCGACAGAAGTTCGCAGTGAACTGAGCGAGCTCGTAGCCGCACCGTCGCAGACCGTCTGCTTCCTGGCGCGCACCTACAACGATGCCATCGAATCTCACTATCGCTCGGACGCCCAGCCTCGCCTGGTCCCCGGCTGCCCGCAGCCGCCGACGCCGCCCCTACACCCAAGGCCGCGGACCGCCGCCGCCCGTACCGTCACGGCGGCCGCCGGCAAGCACTCGAGCGGCGAAGTGGCGAGGCGGGCGAGAGGACCGTCGGGTGAGTCGCCGTTCGTGGAGACGCTTGTGAACCTGACGCTGCACTCGCAGCTGCAGAACGTCGAGTGGCTGAACGTCGACGAGATGTTGGAACTGGCGGCCACCATTCTACAGACTCATTGCGACAGCAGGTGCGACCACATACATGCACATCTCGGCTGATCATGTGCCGTCGTAGTTGCTGATGTGCCTCAAGCTTTACACTGTGCGATGTATCTGTACACGTTGAGTCATAATTTGAAAACGTTATGTTTGTTTCGTACTAGTGCCTACAGCGCAGCGTAGAGGTTTCTCGTTTGTGCGCTATATAAATCTACGTTGACATGATTGACATTGCCGTCACGATCACTCTGATGACGTTCTGACGTCTCACCTACGCTGACATTACACGGTAAAGGCAGTGCAAATTGTGAAAATTCTGGCAGCACTTCATGCAGCATTATCTCACGCCTTCGCTTGGAAATTTTTTGTAAATAAAATGCATATTGAATAACTTATGCGGCTACAAGCTAGACGCTTCACTAGTTATGACTCACCGTGTATGTACCGTAACCGTACACCAACTAAGCACGACCTACGCGCTGTGCTCTTCGCGGTAGCGGAGCTTCTTGTTATTTAATGCGTAAAATGTCGACGTAGCGCATTTGCTTTATCGTGCGTTCTTGGCGCTATAGAAATGACCGAATAATAATGATGATGATGATGATAATAATAATAAAGTTGTGCAGCTGAGAGTTAGGGGGTCCGCTACTTATGACTCACCCTTCTTTTGACCATGCCCACTCGCGTGATAAATATATATGCCAAGTTTTATTGAAGTCCCTCCACTAAGCGTAGACACATCGCGTCACGCGAAATAAGTGTTAACGGACTTAAACGGATAGACGGACAGACGGACGGATGGACGGCCGGCCTGACTGACGAACGACCGGAAAATGTCTCTCGTCGTCTGTTTTTGGCGACGTAGGCATACAAACGATTCTACACGTATCGGATGAATTATACGTGAGTCCGCTGTGAAATACCCCAACGACTGGAAATGACAACAGTGGCTACTTGAACTTGTTCACCGTATAGTAGCCGTTGTATTATTTCCGGTAGTAGTACGATTATAATACGATGATAGAAACTTGCTGAGAAATTGTTTTGCTGACATTGCAGTGAGAATGAGCGGCCGGCTGCAAGTGGACTGATGTCGGGACGCTTTCACGTCCGTCCTCACCTGAGTGCGGCCCTTCTCTCTCGTCTCATCTCCAGCGTCCTTGCCCGCCTGCTGTCGGCGCTCGATGACGGCCAGCTGGAGGATTGCGACCTCGTGGCACTGGCGCTGGCCGTGGGCCAGTCCGCCTTCACGGCAGAAGTGACCGGTGACCGGCACAAGTCACAGTCTGAGCGCCTGTCATCGTCCGGCGCCGACGGAAGACCAGAAAGCAGCCTGGTCGCCTCTCAGCAGGTAATTTGGCCATTTTGGCGTCACTGAACATCGCAACGAACAACAAGGGGCGGCAAGATGATGACAACGGACCCACAACGAAGACCCGTCCTGTATCTTATTAGCAAGGGCTGAATTGTGATACCACTGCGTGGTGGTGTAATAGACGGGGCGACCGACTGTCGACCGAGAGGTCGCGTATTCGACTACGGGCAGTTCCACTTTCATGTAGGCCTAATTGCAGTCTTTGTTACTGACTTAAGGCCAACTCAGCCTTTCATCCCTCCGGGGTCGGTAAATGAGTACCAGCTTCGGCTGGAAAGGCTAAGGCAGGTATGGTTCATTCCGTTATTGGATGTACGCGGGGTGTGTAGGTAAAACTGTGAGATCCCTTGAGAACGCGTGCCATACCTGAACGCCTTATTAGATGTGTGATCACAACAAGGCGCTATACAAATCCACGTTTACCTTTACCTTACCTAGCGGTCTTAGCCTACACAAAAGAATTATTTTTTACTATACGCATACACTGCTAATAAATTTCAATTTTCAATTATTGATCGGTCTCGAAAACAGCCGAGACCAGTGCTTCAAAACCAAGACCAAGAACTCAAGTGCCAAGACCAAGACCAAGACTACAGAATTTCGGTCTCGACGACCGCAAGACTGGTCGGTGATCATCACTTTCGGGACGTAACATTGCCATTTTTAGTGACATCGAAGGCACTTCATGCAAAAAGTCGACAAGAGCTCCGCAGAGGAGACATATGTGTAGATTCATAATTCGTATTTAGATTCGGTTGCCCGAACAACAACTGATGACATTATACTGCGCAGAATAGAACAACGTATCTCGTCGATTGCTTTTTCCCGACATAAGTTTACGATACTCGCCCATGCAATCTGCTGTTTAATTACTATTTGTTTGTGTGTAATTAATTATTTATTTTGTATTCAACACTTTCCAGGATGCCGAGAGCGACGTGTCCAATGCACGGGTTGCGGCGGCGGCCGAGACTTTTGTAAGAAGAAAAATCGACGAGATGATCGCGAGTCTACCGCACAGGAGCGACCACACCCCGCCTCGCGTTCCACATCCTCCCAGCACCAAGCGACCGAGCAAACCACGGCGCTGGTCCGCGGAAAAGGCGCCCGGGAAGGATCGGAAGAGTTCGGCGGACAAGGAGCAACACAGCAAAGAAAAAGACTCTCCGAAGAAGGACAAACCGGATGACGACTTCGTGATGTCAAGTTTGGCTCTGCAGCAGCGCGACTCGCTCATCTTGTCTCGAGACCGTGTGAGTACAGCTTTGCAGCAGGCGTGAATCCAGCTTCATGAGTCTGCCTAATCGATGTAAAACGTATTCATTGCATCTTTGGCGTAAAACCGCGTCTACTTCTTCCAAACAATTACAGCACGAAGCCACGCCCCCTTGAGCCCGTGGAGCGTGCAGTTTTTTTGGGTGAATGCACGCTTAGCGTGCATTATCCAACCTGCTTATTGCACGCACGCGGTTAATGCACCACAACAAAATCGAGACGAACTACGCACCCAACGTGCTATACATAAAAAATACGACATCGTAAACACAATACTGAATAACATGTGTCCAGATCATGTGAGCGGCAAAAACCCGCTCCAGTCTTCAACCTATTTCTGTAACCTACGCTCCCGCTCCACCCGATTTTCGGCTAGCTACGCTCCGCGCTCCGCTCCGACATAATTCAGAATATCCAGAACTAACGGTGGGAAAAGTAATCACGCGATTTATCGTTAACATGTGTAACAATAAACATTTATTCAACAAATTTCGACCAATGCCTCGTCACTATAGAGACTACGGTATCGTCAACAAAAACGATCACCTCTTTCTCCACCGACTGTCAACAGCCTGTGAGCGGCCGATTCAGCTCGCTCCCCGGTCCGTTCCCACTCGCGACCTCCCGCTCCGCGCTCCGCTCCTGCTCCATCGTTTTCTGCCAAGCCCACTCCACCAGATTTTCGGCCCGCTGCGCTCACGCTCCGCTCACATGCTCTGCATGCGTGCGTCACACGACGAAAACAGTGCGAAAACCAACTAAACCGTTTAATGAAAACAATCGAGCAACAAATTGGAAAAAGACGGCGTCGTTAGGCTAGGTTAAAACGAACGTTAAAATGTCTGCACAACTGATTCAGTCTGTACGGAGAAACATCACTACTCAGACTGAGAAACAACACGAAATGAAAAACGTCAAAATGAAAACTGTTAAACTAATTTAATGCAGAACAGGTTGTAACTCACAGTCTGATATATGATGATGATGATGATGAGTGGATTTGTAGAGCACGTCATAAATAGTCCTCAGACGCGCTGTCGATCAGCCAAACAGGTGGGACTTCAGATGTCGAGCGAACGTCGCAGGGGGGGGGGAGAATTGCGGTTCGCAGAGCGGCTGGTAAACTGTTTCAGATGACTGGGTGTGCGACCACAAAACTCCTCATCCTTAGCGTGGTCGTTGTCATTGGCACAGGTAGTAACCCCGTGTGCGCAGACCGAAGGTGTCTTTTACCGGCGATAGCGAAGATTGCCAGACAGTCGTCAGCCAAGTATCACACAGCTATCCTAAAACGCTTGTGATGCCACACTGAAATATGTATATCCGATTCCGATACGTCAAAAAATGATCAACGTGTCGATCCGCCAAGCCATCTCTGCTCCAGAAGTACATCACTCACACGCCTGCGCGGCTTGTGACAATTCAGTAATCCAATACATCCGAATATCTGCTTGTATCGTGATTGTTAGTTGCAGAGTACGTTTCGTCGCTAACTCGCCGGCTGGATGTTGTACTATAACTGTTTGCAACTGTTGCCTGACTATCGAACCCCGCCATCAGAGCTACACTGTACCAACAGTCTCACTAATAATGACGGCTGCGCACGTCGCTACTGTCTGCCCGCTGTCTGTCTGCGACAAACAGCGCGTTCTCTCCGAGAAAGACTGTAGCAAAATCCAGATTGTTGTGCACACCTGTTGTGGCGTTGGGGCTCAGCGATATGCCAATTGCTCCAAAAAAGATACAATAAACGCCATGCTTTGTCAAAGTAAAAATCGAAGCTCTTGAGGACGTGGCACTGTGCTGTAAGTAAGTTAATGCATGAGAAACAGTGCGATACGTGGAGTTAATGCACTATAGCAGAGGGAGATCATTGTCGCTCGACGGACGGTATAGTCCGTCAGGTGAGGCAGCCGGATGTGAGCCTCGTGCTAACGCACACGGCACGACAGCCAGCTGCTTCATCGCCGGACTGTGATCCCGACCATCTCGCTTCAGTGATCTCGCTCTACTATAGTGCATTAACTGCACATATCGCACTGTTTCTCATGCATTAACCTATACATAGCAGTAACGGTACGTGTTTAAACATTTACATTTTTAGTTTTTTAGACCTATTTTATTTATTTTTATTTTAAGCAAGCTCAACAAGCTGAAGAAGAAAATTGCATGCGGAAATTTTTGGTTATGACAAAGCGGCGGTCGAAGGCGACTTTTAGCCAGTTACAGAACAAGAGGTCGCAAGGAATTTTAATTTACATGCTAGAAATATGAAATTGGTCTACGTGGGACAATTCTTGGTGAGGCCAGTTGGACTATAGGCCAACCAATACACCCTAGAGCGCTGCATGAGAAAGCTCGTTTAAGTGTTTGCTCAACACTCAACAGCGCAAGTAATTGGCAGAGGTGGATGACTTCTGGGCGGTGGTCAACGGACAGTAATTGCGCAAGCGTAATGGTAGTAGTGAATACACAAGGGCGGAGCAGTGGATAAGAAGACCTGAGACGAACCGTGCCGTGACTCATTTGACCAATCGGAATTTGGTGGCTCATTTGACCCGTGACTCACTGACCCATGACCCACAACTCATTGTCTCATTTGACCCATGACCCACTGACCCATGTCCCACAACCCGTTGTCCCATTGTCCCTTTTGACCCATGACCAACTGGCCCACGACCGACAACACTCATTGTTCCATTTGACCCATGACCCACAATTAATTGTTTTATTTGACCCCTGACTCACTGACCCATGACCCACAACAGGTTGTCCCATTGTCCCTTTTGACGCACGACCAACTGACCCACGACTCACAACACACATTGTTCCATTTGTCCATGCCCACTGACTCATTGTTCCATTTGACCCATGACCCACTGGCCTATGACCCACAACCCGTTGTCCCATTGTCCCATTTGACCCATGACCAACTGACCCGCAACCCACGAAAGTCATTGTTCCATTTTACCCTCGACCCGCAACTCATTGTTCCATCTGACCCATGACTCGTTGACCATTACTCACAACCCATTGTCCCATCTCACACATGGCCCAGTGACTATGGCGTGTGCGTGACAGATGCGGCGTGAATCAGTCCAGGAGTCGTTCGTCGATAAAACCCTGGAACACGTTGACACCCACAGTGCTACCAAGCAGACGGCTTCTGGGCGCGTTCTGATGCAAGTCACTAGAAGATTTTCACTGGTCGTGGACGAAGACATGGTCGGCGATACGCAGCAGCTGCAGCTAAAAGAACCGGTCGTCGACACAGCTAGGTATAACCTACTGTTTCATATTACATTTGTTTGCTGCGCTAATCTATACACTGTATGCCCATAAAAACTGGACTTTTTGTTATTTTATCACTGTCGTCGGTACCTTACTTTGACAAAGACAATGGCTTAAAAATCCACAAACATGATACGGGTGACCCATTTGAAAAGCACATTCTATGAATTTGGAACAGTGCTTCACTGCGCCAATGACCGCTCACTCAATTAGCATATAGCGTATTGTCAGAGCTCAAAATGACCTCCTTTGGCCCGAAGACGCGCTCTCCATCAATTGCGCTAGTATCAACTGCACTCTGTTGAAGACCATGCGAAATGTCCAACAGTTCCTCAACGTCGTGAACTCGTGACTGGTACACACGCTGCTGGACAAGGCAGTAAATAAGTAAGTAAAGTAATACGTTTCTTTAAGTTTTTAAAGAATTTTTTAAATGGTAAAGTTGACAGCTTTGTCATCAAGGAAGGGTAGAGCAGTTGCAACATTTTTAAACTTTTATGTTTCACACAGTAGTGCAACAAGGTTTTTAAGAAATGGCAAGAAGTATTATATTTAGTTTATAGATAATTTACTGCTGTTTCTAACAGTGAATGAGTTTTCAAAATCAGTTAACAGTTGATGAAGTTATTACAGAAAGTTCGACACCACGTTTTTTTCTGAGACACAGTGTATAAATAATAAATTCTGGAGTTGGAATGGATGACGATGCTGCTGCTGGGAAGGTGCCATGCGTCACAGTACCTTCTTGTCAACGCTGCCAATCTGCTTACCGTATAAGAAACATTCGACTGAAACAGCTCGGTTACGACTAACGAGTTTGGCCTAACATGCTAACGCCGGCTGATATTATCTCGGTCTTTTAGACTTGTCATCTGCGTTCCACTGCGTCGACCATAATCTTCTGTTGCAACGGTTGCAACTCAGTTCCGATCTGATCGGTGTCGTCCTGCAGTGGATCAAGTCGTTCTTGACAAACCGCATGCAGAAAACTGCCAATGGCGGTGAGATGTCTGCGATTCGACCACTGTTGTTCGGAGTTTCACAAGGCTCTGTATTAGGGCCTTTATGGTACGTTTTGTATACTACCGAACTTAGCCACAGAGTGACTTCATTGCACAAAAAAACACAAAACGTGCATGTGCTAGGACTAGAAGGTCATGTGCACGACACCAACACTAGCCCTAAAACAAACTCTGCTACAACGATAGAAGAGAATATTTATAGAAGCAACAGTAGAGTGGACCAAAACAATAATAACTATGTCAGCTAATATACTGTAGTCAGGGGTGCAAGGCACGGCGTGAACCTTTTTTGAGAGGGTGACAAAATGCCGTTTTTGCGTTATATAATCTGTGGACGGTCCGTAATAGGATTCGTATGTAGAAATGTACAGCCTGCTAGTGACAATTGCCAGTGGCGTAGCCAGGATTTCAAAGTTGGGGGGGCATACCGGTGACGTGGCCCGAAGGGCCGATGCGGGGTGGGGTTTTTGGGGAG
>Ga0049105_1000674_pt1 | contig 12793 bp, 8 predicted proteins | sample WorMetvaBAHAMAS1_FD_61260 | JGI IMG/M metagenome (GOLD analysis project Ga0049105, IMG submission 61260) | Worm MetaG Olavius vacuus BAHAMAS.1 | ecosystem: Host-associated > Annelida > Digestive system > Unclassified | place: Germany: Marburg | collected 2013-04-09
CTGGGGCGGGAGTTAATCCCGGGCGGCTGGGGCGGATTAGCTAAGCGCCATGGGCGGGTTGACGGGGTGAGTTATGGGTGTCAGATCGTCTGTTGGCCGTCGACTGTCTGCCTGGAAATGGTGGGAACAGGGGGCCGGGGACACCACAAAATTGGATAACTGGCCGTTGACCCTCTTACATATGGAAAATGACGGACTGGAAAATGACGAACTAGAACAAGAGCAAACGGCCGGTACCAGGAACGCCAGTTGCTGCAGACACACCATCACGGTGTTGTGAATGTGAAGTAGGCTATGTTTGTTGGCACTCATCGAAGGCTTTGCCTTGGTACCCTGCGGACACGCAAGATTCTGCGAGAACTGTGCACGTCGCGTATAGCCGACGAGGATGGTAACTGCCCACTGTGCAGAGCTGTAATCAGCATGGTGATGCGCGTTTTCGCATAAGACTGCAGTCGTGAACTGAATCGTAGGCCTAAACTCGGACCAACTAGCTCTGGACATTTGTGACTGAAATTGAAACTGTAACGTAAACTACAACACTGGGACACATGACGTACTGTATTGTAGGATTTCTTTTGTTTATCATATTTTTGATAAGTATGACTCTAAATACGGTATAATATGTCTTTAGATTTGTGCTTTAAACGATTACATGTCGTACACATTAAAGGTTTTCAACGTTTGCAATACATACAGGGTGGCTCAAAAAAGTAAGCTGTTGACACAGTACAACAGCTTACTTTTTTTGAGCCACCCTGTACGTTTGCTCTTGTTCTAGTCCGTCATTTTCCAGTCCGTCATTTTCCAGTCTGTCATTTTCCAGTCCTGCAAATTCAGCTATCCCAACTCGGAAACGGTACGAGATGGGATGTCAGTTACTATTAATCACTAATAGGAAGTCGCATTCGAGCTTTCGATTGGTACCGACCTCGATGACCTTAAACGCCGTAATAGCCCCATATGTTGCGTTTTTCCACCGAATTCGACAGATTTTCAGGCAGATTATATCACAGTGGTTGAAGATAGACCTATAATGTCTGTAAAATATTGTCTCCCAGTTCCAGTCCTGTACTTTTGGCGAAAACTATAACGCACCCTGCAGCGCGGTCTCTCTGCGATAGCTGAGCATTTTGTACTTGGCTGTGAATGTGAACACAAAAGACCAAAACCGGTAAAATTCTGCTGCACGTAAAACAATAGCTCTTGTATAATGTTCACAAAATTAACAAACATGACAGGCAAAATAAAATATGCATTATATGGAGTTAACTTAAATGCTAAAAATTTCCTATTTTCACATGAATACCCACACAGAGACATTTGCGCCACTTATCACCTGCGTTATTGATGACATTTAGCTGAAAACCACGCCAGACATCGATCAAACGCTGCTTCAGTTCATCAACGCCGTGAAGTTAAAAATGGAACTCAAAAACAGAAGTTTCCAATATGGAAAAGTCGCCTTAGCAGTTCGTACACAAAACATCAGTTACAGTTTGTGCTCAAAGTGGCCGCCGTTCGTACGGACACTTGCGTGTAGTCGAACAGGCCACTGTCGAACTGCTCGGTCAATGATGTTCTGGTCGACGCAACGCCACTCCTCGATGAGACGCTGTTTCAAGTGGTCGACGTCGCGAATCCTGCTTTGGTAGACGCGTTGATGGAGCAAGCCCCCACACCTCAAAGTCCACGGGATTTAGGTCAGGGCTATTGGACGGCCACGGCAACGGTGAGATGAAATCTGGTGTATTGCGAGACAAAAACTCCACGGTGTCACCAGCTCGGTGAGCTGGAGCATTGTCAGTGAAGAAGTCTCCTGCTACGGAACGAATCGCCGGCAGAAGGTGCTGACCGAGCAAGACGTCACGGTAATAAGCGCCATTAATTTTTACACCGGGCTCAATGAACATCGGTTCGGTATTTCCAATTAGCGACACGGCAACCGACTCCATGACAGATTTTGAGAAAGTGGACCGAGTACGCAAGAGACGCTCGGCTGATACCTGCCTCTTCTGGCTTCCAAGTGGAGCATACATGCGATCGTTCTGAATCGGTATTTTCGATATTGGAAACTTCTGTTTTTGAGTTCCGTTTTTAAAACAGCTGTTGCTCAGAAACTGCGGTGGATTTTGTTAAAATTTGTAACGTTTACATCGGAAAGATGATAGGCCTAATTAAAGCCGCTAAGAGGATATTTAATTCTGACAAGATATGCCGTAGTTATAGTGATTTGAATTTTGGCGTCACTTTTTTGGAACACAGTGTATAATAACATCAATAACCATCAAACAGCTGCCAGCTCATTTCTTGAAGCAAGCAGTTGAATTTCTGTTTTTCAAAGTAATGTAATATTCAAAATATTCAAACCAGAAGTATTTCCTAAAGTGATGCCTATAACTGTTACTCTGAACTTTCCTGTGGGAAATATGGCTAAAGCTTCCGACGAAAGTCTCCCAGTACACTGCTGTTTGGCGGTGATGGAGGCAGGTTCAGAATGCCTTCAAGAAAGCAGTAAAAATATTTGAGTTCATGCGGATATTGCACATTGAAAACAAAAAAACGTAAAAAACAGAAATTCAACTGCTTCAGTAAAGCAGCTGGCATCTGTCACTGGTATGGGGGTTCTATCCCCTAACACAAAATATCGTCCCTGTGTGCGAAACAGTAGGGGTTGTCGTGGCTCTGTCTTGCCCCGCTGTGCCGACGTATCTCTTGAAGCAATGTCTGAAACTGCTTCCTGTACTGATGCCGACTGAAACGCAACACATTCATAACAAGTCCACTAGAGCATTTGCAGCAGTACTGCAGCATTTTCAATGACTGTATTTTACACAGTCGTCATATGGTATAAAAATCTGGACAGACCTTTCATCCGTTTTGTCGCAATTCACGCGTTTGACGCACAGACAGACAAATGGACGGACAGACGGACGGATCTCATCGATAGACCGCGTCTGCATTCCATGCAGCGCGGTAAAAATAAAACAACTAATACAGAATGTCTTATGTCTTATGTACTCTTTCTATACTAGTTTCAGTCAGTTTTTGCGGCAATCATTTCTACATCGATATTATACAGTATTTGAAATCTTTTCAGTTTCAGTATGAGTTTTACTGGTTGCAATCACTTCAGTATGAGTTTAAGTTACTGGAATGTCACTGGGAAGAAAGTGTCAAAACAAATCTAGCTGAATAGCAAAATAAAAACACTACAAAACACAGCAGTCCGTGGAATCAGTCCGGTAAGAGAGGAAAAGGTCTATGCATAAAAAAGATTTGCCGAAGAGCCAAGTCTTAAGATCAGAATGAAAGACTAAACGAGTAAGAGAAGATGAAAGTGGTGAAAGTGAAGATGGTGAAGATGATGAACTGCCTTTATTTTGAACCAGTGTAGAGATTTAAGAACAAGAGTGATGTTAAGATTTTGACGTTCAGGGGTTAGTGACAGCACGAACAAGAGAGTTCTGGATGTAATTCTGGAGTCTTTTTATCTGAGACTGTGCATCGAAGATAATTGCAAGTTTAGAATGAATGAGTGGCGATGCTAGGCCTACTGGCAGTTACAAAGTCAAGATAAGGACGAATACAGCGAAGTTCACAAATATGATAGTAGCAAGCTTTAGAGAGGGCAGATAGCCCACTAGATAGGCCTATTGGTGTTCACCAAAGATACACAAAACTCAGCTATCACTGAGAGACCGCGATGCAGGGTGCGTTAGTTTTGGCCAAAAGTGGAAGAATGGGGCTGGAATACAATATTTTGCGGATATGTCTATCTTCAACCACTGACATAATCGGCCTGCAATTGGGCCTTCAGCTATCGAATTCGGCGAAAAACACACAAAGTAAGGCCCGTTCAAGGTCATTCAAGGTCACCGATGTCGGTACCAATTGAAAGCCCGTATGCAACTTCCTATTAGTGATTAATACTAACTGACATCCTATCTCGTACCGTTTGGGAGTTATCGCAGATTATTGTTCAAATTTTGGACATTTTGCGTTTTTGAGCCAACCTATAGGGGGCTTAGGGGCAACGCACATTGTTCACCTTAAGCTCATTGAAAAGCTCGTAGTGGACTTCCCCTTCGTGTTAATTGAACTATTTGCCCTAGGTGTTATGGCTGAGGCGCTACGAGTGAATATCAAGTATAGCTAGCAGTTGCACGGTTTCCTTGCGACAGCTAAACGTCTTACACAAGTGAGCGAATAACAACACATTTCGACTTACCGTCGTTAGGCCTACCTAACTTTGTAACAGACTTTCTTCCAAGCGAAGTGCGATTTTACACCGAAAACGGCCGTTTGAGCCCCCTTTGGAGGGGGGGGGACTTAGGGGCAACGTATATACGATGATCATCTTAGGCTCATTTGAAAGCGCGTAGTGATGGACTTCCTATTAGTGTTAATTAAACTTTTTCGCTAGGTGTTACAGCTGAATCGCCACGAGCGAAAATCGGTTCAAAATCGGCGATTTCGCTCCAACGGGGGCCGTTTGACCCAAAATTTCAGGTAGAAGGGGTCGCCCCCATCGACCATTCTTCTTCTCACAAAACTAGGCTAAATGATCTATACGGTATAAAAATTTGGACAGATCTTTCTTTCGGGTTGTCACAATGCACGCATTTGACAGACGGACGGACAAACAGACATAGGGCCTACAGACAGCTTTCTCCTGAATAGACCGCACTGCATTCAATGCAGCGCGGTAAAAACCAAGGTTGCGGCATGACTGAGTGACCTGATATTAATTATAGCAAGTTGTTGTGGGAGGCCAATAAGAAGAAATTCGGTTTTAGAGAACTTTGAGTTAAAAGATTAGCAGTCGATCCGGGAATTGAGATATCCGTTGAAGAGATTACGGTATGCTGAAGTTGAGTGATGCTGGAGTCGAAAACAGATGGATAGAAAGAGAAGAAAAGTTGAAAGTGTCATCAGCATAAAGGTGATGGTTCAAGGGAAAGTGATGAAATAAGAGTACCGAAAGTGATAATGTACAAGATGAACAGCAGACTGAGACGAAGTTTGGACAGTAAAGATTCTTGAGAGGAAGCGAAACTGTCAGCGAGTGAGGTGAATGATTTGGACGTCACGTAGGCAGAGATGATGCAGATTTGCTACAAAGTAACTTATTTACAGTTTGCCAGAGACGACGGGGATTGCCAGAAACAGAAAAGGTAATATTTGGACTCTGAAATTACCTGGTAATTTTGAGTAGGCCCTATAAATTTTACGAGTTTACTTTTTCTTTTTAGGCTACCCTTTCTCCTTGAGTAAGAGAAATTCATGGCTACTTTTACTTTCCTGAAGTAGAGTCTGGGAGTATTATTTAACGACAGTAATTTCAAAATTCTGGCTTAAGCCTTAAGGTCTTTCTGCCAGAACCAACATGTTGCAGATTGATGCAGCTCAGATCGTATCACTTCACAAGATAGTTATTTTCGTTGATAGACACAAATAAATACATTTAAAAATGACCAAATACCACGATATTAATCCGTTATTTGCGCTACATTGGGTTGTCACGTTATATATTATTCCATCTGTTCGTAACTTTGAATAAGTCCCCGAAAACATTCCATAACTTCGATCACTGGGATCTCTATCGCTTTGTTTTCCCTGGCAGCGTGTTCATTTACATATTCGCGTTGGTAATTGTGCGCGCTTTGCCAGCATTGGTCAGAACACGCCTCATTATAATAATTAATGACAGGTACTCTTACGTGATTGGTCAGGTCGGGGCCTAACCTGACCTTTGTCCTTGCGCTGTAGCCAACGACGCCCCGCCTAGAGTTGGTTTTTAGAGCGTCGAAGGAAGAATCTCCATTTTGGTTAGCATCTAAATTACGATTTTGACAGCAAATTTCACGGTAACTACAATTTGTGCAGTTGCAGTAAGCTAGCGCCGTACGCGCCAAATAGTTCTAGGTCGATTACCGGTTGAATCAACGCGCGCGTTTCGTGATAATTGACACAAATTTTTGAAATTTGTGCTGCAAGTTATCGACGCTGCGTCAATGCTAGTGTGGCTGGCGTTGATGTGTCGGCGAGGTTGCTGTTGGATCTTGCGCACAAATTTCTTCGCGTTTTCGGGGTACAAATCGTTTTATTATGAAGAAAATCTGTAATATTCCACCGATACAATTATTGTTCTGATTATGTTTAGTTATATCGAAGTTCAAATATGAAATTTGATAATGAAAATGGGATATTTGTGCAGTTTCAACGAAGTGCAGGTGTATTGATGGTTGATTGTTTATTTATTATTACAGTTCATTTATTAATGTTCGCGAATGTTTTTTTTTGTTAACAGACGATTGACTAGTAATGGCGAAGGCAAAGAAACCAGAAGCAGCAGGAGCTGATGGTGAGTAGATGTGAAATTTATTGGTCAAATTTTTTTCTTCTGGTATACATCGCACACTGTTTATTTCCCAAGCACGCGCTAAAGTTGTATTTCTGGTATGTTGCATTTGGGTTCTTTATGATAATTGCTGTTTAAAAGATGATATGTCGGTTGTGAATTCACTTTTAGATTAAATGCTGCTTAACATCAAGATTACATTTTCAAGCAGTATAATTTTGTACTGGCTAAAGGGTGGTGATGCCCTGTGTGTGAGAAGGTAAGCTCGGGCCTTGCGGAAAGAATGGCAGCCTGACTGCCAGATTTATGATTAATATCACCTGTAGGGTGACTGCTGGAAGACTGGGATCAGGTCCGAGCCATACGCATGCTCAGCTTAGGAGTATGGGGCTGCCTTACCTTTTTACATCAAGATAGTAGAATTACAAAAGTGTACGACTAGTCACTCTCTTGTGATAGATGAACAGGAGATAAGCATTTCGGTTTTAGATATCGGTATAGTCAGGTGCACTGGTGGATATAGTTCGCGAGAATACTAGTATATACAAGTTCAGTGACCATGTGTAGTCAGTCATCCTGTCTCTCAGTGGAATTCAGGGTCAGTCCTATTGCAGAAATTTGATAGTGAATCACTTGCACAGTATCTATAGGCCAGAGGAGGTGGTGGAATTTAGATTCTTGGACTCTGTGCAGCTGGATGCATTTGCAGTTGTTTGGGATTTTGGCTGTGCAACATAGTTAAGTGTGGCATTTGCTAAGAGAATGTCTGTCTCTGTGTCTGTCATACTCGTCAGTCACTGTCGAAATGGTTCAAGATATCGAAATGTGCTCTGCATCATACTGTTCAGAGATGAGATGTCTAGTTACTTGAGGCCAAATTTTGCAGTCCTGAATTTAGAGGGTACACCTTGAATGACTGTGTTAAAGAAAGGCACCACTACTGTCAAGTGCGAAAATATCTTGGAAATGGTGCGAGGTAGGATTTTTTGTCACATATGGGCTTTCGATTAATACCAAAGTGACCTTATATGACACTGAACCACATAATAACCATTATATTGTGTGATTTCATCCATAAGTGGTAGTTTTAGGAGCCGTCTAGTCTACAAAGTGAAGGCCAGCAACAAACATGTAGCCAAAAGATCCCACTTCTTGGCATTATGTGATTCATGACCATGGACATGCGTTTCTGTCCTATTTTTTCCTGAAAACTGATGCACCTGCATATTTTCAGTAAATTCGACTTATGCAGCAAAGCAACATTGTATGATTATCTCAGAAATAGTAGAGCTGTTGATGTACGGTAATTGATACTGTCAAACCCATATTTTTTGTGTGCCATTTATTTCCTGAATTTCGCGACCTTGCACCTTCGGGAACATAAGGGTCATGAATATTATTAATAGTATTTTTTACCCTCGGGTGTAAAGATCTGAGGGTATTATTATTATTATTATTATTAGTTCAGGAAGCAAAAATGCCAAAATTAAGTGAGAATAATTTAATAGACCTAAGCACCGAGATTGTGGGTTTCAGTGTTATATTTGCATTTATGTCGGTTTTTGATTGTCTGCATATTCTCATTAACTAGCAGTACCGGTAGTGTTTTGTCATGCATTGGTCTCTCTGCAAAAGTAAAATTGTGAAAGCTACTTTTCTTCCAAGTTGGTAAAAAGTTAAAAAAAATATTAAGATATGCTGGTGTTCTTATTAACATTTTCTCATTAAATGGAATTTGAATTTTGATAGCCCCTGACCTTTAAGAACTGCAAAATAAGGTTCTAAATTCCTCAGTTACGCAATGTCTGGACCACCCAGATGTGCAAGTACCAGTATGAACTGTGTGTGTTAATTATTGAAACTACATGTACTGTAAACTTGAACTGTACTGTATCTGGAAAAAAGAGACCAAAATGTTTTTTTGTAACTAATATCTTCTACAAAGCTTGAGCTATTCCGGTGAAATTTCCGACCGCACCTGAATAATGTCTCTACACTGCCTTGTGAAATTTGCAAGTACTTACAGGGTGGCCACTCACCTGGAAAATCTGGAAAAGTCGGAATTCCATAGTGGTCAGGGAAATGGCAGAGAAAATGGAAAAAGTCGGGGAAACTGAAATTTGCCTTTTTGACTTTGAACGAGCTGAAGAGTTGAAGTTGCAGCTTTTGGCAGCTTGTGGGCCTGGACTTTGGATATGTTCATCATTGACACTCTTGTAGCTTTTAGTAAGTTGGTTAGTGGTTACTATGCTTGTTATCATTAACGTGAAACAACGACTGTTCAAGCGCTATGCAGTATATCGATAATCTTTACCAGTCCAGGTTACTGGATAAGTCGTGGAAAAGGCAGGGAATTTCATGTGGTCTGGAAAGTGGCCACCCTGTACTTGCTACCAGCGAGTTGTCAGATAAAGTAACTCCAAAATTTGTCCCAATTCAACTATGGCCTCCAAATTCACCAGATTAGAATCCACTTGTTTACAAGGTGTGTAAATATTGCGAGAGAAAATGTACAAAATCGGCACCACTGATCTGGACATCAACTAAGCCACTGATGAATGGCTGCCGCAGTGATGCAGCTTGGCCCACTCGTTCTCAGTTGCTGTTTCAGTTCCAGATCGGTAATGAGTATTTTGAACACCTTCTCTTGCAATATTCGCCACACTCTGTAATCAGTTGGATTCAAATCTGGAGAATTTGGAGGCCGCAGTTTAAAGTTGAATAAATTCTGGTGTTATCATGATCCCACTGAATAAACTCAGTGGTATCATGTGAGCAGTGAGCATTTTATGTTTCACAAGGTAGTGTAGAGACATTATGCAGGTGAGGTGGAAAATGTTTACATGATACTGCAGCAAGTTTATCCAGGAAACTACCAAATTTCATCAAAATCACCCGAGTTTTATAGGAGATATTACAAAAAACATTTTGGCCTTTTTTCGTGACACACTGTACAATGAATGCAATTAGACATGTTGGATTTGTTATTCGTTTTCATAATTACATAATGCTCTGTTTTTGGATTGTTTGTAGCGGCGAAGGCCGAGTCTGCCAAAAAGAAGGCAACAAAAACTAAGCGCGGCAAAGTCGCCAGTATGCTATTTTTCATTATCTGATATTTCTATTAGATCCTTTCAGTGTCAGATGCATAGGCAGTCAGTTCTTTCCATTGTTTTCTGTCTGCTGTCAATGCCGGCAGATCATCCCAGCCAAAACCTCCTCAGCTGATGTTGGTTTTGCTGTATGTGTCCAGTCAGTGTGACCACGACCTGTGTCCCTTTGCCACCAGAAGGAAACCATGAGGTCACAGCCCCAGCAGGGAGTCGGTTTATATTTAGCAAACTAGTTTTAGCTGACTAATGGATTGCCTTTTGCCCGTTTGACAGTCTGATGTGTGTTATTCAACTGTTAGTGCTGTATAGCTAGATCATCTCATGGTGGTTTCTGTAAATGTTAATTCTAATTTATTATTACTTTTTATATTAAGATATGTGCACAATTTCTGAGCAGTTGTAATCTGTGAAGATTGTTCAGGTTGCTCGTATTGTTATTAGTTGTGAATGTGAAATTTGTTTCTTTATTAAAGTGACATCTTAGTTTACATGTTATTAAGACCAAGACAACTTTTACATTTTTACGCAATTCGTTGTTTGTAACTTGAATAATTCCTCAAAAACATTACATAGTTGGATTCCATTTTCACTTGTTTAAATAAATGCTTGCAAAATAAACTTAAGTATTTATTCTTTATTTGACTTTGTGACTGCCTTTAATTTTTTGTGTATGTCATGTCATAAACTGATATTGGCATAGCAAGTGAAGTGCAGTGTAAGCTGGTTGTATTCAACAGAGAAGGGCAAGAAGAAGGCGACAAAAAAGCCGAAGGCAAAGAAAGCAAAGAAATGAAGTGATTGGCGAATGATCGGCCACAGTGCAGTGCAAATAAGACACTTTGTTATTGAGTCACTGTGTTGTCGTCAGCGCCGCAGAGTTAATTTCTCATGAAGCAGGGAGAACATAGTAGCATAGTGCTGTATTCAGCACTCTAGTTTCTGTTATCTATGTTGCGTTGTTAATGTGTGTGTCTGTGACTGTGTGTGAAGCCTCCACTATGCTTCTGTTTCATTCTTTTATACCTAATTTATGGTTTTGGTCTGCAACACAAAATTTGTAAACTGGGCCTGCAACAGACTGGTGGTTGTTCTGCACAAAATCATACCATACAATCATGACTGAAATCGACTTGTTACATTGTGTTATTATTTCAACAGATACTGGGTCAATTGTTGGGTAAATTATTTCTGCATTAGTTTGAAACATTGGAGACACAATCTCTGCACACATATGTATACTTATTTGAATTTGTTTTTTTTTCGTAGTTACTTGTTGCTGTTTATACTTGTATTTGAAATTCAGCTTGGATTTCTCCTGATACTAATTTACATTTTGCTTGCTAGTAAAGGATTTCCTTTGGTTTCTTCCAAAAAAATTCTCCGATCAATAATACATAATATTTCACTGCCTTGTATATCGTTTTATGCAGCGAGTAATGTATCGGTGTGTTTAGCTGTGAATTACGTCCACATGGTAAAATAACTTAAATTTTTGAATTTAATTGGATCACAAGCTATTTATAGTCTGCAGTAGTGCACGCCTACGTAGTGTGTATTGTGTGTAGTTGTTGTGTTAGAGTTAGTTTGTTACTGTAGTAGCTCATTGTTATTCTCTACTGGCAACCTTGTTGGCCCTTGCCTCACCTACCATTTGCTCTCGTTGAATTACTTCTTGGCTGATAAGAAATGTTTTTTGTTGAACTTGGCATGACATTCTGGTGGGTTATGGGTTGCCAGGTTTTTATAAGGAAGGCAGCTAAACTGTTGTGTCGAAATAAAAGTTGTAGTGTGATTTAACTGTTATTTATGCACACAACACATTTATCGATATATTCTCTCTGGTGTTCACTATAGCCATATGATTACATTAAAGCACAATCAGAACAGTGGCCTCTTGTCAGTGACATCAGAACTTTTCAGTTGTAGAATAATTGTTACATGGAGAAATGGTTTTTAAGTGGCTGCATGCTACACTGTGTGCTGTTTATTTAAATTGGCATCTATTTCCTACACAAATACTTGTAAGCTATGATTGGGCAAGTAACTTGAAAACTACATTTATAACAGTAAACATTCCTGGTACACTGTTAAGGGCGCATGCTGCGGTTCACAGTTGTAGCTGTTTCACACTGGATGTAGCAGCTACAAAAACCAGTTACTACTCGTGTACATAAATAACCTTTGCCAAGACTCGGATGAAGTGAGAAGTTTGCTTGAAACAGAAGTGGGTGAACGATATTGTGGTACCCAGTAATTTGTGGTCTGCTAGGCCTCCCAGTCATCTCTTGCTGAGCAGCCGTCATAGATGAGTGGAATCAACTTGACTCATTTGCATTCACTCGGTTCGCATTTATTACATAGAAAACATTACGTTTAGTGTTATGAAGCAAACAGTTATATATAACTCGTGACCAACATGTGTATCAAACTACAAGTACCGTACAAAACTACAAATATAATGAACAATAAGACAAAAGTTACCAACATCTGTTCAACCTGTGTAACTGTCCTCGCCACTGTAGATGTGCCCTAAGAGCACAGTGTCTGCACTATGACGGGATTTGTACAGACTGGAACTCTCGCAAGTCCTGGATTTTGAAAGCCTGAAAGTCCTTCAAAGAGACTTCAGCCCTGGAATTTCAGGTTTATCAGATAGTTGATTCGCTCTGAAGAAAAATGTGTCCAGTGAATTCACTCGTCAGCTGTTCAATGAGGTAATCTGGTAGTTCTTACAGTAAGAGGTGTTTTACAGTTCTATTTGCATTGCTTGCACAGTTATGAAAAAACCTTGAAAAATAGTTTCTGGACATCTGGGAAGTGCTGAAAAATGTACTACAAAACCTGCTAGTCCCACATAAATACACTGTGAGGCATAAAAAACTGCACCATTTTATTTTTGCAATAACTTTATCATATCTTTCTTTATTTGAATACTTATTGGTACACATATACCATGATAAATTTGGAACAAACTGACATCAAAATCATCAATCTCATTTGAAGGGTATCTTTATACTGCTTTGTGAAATGCAGCATACGTACACGTGTTATGACCAACGTCTGTTTTCCCACGTAGGCTTAAACGTCATCACTATTGTCTTGAACATTTAAATAAAACAGCATATGAAGTGTGAAAATGTATGGACGAACTATGCAGTACATTAGTAAAACATTATCAAATGTTTCAGCTGCCTGTCACTGTCCCTAACTTATGTCCTCAGCCTAAACTGTCACTAATCAATCGTTTGATCAATGACTGTCTGCTGGATGTTTAACCGTCATTCAGATGTCGCCTCAACTCATCAATATCTCGCAT
>Ga0049105_1000675_pt1 | contig 12788 bp, 14 predicted proteins | sample WorMetvaBAHAMAS1_FD_61260 | JGI IMG/M metagenome (GOLD analysis project Ga0049105, IMG submission 61260) | Worm MetaG Olavius vacuus BAHAMAS.1 | ecosystem: Host-associated > Annelida > Digestive system > Unclassified | place: Germany: Marburg | collected 2013-04-09
AGTTATAGCTAAAAACGTCGGGGATGTTTTTTTTTGAGACACAGTGTATTTCTATGTTCTAAGTGCATGTCCTGAGCGCCTTAGAAGTGTGATCATGACAAGGCACTATACAAATCCACATTTACCTTTACTTTTAACTACCTAACTGAATGCGTAATGGCATGAAACTGACCTTAAAACTTTAGATAATCTGACCAACATTATACTTATTTAGCATCGAGATGCAACTGATGCACAACCATCTCAGTATGCAAGAAGGTACCCAGATCAACTCAGCCTAGCCATCCTTCTATAGGCAGATGCAAAGACCACAAGACCAACACATTTCCCCAAATGTGGTCTTGCAGCTGGTGTTTGGCTGAAACAAACATGATGATCATGGTTACAATGACAGTATACTAAACATGCATTGAAAACTAGTGACAGCCAGCTTCATCCAACACACGATGCCAGAATAAAAACTTGAATGATAAAAACTGAAACAAAACAAGCACCCCTTGGGGTATGGAGCTCCAGACAGCTTCTGACCATTTATACTATTAGCTCAGCCAACTGAGCTAATTAACCCATGACTGGACAAATCCAAGAAACAGTTCCAGTCAAAATTATGCCAATTAGTCAAAATTATGCCACCAGGTATCACGAAAAATAACAAAACACCAATGATGTACCTTAGTGCCGTCGAGTTTTCCAGTAGCCATGTCGACAAAGTCGCCATCAGACACTGTCACCGTGCAGTCTGGTTTCATGCTGTGCCGTGGCTGTCCATGATACACTGCAGCTGAGCTGTCCTTCCTCAAGTCTACCGCTACACACAGACACACATCACATCATTCCTCCTTCAATACAGCCCATAGGCATAGCCAGCATTTTCACTGAGTGGTACCCTCATAGGCTGTTTCATTATTCAGGTCTGGGGTGTTTAGGGTACGGCCTGGCGAGGGGGCATTTTTTTCTGGAAACGGCATATTGTAGTCCACATCTGATGCTAGTAACAGCAATAGCTAACCTCCAAACTGAGCAAATTTGCTAGATATTCTAGCCTGCCACTATACCCTCTTCCCTCCCCCTGGATATGCTTATGCTATAGCCTCTGTGCACAGTGCAGCTGTCAGCAATCCAATGACAGAACACAAGTAACCAGTAACTGCATGCTACACATCTCTATTTCCTGTCACTGAACTCCCATTTCATCCGAGACACAGCTGACAGTCGGCTATGTGGTTGGAGCTACTGACACATGGTTGTGGCTTTGCAGTGACTGTCACTGTGCTGTAAACATCCACAGGACAATAAGCAAGTACTTGGTTGTGGATAAGAACTGCAGCTGTCCACAGTGTGGTATAACGAACACCAAAGAGACAACTGGTGTGAAGTTGCCAGCTCAGCTGTGTTCTTATCCAGCCTGCCAGTGATTTAATAAAGATCCCACCAACAGTAACAAGAAACTCATCACAGAGATGAGATAGCGAACGTGAACTTTTTACGATGGCGCCGTATACGTACTACGAAATACAAAAAAAGAGAAGAAAAAACAATAAACATGCCGAAAAGTGCCACGCCCACATACAGCCATAATAATTAGTTACGTTATGAAACTAACGTTAGTTTAATGGATGCAGGTATGTAATAATAAATAAACCAAAATTTGTTCTAGCAGCAAAGAATGTGTCCACGTAAACCCATGCCTTAAGGCAAAAGCAACCACAAGGACATCTGTCATTTGCTGGACGCAGTACTGAACTTGGCAGAAATCTAATGATGAAAATAGTTAAACAGTTTTCACCTGCAGTACATTTCATTAATAGCCCATGTTTCTCGATAGATATAACACACTGTGCAAAATAACAAGGAGTTAATTCATACTCCAGTAAGCAGCATTTTTCCCATCGACGGTGATGTCAAACAGAAACACGGCATCTACGGCCTTCTGCAGATCCGATTTTGACTTGACACGTTCCTCAATCATTTTGAACATCGCATCACTCTGCAGCGATCTCGCAGCCTGAATTTACCCACATCAGCAACAGGTGTCATCATCAAGCTGTAAGTCAAGAGCATTTAACGATATGATTGCTGAAGCAGTTTTCAGCCATGTACTGAGTCATTCACGAGAAGACAGCACCTGCTGGCTAGCATGTGATGCATTATCTGTGTACTGAGTGGTCACACACTGCAATAGCAAGGCAAATCCCAGAATTAGTCTACTGCGCCCAGGTGAACAGGTCCTTCCTCATTATCATATCATACTGCGTTTCTTGTGTTATGGATAGTAATATTATGTACTTCTCAGCTGTGGCCAGAAAGGAGGAAGCAATGTATATGCTAGCACAAAGCATGTTAGAAATGGTGCACTGCAGTGAAATTAGTCTGGCAATTTAACTACACAACAGAAAGTCAGATAATAAGATGACACAGCAAGCTGATAATGACAGATCAGTAGCAGATAACAGATAATAAATATGTAAATGACATAGAAATACATGTAATTCAGCTGCGCTGTACATGTGAAAAGCGACACAGTACGCTTGACGCAACAACAATCAGACAATTTATCTGTTGCAACACAGCAAATGCTCCGGTGCTGCAGACGACAGCGCTAACAAATCACAGACTTGTCTCAAAGTTAACTAACATCTGAGCAACAAAATGTCACATTACCTGTCCAGACAAACTAGCTTCCGCATCGGAAGGTGAGTCATCATATAAGTCAACATATGCACCAAGTAAACAAAGCTTTCCAGTCTCCACAACCTATGTAATAAAAATGCAAATACAACAATGTCAATAAAATAATGTTACAATTACATTCAAATATCACTACAGCAGTCACAGCATATTTGCCACAATGCAGCACTCCTTTTCTCTCCCTTCAGTAAGAAGAGACAACCTGAGAGCTATATTGAGCTAGCCGACCAACTAATGTCATTTACTAGGGCTGTCAACAATAGAACAAATTTTAATAATTAACTTGACAATACTGAATGACTAATTGACTGTTAAATGCAATAAAAAACCAAGCATTATAAAGCAACCAAGAAAGCCACATTTCATTCAGCAATTAACAGCTCTCGCAATGAAACACAATGAGTGTTTTCAACCAGTCTCTTATGGTCTTCGTTTGTTGATAGTATGTCCAGCTGACCAGGAGTATATAACGTTTTCAGTAACGTCACATTGACAAAACTTTAATGAGTAAAATTTTTAACCATTAAATAATTGTTAACAATTAATCACGCAAGATTAATCATTAATTTGCCCATGCCTACATTTTACAAGCATGGCACAATGATAAGAAAAGACACTTACACTGCACTGAACATGAACACGATTTTTCTCCTTCCACATGTCGGTCTGCAGCGTCTGTCCAGGTAGTACAGGGCTTGAGAATCGAACCTTTGTAGAACCACATCACCATAACTGCTAATTAATCACCTCCATATACACACTGTCACAAATAAACCCGCTTTAATAGTTCTTAAGTAGACTATTTCCTGACACAAAACTCATGAATGCAAGAAGTTTCCACACACACATTAGCATAAACAAAGCAAAATGCCTCTATCAGCATCTGGAGTTAACACATCTACACTACATGTTCATAATATCATGGCATTTTCTGAATAACATTCTTACATAACTTCAAAACATGATAATAAACTTTTTCCCATTATTACTACGACATCTTTGTTCCTTATGTTTTATCTGTAACTTAAAATGCATCTGTCCAGAACGTTCTGACACCTTTGACTTCTTGTTTTTTAGCGAACATGAACTCATGTTCATGTTTGCTATATGTTGCCGTCCGTCCGTCTGTCTGTGGTCTGTAACGTTCGTGCACCCTACTCAGGCGATTGAAATTTTCGGCAATGTTTCTACGCCATTTGGTACCTTGGCCATCTGCAACCCTTCGGCAAAAATTTTACGGAGATCGTCCCCGGGGAACCCCTCCGTCGGGGGGTTAAACCAAAAGGGATAGAAAAATGTAACGATTTTGGACCTTTCCAAGGCTATATCTAGGAAACGGTGCAAGATAGGAGGTAAATTACTATTAATGACTAATAGGAAGTCGTATATGAGCTTTCGATTGGTACCAAACTCGGTGACCTTGAATGACCTTGAACGGCGTAATAGGCCTAACGGCTGCGTAATTTCACCGCATTCGATAGCTTTCTGGGCGGATTGCATAATAGTGGGTGAAGATACACAGATACTATCTGTGGCAGAAATGTAGGCCAATCAATGCAGTTTTTAATATATTACTTATGGCAATATTGGCAGGGATCACCCCAAGCGATAGCGATAAAGTTAGGCACTCCGCTCTTGCTAGCGAAAATTTGACGAATAATCAGCCATAACTTGGAAACGGTGCAAGATAGGAGATAAGTTAGTATTAATCACTAATAGGAAGTCATGTATGAGCTTTCGATAGGTACCAATATCGGTGACCTTGAATGACCTTGAACGGTGTAATGGCCGTTATATTGCGTTATAAATTTCACTGAATTTGGTAAACATGCGTTCCAACACATAACCGCATCGATCTGTGGCATAATTTATGCACAAGTCTATTGTATTTTGTAGTACGTGTACGATGTCGTCGTAAAGAAAGTTCACATTCGCTATCTCATCTGCTGATGAGTTTCTTGTAAACAAGCCAATAATTTTAGTTCTCGTTTTTGTTTCACAACCAACATTATTTTAAACAACTATCAGTATTAAACAGGATTGTCAGCTGTTGTTGACATGAGATCATCTATTCTGGAAAGTTGTCATGACTCTTATATTACATGATGCACATAAATAAATTAATAACATACAGTACACACTCCTTTACAGAAAACATTATGAACATTATTGCCTTCTCATTCGTATAAGTCGAGGGTCCAACTTATAAGATAAGTTGAATATGTAAAAGTATGACTCGAGAACTGAATCCCAAGTCACGAGTCAGCACGCCCTAATCTTTTGCCCAAAAGCAAATGAGATAAAAATACTTTATGATATACATTTTTCCCAAAATAAGGTCACAACTTCATAAGCGACAACATCACAGGTTATAGAGGAAACCACCAAACCCTCTTGCCTGTCCAAAAAATTAATCTCAGAGTATGCACACTAGAAACCTTGACAAAACTACTGTTCACAACACCCTGGTGCATGGTAGTAACTTGTTCAAGTCGAGCACACAATGATAAGCCACTGACACAAGACACATCTACAAACTGTATCACCTTGATTGCCTTGAACTTGCTGACGTCATTATCACAGAAATGCTTCAGCACATGTCGTCCAACGTAGCCGAATGAACACAGGCCGTGAAGTAGTGGCGCCGAGAAACCTGCAGTGCACACAAACATTACCTCATGACATTCAACATCCTCACAGAATATTTGTTCCAGATAAAAAATAGTAAGTGCAAACATACCATACTGTTCGGAGCCAAGGTTTAGGTTTAGGTTTAGTAAGGTTTAACGTCCCACTCGATGCAGAGACGAATCTTCCCAGGCAATCAATTGCACTGGTACTGATAATAAAAAGCTAACAAACTAAACAAAGCATGCACCCAGAAACCAAAAAATTAACACAAAAAACATGCCTTATCTAACACTGACAGAAAATCTAAAGCTACAACTAAGCCCTGGTTTAGTCGCCTCCTACGACATCCAGCCAGGAAACAGAGTGGGTCTATTCTGGGACAAACACACACGTTTACTTACTTACTTACTTGCCCCGGACCCACGCGGGGCGTTCGGAGCCAAACTGTCTAGAACGATGTAGCAGTTTTGCCCTGTAGTTATCAGATTTACAACCGAAGCCAGTTGCATCTGAGGCTCATGTGGGCAGTGATGTGACTCTGTCTTCAGTTCATAATTATAACGGACCTTGACCCGATTACCTTGATATATGAACTTATATATTCTGAAGATGCATTCCAGGTAAACGGATTTGAAACTTAGAGCCTGAACAGGACACACATACTGCATAGCAAAACTGAATTTTCTATGTCAAGGCTTTGAAAAGTTAGAGATTCACAAATAAACAGACAGACAGATAAACAGACGGATGTGATGCATTACGATGCCACATTCGCGGGTTGTAATAAACCTACAGAAACCAACTTGTATATACCATACACTGAGTACAAGTAAGCACAATGTGCAAGTTATATGCCAGTTTCCATATCACACAACAAACTGCCTTGGTACAGTAGTTTATTATTTCGACACTAGATGGATGCGTGTTGTTAGACATGTGGTCTGCCAGTTGTCACTTCCTAACAGTGAGTGACACGATGTACTGACCGCCAAGTGCAGCAAATGATGGATCAATGTGCAGTGGATTCTTATCTCCTGACAACCGATACAGAGCTGCCTACGATACATCAATAAACAGAATTATAAATAAAAAATGAATCAATCTAGAATCAATCAACAAATCAATGAGTCAATCAAGCAAGCAATGCATCGATGAACTACATACATCCATCCATCCAGCCATGCATTCATCACAACAAAATATAGCAAATTCATAAAGCATTACATGTTGCTTTTTTTACAAATTTCATAACCACACTAAATAAACACAAACAAAATCAGCTCCACAATGATCATCGTATCAGTCCCTGCACAACGGCACAAACATGCAGCAAACACCACAGTGAACGAGGCAAACTTACAAACCTGATCAACACTTGTTTTCTCACAGACTGATACATCAGGTTTACGTTTTGGTGCATCAACCGACATAATGCTCTTGTCTGATATTCGCTTCCCTCCAAAGCCACCAGCTTGCTGGATAAATAGTGATAACTGGTTGAATGCGACAGGCTCACCCCGCATGTTACGTGTATCAACTGCATACAACATACAACATTCAAGCAATGTACTGTTAAATGCCTGCTAATTTGTAATGTTTCCCACTTCAACTGAATAATGTCTGTACAGAGTGGTCCTGAAAAACTTGCAAAAAGTTTAATGCACAGCCATTTTGCAACCGTTTGTAGCAGAATCATATGATTTTCACCAAAATTCTCAGAAATTAACTGGTAACACAAAAACGGACAGAATTTGAATACTGTAATTAAATATTCTTTGTATGACAGCTGGTAAGTGAAGCACTCAGAAAACGTGAATACTAGCAGTATTTTAAACACTGTCATAGCAGGAAAAAAGTCTGCAACAAACGAAGATCACTGAACATGATGCTTAGTGTGTCCACCCTGAAAATGAATGACCAACAACAGTCGTTTAGACCACTGGTCAACAGCAAAATTGATTAGTTCTTGGCTGATCATGTCCCAGAAACAGTTCAAGACTTGTTAAAGATGTTCAATGTCCTTGTCCATCTGACAATACACCAGCTGCCAAAGAGCACAGCAAATTGATTAATCCATGGGATTCAGATCAGGTGAGTTAGGTGGCCAGTTTGGCAGCTCAATGAAATCGGGAACATTCCTCTGCAAGAAGGCCACCATGTGTTTTGATCAGTGAAATTTCTCCCTGACAATCGACTAATACCTGGCATTCTTCAGAACATGCTCACAGTAGTATGTGCTGTTTACTTTGGCACCAGGCTGCTCAAAGACGAGAGACATTTTACCTAGCTTAGATACGGCTACGGAAACCATAATGCTCTTCGTAATACACCACCATGCTGTTATAGGCCAGAAGTAGTAATAGAGAAACTTACTGATTCATAAATTAACATAAACAGCCAAGTAAGTATCATACTGTTCAACATGAGTAGTGCTCCAGAGCCTTTGTCAAGAATATCAGCAACATACGCAGATGAAATCAAGGTGTCGTGCACAGCCAGTGGCTTGTAGAGTTCAGTATACTGTTCACCATGCACCATCTGTTCACACAATGCATGCTCTGTACCGAAAGAACTCACCTTAGCCAAAACAGGTAACTTCTAAACATGTTATGGCAACAATTATTCCAGAAGCACTAATGCACTGCATGTAATGTCTGCAGTCATCAACTGTTCTCTGTCACACACATCTATTAAAAAAAATGGAAGCAACTAGCTACAATCATTACCATAATACTACACTGTGTCTCAAAAATAAGTTCACCCTTTTATTTTTGTGATTTGATTACTCCGTCAAATGTTGACCGATTTTGATAATATTTGGTAATGTTGCAGCGGAGTAAATTTGCAACCAAACAACATATTCCTTTTTTATAATATCCTGTTTGTGTATGAATATTACATAATATAAAAACAAGAGAGCGTCAATGTTGACGTCCGTTCACGCAGACCATGGTCGAATGCTGCCACATTGTCTTGCCGTCGTACCAGTTTTTCTCGCAGCTTTTTCAAAAGTTCATTCAATCCCCACAGTCCCGATCTTTATTTGGAAATTCCTTAATAAGTTTCTCTGCTCCATAACCTTTAAAAACATACAAATTTTCTATCAAAATTCTATCTTCGTTGCTGTAACCCGTGTTTACACGAAAGTGTTGTCAGCTGTCTGAATAAGTAAGTAAGTAAACTAACCGAAGAAGCGGGCCTATCAATCATCACGTGAAATTGATGACACTTATATTGTAATGATTCAGGACTGAAAAAAACAATTTCTATCACAGTATCATCATCAATAAAAGAGGTCTGAAATGTGACATTAAAATTTTTTACGTTATGGAATTGAGACAAAATGGGCATCATTATACAATGTACACTAGCGATGCCTAATGAATAAATGTCAAAATTGCATGTCAGTTTGTTCCAAATTGTGTCAGCTATGTTTTTTTCCGTTTTTTCACAATCCACACATTTGAGAGACAGACAGATGGACAGACAACAGCTTTCTCCTGACTAGACCGCTCTGCACTCAATGCAGCGCGGTAATAAAAAATTACCATAGCTGGATTGAAGTGGAATCCGTCGATGTCACCAGACATTACACAACGAGAGACGGCTGTCATAGCAGGGATAACTGCATACGTCGGCAATACTGCAAACTGGGAATTTCTTTCAAAGAGAAATTTCAGATGATCATCATGCTGTGTGGAAACTCCCACTGTCACATCATTAGCATAAAACAATGTCACATGTAGAAGGCATTCTACACCATCAGTTTATGAAGAAGTGTTTGAACCAAACAGTCGCATCTAATATAAATGAGACCCAGTCATCAGCACCCTCATACAATTCCATGCCACTGTGGCAGCACTTACTTCTTTAATGATCTTAAGGCAATGACAGACTTACACTCAGCATCATGGCAGATAGGAGACCACATACTGCTTAGTTGTGGACTGATACTAAATATAACACTACTGTGTAATACTAATATTAGTAGTACACTGTGTCTCAAAAGTAAGTTAACCCTTTTTAATTTTGCGATGACCTTCCCAGCGGTAAACCAATTCAAAACCTGCCCAACATCAGTGTGCAAAAGTGAAGTCAAATCAGTGACCTCCTAATCACAAGCCCAATGCCCCACTGTTGTGCCAGCATGTTATATAGTGGCAACAAGATCCCTTCAACACTCTACAATAAACAGAAAAGTGAGCAAAAAAGTTGACGCCCTATCGTGTTAACATATGTGGAAGGCACATCAGAAAGGGTGTCTCGTGTGATGAAGAAGCATCAGGTGCCTGTCACAATGAGACCAGTCGAGACTTTGAGAAGGCTACTGGTGCATCCGAAGGACAGACAAGAGAAGGAAGAAATAACGGATTGTGTGTACAAAATTCCGTGCAGCAACTGTGAGAAGACTTACATAGGTGAGATTGGAAGAAAGCTCGGGACAAGACTAAAAGAACATAAGACAGAAGTTGAGGCAACAACAAAGAAACCATTCACAAGAAGTCAGCACCTACACAGCTTGTCAGAACAAAACAAGTCGGCTTTGACTGACCATGCCAGTCGGGACAATCAAATGATCAACTGGTCACAAGCTACAATTCTGGATAGGGAGTCTGACAGAGGTACCAGATGGATCAAAGAGGCGGTGCTCATTCGAAAGGAGGGACAAAGTTCTATGAACCGGGATGAGGGCAGCTATACACTGAGCCACACGTATGACAGATTTCTTGCCACATCACATCACTACCGTGGCAAAAACCGGAAGAAGAATTAGTTCCATTTTCTTCTGACGAAGGCCTCTGATAGAGACCGAAACGTCAAGGTAAATCTTTGTACGCTGTGTTTGATTTAACTTTCATAATAAATCTACAATAAACAGTTTTCATTCACATACATTCAGTGTCATCAACATGTTTCAGTGCAACTAGACACAGCACATTACCGTTGCAATAGCACAGTCAAACTAATAGTACAAACCTCCCAAAGCATAGAGTATGGCATCCTGTTCACTGTAGGAAAACGTATTATCCGGAATTTTGGTCCCAATGGCTTTCTCCTGACAACAAAATGACACAACAGGTACACAACATTGGTACACAACATTGGTACACAACATTGGTACACAGGAGAACAACGTAATAACCAACTGCAGGGAACTGTACAACTTAGTTTCCAGTGCAGTGGCAACGACAGTTCCCACCGTTCAACAAACAGCAATGATCTTTAGTTACAATAATTATTCAACTGTCATATACAATACACCCGCCATAAACCAATACAAAGTTGGTAAACTCTCCTTCATGGACAAATTGTTGCATATGGTACAGTGAGAGTGAAGCTGGGTGCGGTATCCTCCTACACATGACCGTCATTGCCAGCAGCTCATCCATTAATGCCAGTATAACAATAATGACGTTGATGTACACTAGCTTCTTGCGGAAAGCATTCATGAGCCCACAACTTAAATCACAACGACACTGAATGTAAACACACTGCAAAGATGAGGATATAAACAGATGAGATTACAACTGCGGCCTTGGTCACATATGCATTAACAAATTACATACAAAGTTACTATAACTGAAAACAATTTTTTGTACTTTTTCAAAGAAAACACTAAAAAGGTCACAAAAACATTGTGATCAATTACAATATATGCACATACATCAGTTCTGTTGGGTGCAGCCAAATAAAATAACCTACTACGATAATTGTAATGTCTTGAAATCTGCTAAATGAATTGTCACGAATCTCAGCATGCAATTTCACTCAAAATCAAAACTAAAAAAACAGTGTCTGCAAAGTGGAAGTAAGGTTATTATGACATGATGTATCCACTTAAGCTGACATGTGGCAGGTGTTATGTCACAATGTGATCTGCTACGTCGTGAATGCTGTGCATCCAGTGAAAAAAGCAATTTTCTCTTCCACATAATGACACAATCACACACATAAGAATGTCACAACAGAATTTTCATACAATATCCAAGAGCACTGATAATATATGCAAAATAACTGCTGTGATAAAAATTTGTGAAAAAATGCACATCTAAATAGAATCACTGAAGGATAATAATTATAATGGAATATAGTCAAGACACACACAGAAAATAAGAACAAATCAGATTTGAACAAATTTGCTGCAATTTTTGTTAGTTCTACTAAGCCAACAGTTACCAAAGAAGTCGTAACTGAAGCTGTAGGGTTTGGTTCAACGTCTTTCTTGCGCAATGCCATCACCGCTGGCAACCAGTCAGCAGTTGATTCTGAACACACAGACATGCTCAATAGTCACTCACTCAGTGCAGAAGCAACTAACGCAACATAACCATGGACAGACAATCACATTACACCAGTTGCGATCATAAGAGAAAAATCTTATGTCATATACTCCGCCTAAAAAGTAGACATTACAGCAACAAAAAATCAGAAAATTGATAAATGTGTTTGTGTGAGCAAATGTAAAAATCAGGAGTTATGACACTTTGGTCACGTCATAGGACAGTAATGCTTGGAGAACATTGAATTCAAGAAATACTATCAGAAAACTAGCAAGAGATGAAGAATAAGAAGTCAAGTCTCAATGCCACACCGTCAAAATGTATGCTGTAGCATTCACACATTTGTACACAGCTGGTGGCCCCCTCTAAAATGTATGAATATGAATTATAATATTACAAAATGGTAAGAAAATTACTGATCTATTGACCTTTGACCTTATAAACCTTTTTCAGAAACGTCCACTCATATGGTGAATATTTGTGCAAGGTTCATTAAAATCCTTCCACTAAGTAAAGAGATATTGTGTCATGCAAAGTAGGTGTCAGCGGACGGACGGACCACAGATGGAAAACAGACGGACGGATGGACGGACAACTGGGAAATATAATGCCTTTGCTGTCCACTGCTGGTGGTGGAGACATAAAAAAGCATGCTTAGACTATATCACTGCCTGCACGGAATGAATCTTAGAACAATACAGCGAACAACAGACAACAAACATGAATGCATTGTTTACAGTGCAGTGAGACCTCACAGCAAGGATAGATCAATACAAAGCTATGTTGCTGCTGCTGCAACTGATTTACTTATTTGATTTTCACCTGTAATCATAAACCATGGGAGCATAGACAGAGTAGTAGTGTAGAGGTTTAACGTCCCACTCGACACATTATAGGTCATTTCGGGGACGATTTTTACAGGTCACATGACCAAACCTACAGTGTCAAAGCACTGAAGGAAACCAGTTGGTCTTTCAGATAAGGCTTGAAACCCACCAGTACCACTCCACCATGTTACAGTAATACAACCCTAGGCAACCGCCTCTATGCATGGCGTAAGGGTCCCAGTGTGACAAACCCAATCTGCTGGACCTGTAAGAAATGCTCATATGAGTGTGCTGCTGACTGTGAACATTGTGTCACACAACCCAGCACGGAGCAGTTCTGATAATATTCCCTCTTAACCTC
>Ga0049105_1000676_pt1 | contig 12786 bp, 4 predicted proteins | sample WorMetvaBAHAMAS1_FD_61260 | JGI IMG/M metagenome (GOLD analysis project Ga0049105, IMG submission 61260) | Worm MetaG Olavius vacuus BAHAMAS.1 | ecosystem: Host-associated > Annelida > Digestive system > Unclassified | place: Germany: Marburg | collected 2013-04-09
CCAGGCCTCCCACCAAAAGGGGGCCTCCCACCAAACCCTTCAATTTTTATTTCGCGCTCACTATAGGGTAAATTAAGGGTTGTGGGACATCAGATAGGCCTAAACAGTGAGTCACTATGTATATTGTTCTGTGTATCTCGTCGATTTCTTTAGTCGATTGCCAACTCGCCTGTTCCCGATATAGACCTATATAGCTGAGGTTAGCACTATAGTTGGTACGTGAGATGTTCAGTTGTCTACCCATGGACGCTAAACGTTGAAACGAGAGGCGTTCTAACACACTTAGAAAACACTAAAAATCATTTTCGGCCGGCTGGGGGAGCTTACGACGCTCCCCCAGACCCCCTAGTCGGCTGGGGAGGGGGATACCCCCTCCTCATTCCCCACTCTCTCGACGCCTTCGGCGTTTCGATTCTCGGCGCCTATGGCGCCTCGCAACTCAATAGGCTGATAATAGGCTAATATAGTTATTATTTATACTGAAAAAAAACATAAATGCATTTTGTTTCTTGCTAGTCTTGGCCTTGCAGTTTTAATCATAAAGTTGTTGCAGTCTCTTAGTCCCACCTAAGTAAACTGGGCCCCGGGCCTCCCACCAGTTAAATCCGGCCCTGTTGTGTGTCTGTCATAGAAACCAAGACAATAAGCACATATAGGCCCAACAGCCTTGGGAACGGGCTGCCCATCTTCACTGAGCCAAAATCTAGGTAAACTCAGCCTTCTACCCTTAACGGGATCGTAAAACAAGTATCGGCTTTCGGTACATAAATTGTCATTTAATACTAAATGTCGACGGTGGGTATAGACGATAGCAGCCTACAGGCGAACTCACAGCACAAGTTGGTTGGCTTGGTTTGAGGGACGACATCCGCTTGGTGCTGTTCTAAATTCATCGCTCGTCGGACGAACTGGATACTCTCGAAATGAGTTTGTTATAATGACACCACAATTAGCAATAAACAATCCTCTCTCTTTAGTGTACGTTATGGTATTTGGTTCAAAAATGTGTGTGATGTACTATTCTGCACAGCCACAGTCTGTACGGGTGATATGTTGTAAAAATTGTCTAGTTTCAAGGAGTAAACACAATAGGCTATTTTGACAACAGAAATCAGTTACAACGTGTTATTCATGTCTTATAAAGCCGCAACACATTGTCTTACCTTATTATGTATACCTGAGACAGGTAAACAAGACCAGGTAACCCCACCTGCTCGCTGCAGGTTCAGTATAAACATCTCTTAACACTCGACTTTGAAACAAGTCACGGTTGGCGTTTGCTCGTTCACTGCGTCTGGAATTTGTTAATCAAGAGCACAGACAATAATATTGCAACAATGCATTACAGACATTGTTATCAATTAAGCTATAATTGACACTACACCATCCACCACAACCAGCAAACCACTGCAGTAGCGCACCAACTGGGAAATAAAATGCCTACTACTCCACAAAACGAAATAAACCGTGTCAGATGGGAGCAAAAACCTGCACGCTGCCATGCAGCCTCTGTCCGCAAGACAGCGAATCAAAGCGAAACACAGAACCGACTAGCATTACCAAGCAAAACTGCATCAAAATCAGGGCTAGATTTTTCAGAAAAAGTTTTAAAATAGTTTTTTAGGTTTTAATGTACGAAGACCGGACACAAAATTATGACCCAAAATTCACGAAGAATATCTCATACACATGATACACCTTTTCCCCTGTAACATCATTTATAGCCATGTGCGGACTACATAGCATAGCTATAAACACAACTAATTACACTGAAAGGCAACGATTTTCTGCTGTGACTGTGAGTCTAAAATCTGCATTTTTAAGGGTTTTCCAAAAAAAACTAAAATTTGGACTCGGGAGTTTTTTTTTGTAAAAAAAACTAAAACCTAGGTTTTTAAAACCCATTTCTACAGCCCTGGTCAAAATATGACCAGTAGTCTTTCAAGTTACTTTTATCCAACTAGATAACAGTCGACATCGAACTGTCCATCAGTACGCCTCCACGGATACCCATCTCTATGACCGTGACCTCTGAACCGGTGACCTTCAAAACGTAACCGGTTTGTGGCCCGAGTGTGGGATGTATTAGTGTAAGTTTTGGTTAAAATATCCTTGGCGGTTCATGAGCTATCGAGTTGACAAGATTTCTACGGACGTCGCTGCATGACCTTGACCTTTAACCCCATAACCTTGAACATGTCATCGGTGTCGTGCGAAACTGGCAGTGAGTAACTGTGATTGGTTTCGTTAAAGTATTTCCATGCATTCCGCAGGCTGAAAAACGGACTCATGCACATGACCAGCCCGACAGCCAAACTGCATGTGTTCAAGGTCAAGTGTCACTAAAATGCTGTCACTTCTAGGGTTGACATCACATAACTCATATTCACACCAAGTAAGCGTCCTAGTTACATCAATTTCTGTTCAATAGTTCTTCAGTTTTCGAGTATACAGACACGGAATAACTAAACTCAATCTCTGCTTCTGTCAGTATAGCTAGCATGCAGACACCAATTTCCTTCTCGCTAGGCCTAAGTTATTTCAGTCAACAAAACACTACGAGACAACAAAATCTAACGGTCAGTTAACAATCACCAACCAACACAATAACGTAATAGTGCACTTAGTCTACGTATTCCAAAGCCATCTGTCAGTGCTCAATAACAACAACTTCACGAAAACGAAGATGAATGTTAGCAGTTAACCATGATTTTAGGCAATTTCATTTCATTTCGAGAGTGCTTTAGAATCCAGGCAGTTGTCTTGCGGCTAGTGAAGTGATTGCAAACCGCCTTCAAATTTTGTTAATGGACAAGTGCAGACTTTATTACTCCTGGTCTGCTGTGAGGCCCCATCTGTGCAGGTTTGTAAGACATGGGGCTCCACTTGTCTGGTAGCAATTGCATGTAAACAGAGATCACGAGCGAAGAGGTAGGTAAACATTGGCGCCTGTCAGCGCAATGTCACAATTATTCCAGAAAAAGATATAACCTTTACAGCAGAAACGGAAGCAAAACAAGAATCAGCGAAATTAAACAAGATTATAAAACAACGAAACGTTAACTGTTTAGCTACGTAACAAAATTACACATAATGGAATGATTAGAAATTAAAAAAAGAACAACATGAAGTATTTTACAGCAAAAAGAAAATGCATAGATGAAGACAATACAAAGGCGTCTAACCCGTCAGGGTGTGTATGCAATCCACAAACCTCTCCTTTATATCATCTCCTCCATATTCACCCTTCTCAAACTTCCCCTCCGATCATCTCCCATCCTAACCCTTTTCTTTCCGTTACTCTCTGTTCCCTCATCATTTAAAACAAATACTACAATTTGGAATGTGTCCCAGGTCACCTTCATGAAGTGAATTTCTGCAATTAAGCATGCATTTAAACCTATATGAAAATTTGTCCCTGAGCATCAAATTGTGCCCCCCCCATCCACAAGTTTTGATACATAAGACCGCATCGTGCGAAGATACTTGAAATAAACAGAGAACAAGATGGTGTACAGCAGCTGAAACGCACATACTATGGATTACTCAGTACTCGCCACACAAGCAATGTTTGTTCCCTCGTCAACGAAAAACATTACATTAAGTCGGCTTCATTTTACAGCCGAACAATTAACCAGCAAGACTAACAGACAGAGTCGGCAAAGCAGAGTTTAACGCGCCACTCAACACAGTGGTCATGCTGGATATGTGTTGACAGACAACGTAAGACAAAACACACAGAACAACATATACAAGCAATAAGCTGAATAAGAACAATTTCACTCATCAATAATCACTGCATATTATTTTACATAAACGTGCAAATTTTCCAGTCAATTAGTCGACTTACTATAGCAGTTTAAAAAATATCCAATAAATGTCGAGCTCGTGCTATTAAGTAATCCAGTAATGTGTCTAGCGTCCAGTGACAGCATCGATCACATTTCCTGCCAATGACGGGTTTTCTTGCAGTTGTACCTGTCGGCATCAATTCTCCCAATGGAAAAATACGCTCAATTAACGTAAAATTTTGCAAGTTTGTGGAAAATTATGTAAAATCCAAACATCTATTTACATTACAGCAACAGATAGTAACTTCCAAAAGTTATTAATGACAGTTCAGTGTATCCACTTTTTTCTGGACACGGTGTATATACATGTACATGCTGCATCAGTAACTTCATGGTTACTGACACATGTTCTTAGGCCATCAAATGTTCCTTCCGTTCCTCATTTAAGTGCCAGTAATTAACTGCGAAAACACATTAACGACCAAATGAACACATGAAGGACATGATTGATAACTCTCAACTGCATGAATGTACAGTACACTACATTCAACTTCTATACAAAGCCCGTGTTCTGCAACTTCGAAATCGAAATAATCAAATTTAACAAATACTCAAACATTCACAGCCTCACTTGCAAGAACTTAGCAATCAATGAACTTGAACGACCAGTTACTTAACTATCGACAATAATGACGTCGATCTGTCGGAGCAGGAAATGCAAACAGCAGGGGTTTCCAAACCCAAGATTGACGATCACGCACCCAAGGTACCCGCGGGAGCACCGCCCCCCTCCCTTGGGTTTCGACAACAACAAGTACATCAGTGATAAAAAGCTGGTCAGTGCATTGAACAGTGCACAGTGTAAGAACAAATGCGACGTCGCTGACGATCATGGAATAAGTAAGCAAGTAAACGCACAACTAAGTGATTAAAGAGTTAGTGGAGTTAAAAATCAGCGGGCTACCCAACGCCTCTGGTTCCGTAAACCCCTGCAGGTTTGCATTCCCTATGTCTGAGCAACGTTCTTTTCGTCAGCTTTACGGTCGTAGTACTCAGCGGCAGCAGTAAGGCCGAGACCATGGAGGTACCTCGCGTATCCAGCGAACACCGCCTGGCCGGCGTCACAGTTCACCAGCAGACCGAACTCGCGGCCTGCCTCCAGGAACAGCGCCGCTCTGGTGAAGTGTCGGACGCCCAGCAGCAGGTCGACCACGGCACTGAAGCGACCGAGGGACAGCAGGACGATGGCGGCGGCGTCGCGGCGGTCGACGGCCGGAGATGCTAGGTGCTCGGCCCAACGTCTCATCACCTCCACGCACTCGTTCTCGGCCAGGGTGGTCTTGGCCAGCCGGGCAGCGTCCCGCCAGCGTCCGTACGTCTGCAGGTAGCGGCACGCGTCGGCGCCCTTCTCGATCAGGCACAGCAGCTGTACGCCTTCCGACAGTCGGCCGCTGGCAATCAGGTTGGTCGCCACGAGCTTGATGGTACTCTGAGAAGCGCCTGACGACCGGATGCTGGCGACCAGGCAGGCTCGTAGCGAGTCGATGTAGAATTTGTCCGAGTCGTCTGGATCGGTCTCGAGCAGTAACTGGACGGCGCGATCAGCGTCGCCCAGAAGGATCAGATCGTCAGCACAGCGGCGGGTCGGTTCGCCGGGAGCACGGCGGGCATCATGGAGGGCCGCACGGCGTCTCTCGTAGTCAGCGAACGTCCGACTGTCCTGAACGACATCGTGACAAGCTCCCAGAGGCCGACCAGCCAGGGCACGCCAGGCGGCTGACTCTTCCGCGTTAGAAGATCCGCCGGATTCGTCGAACACGAGTAGATCGAATGACTCGCGGACTGGAGTGGCAATCGGCAGGAACAGTGCGTCGCCGCTGGAGCTCTTTGTTGTCATCGCGCTAGTACTGCGCGGTATTGCTGTCCCCGACTTGGCGGCACGGATGTAGTGCAGTGCCACAGTCCAGAATGCCAGCTCAGACTCGTCTCCGAAAAGCCGCGCGGTGACCAGACAACGCTCGGCTGTACCGAATGGACAAGACTCCAAGTAGACGCGTAGGTCGTCGTCGAGTAACTCCATCTGTCCAGCAAATGCCGTGGAAGTGGCTGGCTCATCTGACGGAGCGGAATCGTCCACACGACAGTCCAGCTGGTAGCGTTCCCGCCACGGTTGATGCTGCAAGAGGCATCTAAGAACCATTCCGGAGTGAGCAGACAGCGCATGTGGACAGATTATCGGCTCTGGCAGCTGGTAGTCATCAAGTGGGGAGTAGTTCACTGAGCATGCAATGTCCATCACTCGAACACAGCCATCAGCACATGCCAGCACCGGCCGATCAGAAGCCGCCCACTCTACATCCACAACCTTGGCGAGATCCTTCGGACAGCGCACCGATGCCACGCGTTCCACATCCTTGGCATCCCAGACATCGATGCCTCCACCATCGTTGTACAGTACTGCCAGCTTCATGTTTCCACGTCCTGGAGCAAATCGGATCTTTCGGATCCAGCCGCGCGATGTATTGATGGCACGTGACATTTTCGCTCGCAAATCCCAGATATTAAGATTTCCGTCGACATCACTAAGTACAAGAGTCTCGGCCTTCCAAGCTACGCTTGTGATGCTGCCCATTCCGCCATCTGGAGGAATCTTTGACCCATCACGAACCAGGTTGCCTTCAACAATGAAGTGGTAGAGCAGACCATTTATGTCAGTGAAAACGAAGTGCTCACGTATGGATGTAATAGCTGGTGTCGAAGACGACCTTTCTTCTCCGAACTCGCTGGATGGTGTTGGACAACTGGAAGGAGTTGTTGGTAAGTCAAGCATGGATGACGATTTTGTCACTGGTGCAGTTGGATCATTTCCATTTGTTTCTGGCGTCGAGGCCTTTTTCTTTGCCGACTTTGAGCTGGAACTGTGTGACGGTGACCACTCGAGAGCAGTCACATGTGGAAAGTTCTTCGGCATTCGACGCAGAAGAGACAATGTCCGCAAATCCCATAATTCGAACGGCCGATCGCGGAACAGAATGACAAAGTATTGTTTCAAGTACGAAGCCCTCAAGGCCTCCACTGGAGACTCGTCATCCATATTGGTTCGCAGTGGCACGGTGCGTCCCGTGTCGATATCTGTAAGCATGATCTCATTTCTCACTAATCCGTTGCTGATCCCTGCAGTTGTGGGATACGCAAACGACAGAAATCCACGTCGGCTCACCCACTCGATGCCACGAACAGCGCAAGTATGAATGGCAAATTCACGCCAGAGCTGTCCACTCGAAAGATCATAAACCTGTATAACTCCTGCAGATCCACCGCCTGTGCCACCGACGGCAAGAAATGGTCGATAGACGGAGAAATTCTTTGTAGTCAGTGGAGGGCACATTCGAAGAATGGCTGGAGCTGGCAGAAGACCAGTCAGCAGTCCAGTAAGCATCAATCGGATGGCAGTTCCTGGACGTTCTACATTACCCTGGCGATCGTCATCCACCATACCAACGAGATCAGTCAGCGTTTGAAACGGGGACTGGCTCACTGTATTAAGATTCAAACCATGGTTTGAAGAAGAAAGCATAGATTTTGGAAGATCAGAAGGAAAGGCCTGCAGCTTCGGGGACAGTCCATTTGTGAAGTTTACTTCCCACAACAGGATGCGGCCGTCACTAGTTAACAAAGCGGTGCGTCTTTCGGTGACTGGGCAAACTGCCGCACCAAACACTCGGTTGTGCTTTGTGATACGCAACGATTCCGAATGGCAACGGTTTTCATATACGACATCAATGCCGGCATCGTCGGTTTCGGATGCTGGTGACAGCACTCCACCAGAGCGAGCAACATCGGCACGACGACGGACTCGAAGTGACATTCCACCGCTCTCGTGAACACAAAACAGCGCATCACACTCTCTCAGTGGAACGACGTGGGAAAATAACGACCCGGCTCGCTCGGTCAGAACCACGCAAACCGTCTGGCCGATGTCGAGATCAATTACAAGGATTTCACGAGGATAGACAAGTATCAGGTGTTGACGACAAGCACGATGGTACACTAACTGGAGGCATTCTCTTACGGCACTTGATCCTCCGATGCTGTCATCATCACCACCCTTCCGTGGACCATCTCCGCCTACAAGAATGCTACTGACACGACGGATGGTCGATCGCGGCACTGACGACGAGCGCCGATCCGACAATCGATCGGCACTTGTCGAATGAGACATAGCGCTTGCTCCCGGACTTGAAATATGAAATTTTTTACCAGACGACGGAGGTGCACCACTCAACGAGAAATCGTCGACGAATATTATACAGTCCTGGCCAAGAAACGACAAATGAGACGGATCAAATGGATCAAAGGCAAATGATATCAGTGTATCGGAATACGTTTTCTTCCACAGACGACTGCCGTTTTCTGTATTCCACAGAACCAGAGTAGACGGTGGGTGCAGTGCTGCAAGGAGATCATGAGAGGCAGCCTGAATGCTGACCCAATCCATGTCAGCAACTGGTTTACCAGTCTCGATACATTCAGCACCAATGACAGCATGCGTCACATCCCATATGAGAATCCTACCATTAGTGTCAGCCGATGCCAATCGCAGACTGTACGGGCTACAGAGGTCGTGACAGTAGTTTTCACGGGCCCATTTCACCTTGACAACCTGGCCGCGCTGATGGTCCAATACCTGAATTACCTGAACGGTTATTGGATCAACAACGACGACACAGCTCTGACAACCGTACGCCAATAAGCCCTGCCAGCCCCAGTCAAACGCCCCCTTGTTGGAGTTATGAAGCTGGCCTGTCATTGTCTTTGGCATTATTTTCATTGCCATTTTGTCAGAGCTTTCAATAACAAGAATCAGTCAATCACTCAATGATACCAACACTCTTTAGAAGTGCTCTCCTACAAAACACAATTGAATAAATTAGTACTGCTGGATACATGTTAGTTATTCTGGTAGCTTCACTTAAGTAAGTAAGGAAATTTATACACGGCACTTTTTAACAGAACAGTTATAACTGCTGCAGCCTCAATAGATTAGAACAAATGTTCCTTCAACAGACAATAAAAGTGTAAGTTGCAAGATCAATGTTGTAAATAGAAAAGGAAATTATGTATGCCATATCATTCCGTAGTTTTTACAAAATGCTGCAGCATACAACAAAAAGGTACAATTCAACATAAAATTGGGTAAATGGAAGGTAAATGGTATACATATACAGGGGGAGGGGCTTTTGAAGGTCGGACTCAAATATGTGATATTACGATATTAGGCTAATGACATACCAGACTTTTGTTGCAGACTTTTGTTGCGCAACTATGCAGCGCAACAAAAGTCTCGTGTGTCATCAGCCTTAAGTTTATACTAATGCAGCATCCACATGGAGTTTGGAGATTCAGAAAATTTCAGTCCACTGTCTGTCTGCAATTACATCAAGAAACTGGCAGACAGGTTTAAGTCTGACATGACGTGTTATGCTTAAAGATCCACACCATTGTGTATGTTTTATCTGCAATAAGTGGAATATTTAACCTCACTATATACTGTGTCCAGAAAAATGAGACCAAACTGTTTCTTTTGTAATATCTCCTACAAAAACTGAGTGATTTTGATGAAACTTGATACATTGTTTCGTGAATAAATTTGCTGCAAAATGGTGTAAACGTTTTCCACCTCACCTGAATAACGTCTCTACACTACCTTGTGAAAACTAGAAATGCTCACTGTGCACTTGTTACCTTTGAGTTGTCACAGAAAGAAATTCCAGAATTTATCCCACCTCAACTGTGTCCTCCAAATTCACCAGATTCGAATCCAGCTGATAACAGCATGCGGGAAATATTGCAACAGAAGGTCTACAAAATATGCATCACTGCTCTGGAGCTATCAACAACACCACTGACAAATGGCTGCCGCAATGACGACATAATCCAGCTGGGCCCACTCCATTCTCAGTCGCTGTTTCAGTTCGTTCAGATCAGTGATGCATCTGACGAAATTACTGCCACAAGCTGATGGTCCACTTTTTATTGTCACATAGTGGAGATATGCATACCTAAGCATGCTGCTAGAGGACACGATGCCATCTGCCACATGCAGTGAATTTCAGAAATTTTGTGAAAGTATGATTCCAAATGTGGTAATGCCAAGTTGGTTAAGACTTGCCAGAAAAGTCAATTAAATATGCACAACAGAAAAGAAGGATCTAGTAGATGAGCTGCGTATGATTAAGTTTGTGTCTTGTACAGCTACCTATTGAGCGTTAAGGCAGAAGAACCCTGAGTAAGACAGTACATTATGTTGACATTGCCACATTCCAATGAGTATCATGAAACTCCGACTTGCAGATTTCAACATTCACACAGTGCAGAATGCATAGCACACAAGACAGCAGACATGCTGAATGAGCCGGGCACTGCTTAAATACAGAGTGGTCCAGAAAAAATTGCACAGAGTTTAATGCACCGTCATTATGCAACTGTTTGCAATAGAATCGTGCAGTTTTCACCAAAATGCTCAGAAATTAACTGGTAACACAAAGAATGGGCACATTCTAAATAAAGTGATTAAATATTCTTTGTTTGGCAGCTGATAAAGGAACTACTTAAAAGCATCAATACTGGCAACATTTTCAAGGCTTGTCATGACAGAAGAAAAGTTCCAAAACGCGATTCAATGTTATATAATTAATAGAAAACATTTCCACCCTCAGCATAATTGACCTGGTTGTCTGTTTTGGCTGCAGTTTAAGTTATTAATTGACTTGATATTCGAATCAGTTCACTCTGAATGACGTCGATCGCCACCACTCAGCCTTTTAGTAATTAGTAAAGCCAGTGAATTCAATTATTCGTAAGAGATCAAACAGCATATGCCATTTCACGGTCTGCTGGAAACTCAATAATCATTTTTTCAACAATCCACCCTTTTTCAGTTTGTGAAGTCTTTATTAGCAGTTTGACTGTCAGAGGTGTCATATTTGCATGCAGGATGATGTTGCTTATAATATGTATCCAGTTCTGGATGTTTATAAACCAACTCATACAAATTTTGCATTGACTAGTAAACGCTGGTCTTTACTGAGCATTTTAGTGAAAACTGCGCGAGTCTGCTGCAAACAGTTGCAAAATGATGGCGCATTAAACTCTGTGCAATTTTTTCTGGACCACTCTATATATTCTGACAGCTAGGTAATGCAAAATTTCAGACACTCCGAAATCTGTGTTTGGCATTTTTGCAGCAAAAATATCAATGACTACAATAAAATATATAGGGTTAGACCGATACCGGTATCGGCTGATACTTGCCAGTATAGGTGGGTATTGGTATTGGCCGACACTTATTTGAGTATCGCTGCTGATACCAGTAGTCCTGTCGTTTGTTTACCTTTCTCAACAGTCAACACTGTTGCAAAGCACACCTGTAGTTGCAAGCATATACTGTATTTTCACGCATATACCCCGCATACATATATAACCTGCACATACCTATACCCCGCACAAAATCGCATTTTCAGTACAAAAAATTTGTACAGCCAGGTATCGGTATCGGTATAGCTGCGGCCGATAGTATCGGGTATCGGGTGCTTGCATGCCTGCATGGTATCAGTCTAACCCTAAAAATATATGCCTTGTTATATGATGCAGTAATTGTTAAGTTTCAGTGGTTGTGGGGTCAACTATTGCCTTATCCGACCGATCGGCCCCTACTTCTAGTTATTTGCTAGCGGTAGCTTGATCACAGCATTTTTGCTGCTGTAAATGAATTAACTGCACAATCAAAACAATAAAGGTGAAGTAAACTAAGAGGAGGGATACCCTACTCTCAACTATCAGAGGTCACATTAGACAAAATATTGTCGTGTATCCTCATAACCTTGAGAATGATGCTGCGTTCCTTTCGCATCATGAACTGAACTCGTGTTTACTGTACATATGAGTTGTGCGGGCGTTCCAAAACACTCGTAAACTCCTGATCTCGTGTTCGTAATCACTTCACGCTTTCGGTACATACAAGAACACGACGTGAAAGGAACGCGGAATGACAGTGCAGCGTTAGCGGAACGGCTAGACAAAATATCGTCTTCATATATGCTACTCGCATAATACTCTACTCTACTCGCATACACATCCTATTAATTAGAGGAAAAAATCCATAGAGAAATACACAGATGTGTATATATATATGGCTTGTGTGCACACGAGCAGCACGTAAGGAGAACCCTAACCCTAACCCTAACTCACATGATCACTGCTTACTCAGTAAGTGGAAATGTCGTCCATATATATATATACACACATCTGTGTATTTCTCTATGGATTTTTTCCTCTAATTAATGGGATGTCTCGCATACGCCGCATAGAACTCTAGGCTAGGGTCATATAACATCATGAACTTCTCGTCAAATGTCAGACAAATCTACTGTCACAGCCGGCCAATTTAGAGTTTGCCTATTCAAACTAATGTATATCATAATACTCACTATTTTACTTTATTGCAACATTCTGCATATTTACCAAACATACACGCACAAATGGACACGCCCACTAATGACGTCATATCGACGTATAATCGCTGGGAGCACAGGCTGGGAGTGGGATGTACCATAGCATAGAATATATAAGTCTGTGGGATGTACCGAGTAGAGCATTTAATCGAGAATTTTCATTAATCGAGAAAACTGTCCATTAATTAATCTATTAATCAGATTAATCTATAGGCTAACTCAATTGAAAGGCTGAAACTCAGATTCACAGCCTTTTCGCTCCCGGGCCAATTCGCTCCCTGGAGCGAATCGGCCAATAGGACCCTGGCCAATTCGCTCCCTGGAACTTTCGCTCCCTGGAACTTTCGCATTCGAGAGTATTCGCTCCCAGGAACATTCGCTCTCTGGAACTTTCGTTCCCTGTTAGTTTTGTGACGTTAGTTAGTCTATATATAAATCTGTATTCACCAACTAGTGGTAGCAAGAAAAAACATACAAAACAT
>Ga0049105_1000677_pt1 | contig 12784 bp, 7 predicted proteins | sample WorMetvaBAHAMAS1_FD_61260 | JGI IMG/M metagenome (GOLD analysis project Ga0049105, IMG submission 61260) | Worm MetaG Olavius vacuus BAHAMAS.1 | ecosystem: Host-associated > Annelida > Digestive system > Unclassified | place: Germany: Marburg | collected 2013-04-09
TTTATTTATTTATTCAATTTGTCAGTCCACAGCTTGAAAGAGTAGAAACAATAAGCACCAAATAAACACAATACCTGGACTGAATGGCCAATGCAGGGACTCACCGCTTAAGCATGGCCAAGACAAAGGATAACAATACAATACGCAGAGAATAATACCCAGAATGAGATAAAATAATTAATTTTAGTCTAGGGACGTCGAGATTAAATGTAAACGAGACGATAATAAGACATAAAATATTACATGATGCACTTTGAACACATGAAACGAAAATTCGGTAGACATGGAACTGCAATTTTAGCAGTAATTAAGTGAAATTGACAAAGATCACAAGTTATCTAGCGATTCAAAGTATTATTAAGAGCAGATGAGCTATAAGCTATTTCCGTTGAATGCTGGGCAACCTTCGACTTTTGCTGTATCTTTCAAGCAGTAGCAGCTAAAACCAGCATTTATACATAGCAGCTGCTCCGTTTTCATGTTAATAATAGCGGAGATATTTTTAGCGCGCGACACTCTACAAGAGCATTACATTATACGAGTAGCCTATGGTATGGCAATTCTGTGTATGTCTCTGGCTGCCTGTTTGTCATGCAAAACAACAAAGCATATCAAAATTTCCAACCACCTCTTCTGCCATTATTGGAGCGCCCGACATACGTATGTCAGAAGGCCGTAATAAACGCTGCTGAACTTTTATGACCGAGCTTCTTATTTTCTAGACCGCACAGTAGCCGCTCGTCAAATGTACACCACAGTTTCGGCCGTAGTGTCAACTCCATGATCCCGCTTAGTATTCTCCCCAATCCCTCCCCTAATTTTTACAGGGGGGGGCAAAAGTGTGAAATTTAGCTTCGATCTTCAATACCACTCGTCTTCGAGCCGCTCGCATTTCGAAACGAAGTATATCTACACTAAAGTAAGACGTTTTAGTGCATCGATGATGGAGTTCTGTTCTCTAAATTTGGAACAGTTTGGTCCAGCATTCTCTGAGGAGGAGAGTTTGAAAGTCCGCATTTTAAAAAAATGGCTAAATCGTCAATAACTTTGCCGCGAATTGTTCGATTTTGCTCAAAGTTGGTATGGAGTTTAATCGCGTAACACCCGATCTGCTGCAGAAGTTCAAGAACAAAGGTCAAGGTTATAGCGTGACGTAATGGTGCGAAAATTAGCTAAATTATCGATAACTCAGCAGGGGGTTGTTCGATTTCGCCCAAACTTCGTACAGACTTTGAACACGTGACATCTGATGTATTTTCAATGTTCAAGGTCAACTTGTCAAAGTTCAAGGTCACACCATAACGTAACGTATCAGCAATCAAAATGCTATAAGACAGCAACGGACACGTTGACCGACTTCAAACTTGGCACAGGCCTCTCAGTTAAAGTTGAGAACGACTGCATTCGCAATTGCCACATTTTTTAGTTTCATATTTTTGCTTTTCAATTAAAGTGGTTAAACTCTGGCCGGGTTACCGGAAACTCGAGCGCGATAAATACAGGTATGACGCAAAATTGTGATCTAGCATTGCACCAGTGTTTGACTCTATTTGAGAATCGATGCAAGATATTGAAAATATCACTGTCACCTTGAATGAACTTTAAAACCAGGTCCTGTACTAATATAAAATACAAGAAAAATGTATTAAAATTGCATTGTCATTTTGTAAAGTGCCATTTGGCCAACTTCTGTTAGCGTTTTATGCTATAGAAATAAAACATCTCTAATTAACATTAGGTGTCGCAAGGTTTGTCTGCGACAGCTGAGATTTTCGTTCCGCTTGTAATACGTCTTTAATTGGACATAAATTTGTCCTTGATGGGATGTTTATTACCGCGTGGAATTGTCTGTGACGCTGCGTTTCCCCGACGACGGTGGACGAAGTCCTGGTGCGAGGCGTCGTGATCCGTCCGACGTCCAATCGGATGATGTCGATTAGTTCCGGATAGAGGAACAGCAGACTGCAGTTACGACGCAGTGCGTAGTTGCTCAGAGTCGCAGATCCGTCGCTCGTCGTCGAGATGGCATTGCACGCTGACATCATACACATAGTTACTCAGCGAACCGCTGATACTTTACTTCAGCAAATAAATTCTATTTTTAGCGCGCGTCGGTTCTCTCTGTCTGTCCGTCTGTCTGTCTGTCACACTCGTGAGCCACGCCTAAACGGTTCAAGATATCGAAACGCATTTTGCACTACACGATAGAGGGATGGTCAGTCAATCAAATCAATTAATAATACGCCTTTAATACCACTATGACAATCGCACATGGTTACACAGTTCTAAAACACAAGCGCAAAAATACAGCAGCTAAAGATAAAGAAAAATACATATACATATACATGAATACATATATACATACACGCATACATACATACATACATACATACAGGGTGGCTCAGAATAAAATACCCCACTAGACAATATGCAATATCTCCGCAACCAGTGGTCTAATTTCAAAAATTCTTCAAGCTGCTTAATCTTGACATTTCTGTGAATCTAACGCTATACAATGTATCCACTGCACCTTAATTATACAAACACACTACCGGGTAAAACAATTACCATGAAAATTACAATTTTTCACAAGGGAATTTTTGGTAACACCCGAATACTTATAACGAATGGCCAACAAACTCAACGGACCTGTTGGTTACCATGTCTGGAGAGCTATGCTTGAACGCTACAAGACATTTCGACCCAAGCCAAGTACCATCGACGAGCTGAAGAATGTCTTGCAAACAATATGTGATGATCTGCCACAGAACTCCATCAACAAGGCCATACTGAGCTTTGTCAAAAGACTTCGAGCTTATGTGAAAGCTGGGGGGGGGGCGGATACTTTGAACACGTCTTGAAATTAACTATTTTTGCAGGGTTTCGAATTGTTAGCAAGCTGTGACAGTCTGAAATGTCAAATTTCCATTTGATTTCAATGATTTCAATACAAGCACTATGATGAAAAGGTTACGAGAAGAGTAGGTTGTGTCAAGTGAACAGGAGTTTATTTTAGCCAAAAACATTTTTTTAAAAGTTAAAATTAAAATTGATATTTTCTCTTCAGCGTTCATCGATAAGTCTGGTAGTGTCTATATCAGTGGTATAAAGAAATGAACAGATACTTCAAAACAGAATTTCAGGTTAAGAATAACAACTAAAAACAAATTGACACCGCCAAACACTTACATCAATGTTTAGTTGTCTAAAGAAGAAACACAGTATATTCTATCTGCGTCAATAATTATGAAACCTTGAACGACCTTGAACGGCGTAATGGCCGTTATTGTGTATTATTCTACCGAATTCGGTAGCATTGGGGGCCAATTACGTCACATTGGTCGAAGATAGACCCATAATGTCTGCGCCGAAAATGTAGTCTAAAGAATCTAGTTTTAGCAATATACGACACATAGGTTACCGAGAACGAGTGCATCAACGAGAAGCACCCCCTTGTCAAAGGCGATAATTTGACCTCTACTGACCGGTAACTGAACAAGTAGCTCAGCTATGGCAGACAGACCGCGCTGCACGATGGGTCAGTTTTGGCCAAAAGTGGAAGATGATATTCTGTAGACAATATAGGTCTATCTTCAACCACTGTGACGTAATAGACATGCAAAGCTATCGAATTCAGTGAAATGAAGCAAAATAAGGGCTATTACTCCGTTCAAGGTCATTCAGGGTCACCGATGTCCGTACCAATCGTAAGACCGTATGCGACTTCCTATTAGAGATTAATACTAATTGACATCCTATCTCGTACCGTTTTGAAGTTATCGCAGATTGTTGTTTAAATTTTGGACACTGCGTTTTAGAGCCCCCTTTGGGGGGGGGCTTAGGATCAACGTATACTATTCGTCTTAGGCTCAATGGAAAGCGCGCAGTAGACTTCCTATTCGTGTTAATTGGACTTTTTTCGCTAGGTGTTATGGCTAAGGCGCTACGAGCAAATATCGAGTAGGAGCAGTCGCACGGTCTTTTTGCGACAGCTAAGCGTCTTACGCTAGTGCATCGGCAAGCACTTAGTGAACTTCCTATTAGTGTTAATTGAACTTTTTTCGCTAGGTGTTACGGCTGATGCGCTACAAGCGAATATCAGTTCAACATCGGCGTTTTTGCTCCAACGGGGGCCTGTTGACCCAAAATTTCAGGTAGAAGGGATTGCCCCACCAACCATTCTTCTCAGAAAACTAGGCTAAATGATCTTTCGTGTGGTATAAAAAATCTGGTCCAAACTTTCTTCCGTTTTGTCACACGAGTTTGACAGACGGACAGACAGACGGACAGATATCTTTCTCTTAACTATAGACCGCCCTGCATTCAATGCAGCGCCGTAAAACGGTGCGAGATTGATGTAAGTTAGTATTATAATTCACCAATAGGAAGTCGCATACGGACTTTAGATTGATCTATCATCAGTTACCTTGAATGACACTGAATGACGTAACGACCGCCGACGCGCGCTATCTCTGTTGTAGCTGAGTTTCTTGTATTACCACCCGCGAAATTGCGAGAATGCGGCGTGGTAATGCTTGCGATCGCACATGACTGTCTGTCTGTCTGTCTGTCCGTCGATCTGTAATGCTCCAACTTACGAAAACAGGTTAAGTTCATATATGAACGTCATCCGGTCAAAGTTATGGCGGTCACAGCCTCACAGGAACAAAACATGTCTGCGCGTCGCACGCATTTGCAGTTTGAAGCAGGTAAATCCCGGGAGTTGCTGAGTATGAACACATTGTGGTACTGTGGAGTACATAACGATTCAGTGGGGCGGAGTTGGCGGACCTAGTGTGGCGGACCTATCATATTAGTGGCACAACAAAAAGCATGTATTTGCATCCTGATCACGGGTGGTCTGCCTTCGATTAAAAGCATATCTTGTCATTTCTACTTCTAGAACTTCAATACGTGTATTTTCTTCTATAAACGTATGTAGCGACAAGGATAGCTTGTCCCGACAGGATGCCTTGGACCCGGTTTAACGTAGCGACACGTCAAAGCTCAGAGCGTCAGACGGTAGAGACATGGATGGTAAGGGTCGTGCTGGAGTTGCGTGTAGCTGTCTTGACGGCTGCCTCTTCCTAATACTATTAACTCCGATAACTGAGACAAGGAAACCTTTTGAAATTTATTATTCTTCGCATGGGACAACTATCGTTGAATACAAGGTACATACTGTCAATATTATACTAGTCAATCAAGGCTGTAGCATTCTAGCATATCTTTGCGTAAGTACTGAGTATATAAATGTTAAATACAATATCACAGCTGGTAGTACTGTTTCGTGGCCTGTCAATCTAGTCATCCTTATTGCTCGTTCGCTTATTCGCTTTCTAATAATGCACTATTTTGTCCTGTACTACTTTCATTATTGCCATATGTAATAAGCTCGTACTTATTTACTTACTACTAATTATATCAGTTGTTTAGAGATTTTAGCATTGTTTACGTCGCGACGAATAATACAGAGGAAAGGGACAGTTTTCACTAAAGTAATCGAAGTCATTATGTTACAGCATTCGGCGCGACAGCGTACACAACAGCTAGCTTATTATGGCCACGAGTCAGCTTATCCGCGTAAAGATAATAGACCGGTAACCCGAGGTTAATAGAAGAGGCAAGAATCAGCTAACAGGAGGCAGCGAAATTATCTCATTTTGCACAAACGTGCACATTGCATCTTTTGTCACGAAGTCGTACATGCACTGAGAAACGACGAGTGGAAAACTGATGAGATTGAGTACGCCAGCTGAGAATAGCATCATCATCATCATCATCATCATCATCATCATCATCAACACCAAGCCCCAGTGACTGTGGCTCAGACCGGTCTTGGTCACGCGTCCGTGCTTGACTGTAGGGGAATTTGGATGTCGGTAATTCTGTGGCAAAGCTAAGTTGTCGAAAGCCGGCCTTGAGATTTAAATTAGTTATGAGCGGAATTAATCCCTTCACGGATATTACAGGATAAAAGAAGAATAGTTTGCTCGGTACGATAGTCTGGATCTGTGGCAACATGACCGAATGATCTCAGACTGCGTTAGCGCACGATTGTCGTGATAACAGGCTGGCCTGCCTTCCGGCCGTCACTGTTGCGTACGTTTCCAAGAATGCCTCTGTATCATATTTTCTCACGGTACGCTGGCGTTTAGCGTTAGCAAATACAAATTAACGATAGGCTCAGCTGCGGACAAAATTGTGATCGGCTCGACATGGGTGGCGCATTCTGCTTGGCGAAATATCTTGCGATACCGAAATAAGTAAGTAAGTAAGTAAGTGTGTTTATATTCGACGCCGGGATCGCATAAAACGTCTCAACGGTGCCGGGCGGTCGAGAATAGGTGCGTCTTCAGTGCACGTGTAAAAGCGTTCTGTGTCTGTGACAGCTCCGGTGCTCGTTCTGTAAGCAGCAGAGTAGACTGTTCCAGATGGTCGGTCCACTGACGGCGAAACTTCGCAGGCCCGCTGCAGTCCGAACGCACGGAATTAGTCAGATTCGTCTGAATGCAGAGCGCAAGTTCTCGCGACCAGACGTGGCCGTGCATGACAGGTACGCAAAGGTCACCGAGGTAGGCTGGATGAACACCGTGAATACACTTCCAGACCAGGTCTTCCAGGTGTTTCATACAGTCAATTTCTTTAAGAAAAGCACAGTAACTGATAACGGATACACATTAGCTATAAACGGAATTAATTAACTTTTTCGTAGGCCTACACTGCATGGTTTGGCATCGCCGTATGTGTCAGCGATAAATGCCACCTCGACTGGCAGATACCAACACATCCGCGCACCAGATCTCTTCCGCATGACATATTGTTCACCGTTGAAGATTCTTAGATGTGAAACAAGCTGCCGGCTTCATTGTGGGTAATTATTATACACTCTTTATGCATTTGTTGAAGGCTGATTTGTTTGATCGACATTGCTGCGAGTGGTTACATTTTTGTTTTTGGGCGTTGTGTATAAATTTTTATTCCTACACACTTACTTACTTAGAGGCCTGCTGTATACGTACGAGCCGGGTTGTACTGGTAAGAGACGCGGACACGGAAGTACTGTAGCCGCTGCGGAATTCGAAACTGTATCAGCGCTACGTTCTGCGACATGATCATCGCATGTCTTGGTTCGTCGGCGCCGCAGAAACCTCGATAACGTTCGTCGATTGACAGAGAATGGTCGGACACGCTTGGAAACAGCTGGCCGTCTATCTCCCAGCCGTCCACCACCTACGACACATTATCAAGCGTCAGTACGATATTGGCTACTCGCTGCCGATGTACAAAATTACTGTTTAATTAAATAAACTATATTTAAATAATAAATGGATAAATATACAAACAAACAAATTTTTAATTACTTATAATCTTCTCTGTCTTTAACTCTGTTGCAGAAAAACACACACATGTGCTAATCAAAAAAGAATACAATATTCAAAGGGAACAAAATAGAAAGTAGAATATAACACAACGAAAGTGAAAGTAAAGTCTTTTCCTGGTACTAATGAGGTTTATTCACATATCTAGGCTGGAGTTGACCTGGATAGCTGGTAGCATAACTGACCACAGCCGTTTATCAGTCCCAATACTAACCGGGACCGACGTAAAGTAACTTGGTTGACCGAGACCAACGTGTTACCACAAGAAAAATCACTATCATGAAATGAAAAACAAACAAACTATAAAAGGTGGCAATTGCGACGCATTGCAACTTGAAAGCCACTCGACGTCACGCCAGTCGTTCTCGGCTTTGCTGAAGAGGCATGTAAGGCACCAGCCTACATTCGACACTTCCGCAACCTCCTTTGAATTCGGCGACACCGATTTTCTCTCAGGTGCGGATATTTTGACGATTGGCCGAAATTTACCATGCGAGCTTGACTTTTGACCCTTTGATCTTGAACACTTGATCAAACTCTGTACCAAATTTTAGCGAAATCGAACAGTCCGCAGCTGAGTTACAGTGATATAGAAATTGAAAATTTGTGATTTGGATATCTTGCTGCATTTTCAAATGCGGGCGGCTCAAAGTTGAGTGATGTTTTAAACGACGCCAGATTTTGCACTTTTTGACCCCTCCTTTGTGAAAAATAGGGGAGGCGTGGGCGAGATCCCTATACCAATTTTTGAAGCTTCACCAATTACCGAACCTCTGAAATACGTACATTTGATGGCCGTCCCCTGCGTGGCTGCTGAGCACGGTGGATTGATAAAAAAGAAAGAAAATAGTTCGTGGGTAAAAATTAAGGCCTTCCCGACTAACGTCGAACGGTCTAATTAGATAAGGCTTACGGTGAACTCGTCGCACGGTGATTTCGTCACATGCCAGTATCACCTAAAGTGAAGTCGTCACGGCAAATTCGTCAAACTCTAACCCTAACCCTAACACGAACTCGTCACGTGTGACCGTGTTCACTGTGTGACGAGTTCAATGATTCCCCTAAGTAATAAGCAGTCTTAAACAGAAGTGTCCAGGTGTACAAAAGTAAAACAGCCACAAATAATCTGATTGTACAAATGTGCAGATTTATAAATGAATGAGTGATCTGACTATCGCGGCGGAGGAGACAGACTGTGATAACAGATAAAGTGATGCTGTCGTCATAGCAACAATGACGGCGGAGAAGATATCACACAGAAGCTTCACGGGAGTAAACCAGAGATGCGCGGCATACCGGGATCAGAAAAATACCGATTTGTCTTGCATATATCAGTGATTTGTTGTACATGTCTGTTGTTATTCTTCTATTTTTAGAGAAGTTGTCTACAGTTTAAGAAGTCACGAAATACCGTGGTATACCAGTATCACGGTTTTTTTTGTGACGGTATATTATTGTCGGGCATTTCTTTCTTAATATCGTGCATCACTACAGCAAACTTGACCGCTGAACTGCCGGACAGTGTTTGCGTGTTTCACATCCAGATACTGTTGTACCACGGCACAGGCCACCAACCAGACCGAAAAATCTTAAAGCTCCAGCAGCTGCGCCGCGTTCAACTAATTTCTCACACCTCACCAACTGCGCTGTTCTCTGAGGTCCTGCTAATTCTATTTCATTTCATTTCATTCCGTGAGTGTCGTAGTCACTGTCCCTGTGGTTTCCTGTCAGTTGCGTGCGTTCTCTTCCACATCGTTGAGTGATTGCACACCGCCTTCAAATGTCGTTAATGGACACCTGTCGAGCGTCGACTACTTGGTCTATATGGTCGCATTCACAGATAAACAAAGCCTCGCCTGTGTGGGTTTGCAAGCTTGTAGGCGCTGCCTGTGGAACTGCAGTACGAAAGGTGTCGGGTGTGATAAGTTCAGCAGGACGACACATGAACGAAACCTTGATTAAATTAACGTCCTGCACTGATGCATAATTTAGATAATCTCGGACATGAGTCTTTCCATGCAGTTGGTTGCACTTATACCGACAAATCAATTTCACAGCAGCATGCACAAATATACAAAAGCTAATCAAAGTTTTAAAAACATGCTACAAACAAACACACAGAAACAAGAAACTAAATCTAAGCCTGAATCTAAGCCGTAGTTTATCTGTAATAACAGTTTGTGTTTGTGATTTGGCGCAGTCGCGGTATACAGCACAGAACAGTTATGATGATTCGAAAATCTGAAATATTTCATTTCAACAATCCTTTTCTGATATCATATTCCGAATATTTCGTTTTATTTTACAATGCATGTAAAATCAGCTTAGATAAGATTAGAATCTTGCAGACAGTCGTCACTGTTCAGACGTTGTCTACTGGAAGAGAGGGAGTAAAATTACGTGTACCAAAGACAACAAACTGGACACCTACCACAAGCAGACCATCGTGATCGCAGTCGATGTTGAAACCCGTGAACTCGATAGCGACGACTTGATTGGTACGCCCGATGATGAACAGTCCACAAACGTCATCGCGTCCAGGTGACACGTACATGTAATGTCCAGGTGAACTTGTCATTTGTATGCATTCTGAACAAGAACGTCCAGGCCACACACAGAGAATTAGGACTCGTGACTCCTGAACCTTGCACGAAAAAATTCACTCAGACAGTTCGCCTCTCCTAATTTATACAGGGGGTCCAAAAGTGCGAAATTTGGGCTCGGTTTTCGACACCAATTGCCTTTAAAGCGCCATAGTTTCGAAACAGAGCAACACCGTAAATCTAAAACATGTCATAGGAGAGCAGATGACTGCTCTAAATATTGACTCGGAAATTTCGTCCACTTCTACGCTAATTTTTATAGCGGTGTCAAGAAGTGCAAAAATTGGCCTTCGAGAGCTGTGGTTTTGAAACGAAGCAACACAGCGGACATGTAAAACAAACGCTGTAATAGCCATACCATTTCTGTCTGTCCGTCCGTACGTCCGTCTGTTCGTCACATTTCGGTGTTTTGTCCAGACGAATGAAGATACGATCATGCGGTTTTCAGCATCAGGTAGGACAATCCTTCTAGTTCTGGAGAGGAAAAGTTTATCCGGATATTCGCAGGGAATCATCCGCACAGGGAGTCCATAAGATTGCAATGGCTCCGCGTACCGCGTTGCTTTGTGTCTAGTTTATCAATAAAAACGTTGATGGAGATTTAGTAAAGTATATGCACAAATGATTTAACTAGCAATGTCAAACGTTTACAAACGTTTTTTTATTATTTCCATAAAAGGCGTTTACAATCGTTCTTATTTAATTTTTACTCAAGCGTTTATTGCAACAATTGGAAAGACGGAAAGTAATATCCAGTGCGGCTTCTGATGCCGATGATCGAGTGAAAGTACTGTTCATAATTATTGCGTGACAGGAGTTGGAATCGGTTCGTTAACGGTATACTCTGACAGGTAATTTCGACCACTTCCGCTCACTCGGTTTCCTGTGCGCTAAAGGAGCGAAAATTAGACGCGTCGAAGGACGTACGCTAGCAACTAGGGCTTGCAACATGCAATCACAGCCTTCGCCCATACGTCTTAGTGGTCTAAACTCCTCATTAACTTTACGCACCGAAAACCATAAACATAGTTACACTGCGCTGTAAATAGCGTGATATTGTTGCGCACGTACGCAGCGGCGAGCAGCGATGTACTAATTGTGTGCTTCGAAGGATTGTTCGGCGTAATCCAATGGCTGATGTCACATCACTAATGAGACATCCATGATTTCTAGCATGGCCTCGGGATCCTAAATTTAAACCTTCCAGTATCGGCAGTATCCAGTATCTACAACCGCAAGCCTAAGTGGAAACATACTGCTAACCATAACACTTACCCTAACCCTAAAACTAATCCTACTCTACTCCAGCTGAATAAGCGAAAACTGCCCGCCAGTCCGCTCTACTGCAACCTCGCATTAGAGAATGCAAACATTATCCCATTAGCACTTGCGCGTCACTCCGGGCCAGCTAGGCATCCAGCCCAGTGACAGGCAAATGCTGATGGGACTTGCGGTACTCTGTACACTGATTTTTACCGCGCTGCATGCAATGCAGACGCGGTCTAGCGATGAGAATTCTGTCTCTCCGTCTCTCCGTCTGTCTGTCTGTCCGTAAAATATTGTCTCTCATGCAGTCTTCAACTTTTGACGAAAACTATAACGCACCCTGCAGCGCGGTCTCTCTGCGATAGCTAAGCATTTTGTTATAAAGCTAGGACAAAGGTAGTCTCAGGTTGATGGTGGTCGTTAGGCAGTCAGCCCGCAGGTGAATTAAGGTATTAAGCCCGGTAGCAGGCTGGCATTACTTTCTTCCACGGTTACCATCCTATCCTTTGATTGGTACCAAATTATGCTGCTTGATAACAGAGGCACGTGTGTGTGTGAACAACTTGCCCAGAGTCGTTGTATTACAGCAAAAAGCCAGGAGTCGAACCCACAAACCCTTTAACGAATGCGCGCCTGTATAGCGAACTCTCCGTTTCTGTTTTTTTTTACTAAAACCGAGCAGAATGCTGCTGTCAAGGAAAGAAATGTAGGAGTTGGTACACTGAATGTGATACCAATTACTCTAGCACAGAGTTGACTGCGAGTCGAAAATGTCAACAAGTAGGTCGGCTGTCAAGACAAAATTCATGCGACGCTCCATCAGTGTCATCAGTCAGGTGCGCCGGAATCTATGAGCCAGTGCCCTACACGGCTGTCTGTTCTGTTGTGCCATGTAATGCGAAATATGCTGCATTTTCTAAAATGTTGACTGACGCGGAGAGATTAGCAGTATCTGAAATAATTCTGAAAGTCATTCAAGGTCATCGGCAATGACATTGTTTCATAGGTCATAATAATATGACTTCCTGATAGTCGTCTACCTCCATAATAACTATGTGTGTATCTTGTATCGTTTACGAGATATGGATACACATTGGCGGAAAATCGCACTTTTAACACTAAAACTGTATCTAACGTCCCCAAATAAAAGGTAACTACGTCATAATTTTGCTACGAGTGGGATACTACACAGCAGAAAATTTTCCTGGTACGCTTAGCCGCTACGTCGGTGCGTCAGAGGAACAGACGGCCAGAATTGCCGTAGCATCTGCCGTGCTGTAGTATAACGTGGTACGGAGTAATAAATGGAAAGCTGTTATCGTCGAAATATCATGTGTAATCATCGACTATGTTGGACCGTGTACAGGCGCTAGTCACGCACGGTATGCAAGCTGTACACCGTATCTCTGCACGTCACGTCTCAGACTTCAACAGAAACATTCTGACGGTCAATGACTGCGAAAACAGCGGCCAAATCTCATCTATTATTATTTGCCAATATAACTGCGTATTACTGGCTCACATCGAGTATCG
>Ga0049105_1000679_pt1 | contig 12774 bp, 10 predicted proteins | sample WorMetvaBAHAMAS1_FD_61260 | JGI IMG/M metagenome (GOLD analysis project Ga0049105, IMG submission 61260) | Worm MetaG Olavius vacuus BAHAMAS.1 | ecosystem: Host-associated > Annelida > Digestive system > Unclassified | place: Germany: Marburg | collected 2013-04-09
AAAAAAAACACTATGCTAAATACCAAAATCTAGACGTAATGCAATGCGCTTACATTAGGGCAGTGCCACCCGGCCCAACATTGTCGGCCGACATATATAATGTGTGTTTAATGACGACAGCTGAGTGCTGACAACGTTTTATTTTGTCGACATGTTATTTGTTTTGGGCTACTTTTGGGCTGCAAATGGGGAATGAAAATTGGGCGACTATGGGCTACTTTTTGTGTGTAATTGGTATTTGGTAATCATGATCATAAACATAAAATAGGAGTTTAGTGCCCTACCTACAGCCAACAAGATGCTCAGCTATCGCAGAGAGACCGCGCTGCAGGGTGCGTTATAGTTTTCGCCAAAAGTAGAAGACTGGAACTGGGAGACAATACTTTACAGACATTATAGGTCTATCTTCAACCACTGTGATATAATTGGCCTGAAAATCTGTCGAATTCGGTGAAAAAAACACAAAATAAGGGCTATTCCGGCGTTCAAGGTCATTCAAGGTCATCGAGATCGGTACCAATCGAAAGCCCGTAGTATGCGACTTCCTATTAGTGATTAATAGTAACTGACATCCTATCTCGTACCGTTTCGGAGTTACCGTAGCTTATTGTTCAAATTTCGGACACTTTGCGTTTTTGAGCCACCCTTTGGGGTGCTTAGGGACAACGAACGATGTTCATCTTTGGCTCATTGGAAAGCGCATAGTGGACTTCCTATCAGTGTTAATTGAAGTTTTTTCACTATAGGCATTACAGCTGAGTCGCTACGAGCGAAGAGATCGAAAATCGGCGATTTCGATCCAACGCGGTCAGTTTGATCGAAAATTTTAGGTAGAAGGGGTCGCCCCCACCAATCATTTTTGCACGGTTAGTTAGGCCAATGAATGCCTTACAACTTTGCCGCTGACAGTTTTCACACAAAGAAACTTTGTAGCAGACTTCCTTCAAGCGAAGTGAAATTTTCTATGGAAATCAGCCGTTTTTCGTTTTTGGACCCCCTTTGGGAGACTTAGGGGCAGCGCACGACGATCATCTTAGGTTCATTGGAAAGCGCGTAGTGGACTTCCTATTAGTGTTAACTGAACTTTTTTCGCCAGGAGTTAACGCTTAGCAGCTACGGGCGAATATCGGTTCAAAATCGGCGATTTCGCTCCAACGGGGGCCAGTTGACCCAAAATATCACGCAGAAGGGGTCGCACCCCCCAACCATTCTTCTTCTCAGAAAACTAGGTTAAATGATCTTTCGTATGATATAAAAAATCTGGACCGATCTTTCTTCCGTTTTGTCACAAATCACGCGTTTGACAGACGGAAGGACAGACGAACGGACGGACAGACGGACAGACAGAATTCTCATCGCTAGACCGCCTCTGTATCGCAAGCAGCGCGGTAAAAACCGGGCTGATAAGGCATTACTGGAGTACACATGCATAAACAGTTCAAACATTAAAACATGAGTTATAAAAGGTAAAAAGTTAAAAAGATACCATTACCTCAGAAAAATTTGACTACTGTATCAGGATGCCATATACTCTTTTGGTGAACAAATAGCAGAGGTGCGCAAACTTCTGAGAGACACAAGGAACTTCCTTACGGTCTTTTTTTGTGGTCTGAAGGTTACAATATGGTCGCGAGATCTCACTGCGGTCTCGTTAATTAGTGCACTGTTGAGGCTAGTGACAAATCATTCACGGCGAATTCTTCACGGTAGCAATTCGAAAGGGGGCACTCAAAACATCGCACCGACGAGCACTTTTCCCTCGGTAACTGATCACTGGCTCGAAAATCAGTCAACTGCCATATGTTAGGTAAGAAGTGCCAAGAATGTCCAGCTGACAGACGACTTCCAAAATGTCAAATTTAACTTATTTGACGTTACAAAATGCCAGATAGCAAGTCTGTCACGGCTGCATGTAATAATCATCGCAGTTCAGTGTGTGACGTTCAACTGCTTTTACATCAGAAATTTATAGATTTCTACGTAGAAGCGCAGGAAACGTTAAAAATCACGACAAATCACGATAAACGCCAAAATTCACGTTTTCCGTGAATTCCGTTAATTCGTGATTTCCGTATAACCTGGAATTGTTCTCTATTATTTCTATCTATATTTAGAAGTAACTATTTTTTTCGAGATATGCCTGCATGATCTTGGATGTTTGGCGGCCGCATATAGACATCAAGGGCCGTACGCTAGCTGGTCGTCGTTTACGCGGCCCCCGGCAAGGGCGGTTCATGGAGGAATTTTCTACGTAATGTGATCGTCTGTAGCTCCGGTCGAGTGTGTCCTGTTCACGTAGCGAGGATATCCAGATCGTTGTTTTCGCTGATGTCAGTGTAAGTAAGTAAGTAAGTAAGTAGCCTAAATTTGTGTTCGCGCAGCAGTCATTATACAGCCTAATCTGTCACTTAGGCTCTGTGCATGGGTGCCCGCAGGCATAGGCAAGGGGGCACTTGCCCACTAGAAATGTTGAAAAGTGTTTTTGCTGCAAATGTTGTCTACACTGTGTTCCAAAAAAGTGACGCCAAAATTCAAACCACTATAAATACGGCATATCTTATCAGAGTTAAATATCCTCTTAGCGGCTTTAATTATCATCTTTTCGACGTAAACGTTGCAAATTTCAACAAAATCCACTGCACAGTTTCTGAGCAACAGCAGTTTTAAAAATGGAACTCAAAAACAAAAGTTTCCAATATGGAAAAGTAGCTTTAGCATTTCGTACACAAAAACATCAGTTACAGTATGTGCTCAAAGTGGCCGCCGTTTGCACGGACACATGCGCGTAGTCGAACACGCCACTGTCGACCTGCTCGGTCAATGATGTTCTGGTCGAAGCAACGCCACTCCTCGATGAGACGCTGTTTCAAGTGGTTGACTTCGCGAATCCTGCTATATGGTAGACGCATTGCTAAAGCACGCTGAACACCTCATAGTCCACGGGATTTAGGTCAGGTTATTGGGCGGCCACAGCAACGGGGAGATGAAATGTAGTGTACTGCGAGACAAAAACTCCACGGTGTCACCAGCTCGGTGAGCTGGAGCATTGTCCTGTTGGAAAGTGAAAAAGTCTCCTGCTACGATATTTTAAATATTGGAAACTTCTGTTTTTGAGTTCCATTTTTAAAACAGTTGTTGCTTAGAAACTGTGCAGTGGATTGTGTTAAAATTTGCAACGTTTACGTCGGAAAGATGATAATTAAAGCCGCTAAGAGGATATTTAATTCTGATAAGAAAGGCCGTAGTTATAGTGATTTGAATTTTGGCGTCACTTTTTTTGGAACACAGTGTATAACCTCAGTAAAGTATTTATGCATCATTTTGAGGAAATGTCGTCAGCTTCTGGGCGCTTCGCTCCCAGACCCTAAACGGGGAGCTGCCCTTAGACCCTGGTGGGGACGTCAGTCCTTCAGACCCCTCATTGCCCACGACTGGAAAAAATCCTGCGGGCGCCCATAGCGCTGTACTAGTGTTTCATATGCTCTGAAGAATAACAGTCTCTTCAGTCAGTGTCTCTTCCATATGCGTCAGTCCCAGCTGTCAGCTGCATCGCATCTCTGTCTAGACACGAGTGATGTACGAGTGCTGTTCGTGTCCATTTATCTTGGGGACCCTTTATCTTCACATATACTGTACGTGCATATTTTTGTCCAAAAACAATCTGCAATGTGTCCGAAATGCTACGAAATTGGCCGTATAAAATATGGCTACGCTAACGTGTTTTATGCTTCAATGATTAGTAATTTATTTTATACTTTTGGCAAACAGGAGGAGCTGCAATCTTGTGTCAAAGAACAAATTCCCAGAAAGGGACTGCAACTGCGAACTCGTGGGCTTTCAATGTTTGGAGAAGTTGGGCTGAAAAATACATTTTTGTTTCGAGAACCAGAGTGCGATCCCGTTTCAGAGCTTATGATTTCACGCCAGAAAATAGGATTATTGGTTATTGTTTCTCGTTATGGAAGTACGTCGACAGGATAAAAAGGATATTGACCCATTTCGCTATTTAATTTGGTTGCTGGCAGAGCCGTCTGTTAGAACGCTTGGCTCCATTATGGGCGGTTATAACACTCCAGACACTGTGGTGAAACATAGACGCCGAAAGTAGGTCATGAAATAACATATATTATCATATATTAGCACCTGTGGTCCGTTAAGTTTTTTTTGGTTATCGGTAATGACTACACAATTTCCTCATCCCTTTGCCTGGGCTTCGACTAAATGCTCTGCGCCAATTAAGCAGATAATCCGTGGTAGTCTGTGGTAGTCTGATGTCTCATCTGCGGTCCGTTATGATCTTTAATAGTTTATCATTTCACGACACCCAGACTCTAAACCCAAGCTACATGCAAACCTGGTGGCTCTTTGTTTTATAGAACCGGTGTTATGGGCGATCAACGTTTTACATTGCGGAAATGGGGATTTTTGACTTGTTTGCTCCTGTGATCTTGACCCGATGACCTTCATATACGAACTTGACCCGTATTCCCTGGACATGCAAATATGAACTTTATACGTCAAGGCTTTCGAAAGTTATCGTCTGACAGACATACATGCATACAATATAGAGACAGACAAACACGACAGAAATTATATACCACGCAGATTCAACATTTTCTCAAGCGTACAAACAGTACAAAAAGTTGACTCTTAGCATTTTATCGCCACTGTTCAACACATACATAACGTCTGTATATAATATTGATATCATAAACATGTTCAAGTATTACACGAGTATAAAATATTAATTTTGACTAAGATAACTTCTACACAGTCTCAAAAAATTCACCCTTTCATTTATCTGATTACTCAATCAAATGTTGACGGATTTTAACAATATTTGGTAATATTGCAGCTGAGTTAATTTGCAACGTAATAATATATTCCTTTCTTGTAACATCCCGTTTGTGCATGAATATTACAGAATAGAAGAAAAAGAAATATTCTGTATGCTTTCAATGCTGCCGCTTCATCTTGCCGTCGTGCCAGTATCTTGCAACAATTTTTTTAAAGTTTGTTCAGTCCCCGCATGCAGTCCACAGCCTTTATTCAGAAATTCCTTACTAAGTTTTTTTGCTCCATAACCTTCAAAACATACAAATTTTTCATCAAAATTCGATCTTTGTCGCTGAAACCCAATTTTAAACCAAACAATTGACATCAAACCTTCTTCTGCTACCAAGCAATGAGCTTTCGGTATTCAAGTAAGTAAGTAAGTAAATTAACCAAAGAAACGGGCCTATCATTCATCGCATGAAATTAATGACACTTATAATGGTTCACAGACCGAAAGAAACTTCTATGACAATATCATCATCGCAAAAACTGTCTGAAATTCGACATTAGAGTTTTTACATTATAAAATAGAGAGAAAAATGGGTGTCATTTTACCGTAACGATGTCAACTAGAGATCGACGCATAAAACATATATGTCAAAATTGTCATGTGCCAATTTGTTCCAAGTTTTCTCAGCTATGTTTTTGCTAAATATTATTTGAATTGGTTTACCGTTGGGGAAGTTATCACAAAAATAAAAAGGGTGAACTTTTTATTGACACACAGTGCAATGTTCGAAAATGCAAGCATAAGTGACTGCGTTGATAAAAGACGAGGAATTACATGGCAGTTTCGATATACATTCTTGAAAGTCGTAGGCGGCTGTTGACCCTCTCTCTCCTCTGTCATACGATAGTCATACGTTATGGAAAATACGGAGAATTTTAGCCGACTAATATCACCGGTTATTTTAACCCTGTTGTCTCTGGTATTATATACAATACAACGTGTAGCTACACAAAACGACAGTCACGCTCGTATACAATGAGTTATGTACACCAACTATTGGCAACCAATGACAGTCATTATTCGTCTACAGTGCCAAGTTAGAGATGGGACTAGAACCGAACCCGAACAGAACCGAACCCAAACAATTAGGGTTCTTTCCCATTCGACACCCCGACACACTATCGGACAAAGAAACAACGCAACCTTACTTAACATGAAAACCAGCCAGTCTTGTCTTCCCATTTCACAAAGTGGGCCTCTGCTTCTCATTTCTGGAAAGCAACGCCGTCTAGAAATTATCGTTATGGTCCAAAATGCTTAGTGGGCGTGCCGAGTTACGTGCTATGTGTTTTACAATAGGCCCTACCGTTAACAATATTGCAGTTACAAGAAAAAATACTAGCTATTTTATAACTAAAATGAACCTAACGTTTCTGAGAACCCAAACAGAACAGAACCCAAACAATGAGGGTCCTTTCCCATCTCTATGCCAAGCTTTGACAGCAATATAGCATTCGGTCTTGCGCGTTTAGTAGCATGCTGCTAGATTAATATAACAGACGGTAAGCTACTGAGTATCTGCTGACAAAGTATTAGCATGTGGGCCCATGTACACGCGGGTTGACAATGTCTTAAACGACTCCCCCATTGATTGTAATGCCAGAGTCACACGGTGTTGTATTCCAGGACAAAACTTAGCACGCTACTGCTGAAGTCCAGCGACTTATCGGCTTCGAACTTCTGCGGACCAGACCAGATGTCCAGCGTTTCCTGCAACAGAATATACACAACTGTATTAGCGGTTGCCTACTACCATCTGCAGTCTAATATATATATATAAATCTTTATTCACCAACTAGTGGTAGCAAGGAAAGAAACATACAAACATATAAATAGGGTGAAAAGCGACAAAAGAAAAAAAACAGAGAAAAAAAACAGCGAGCAAGTGGGCAATAGGGCATTAAGTTGTACTAGCCCTAACAGGGAAAGGGCCGTGACTATAACAAAATCAAAATATTGTCAGATATATTCAGACCAGCCAACTGACCGGCTAACTGTGGGTCAGACCCGCATTGAGCATGCAGCTGCCGACCATGAGAGCCGATTTCAAATTCGAGACTGGTACCTGTATCGGAGTTGACACTTTTTGTTCAGGAGAGGCCTTTCCTGTGGACAAAGCATTGAAAAATCCACTGCTGCGACCTTCGGCTGCGACCTTTGGCCCTGCGGGCTTCAGGATTCGGCCCTTCGGGACTTCCCCCACCGCCGCAACTTTGCCCTGCGAATGACCAGCGTAGAAATTTCTCGATGTTAGCAGGTCTGTATGTTAATTTTCTCTTCTCTTTCTTTCTCTCTGTCTGTCTTCAGAAGTTCATACTTCTGTGATCGGCAAACCGTTGGGACCATCGTCTATGTATTAGTTTTTTTCCATTGATGTGCGAGACAGTTTCGATGAAGTTTAATCCAGTCCATGTCGTTAATCTATCTATTGGGTGGTCTTACTCTTTTTTTGCCTTCCATGCACTGTGTTATAGGCCTATAAAACACTCTTGATGACTCTGTCGTTAGGCATGCGACATATAGGGCCTACGAGCCTTTGTGGTCCCGTTCACACGGTCTAAGATCGGTAAGCCGACAACGCCGCAAACTGTCTGGAACTGTCTACCCGGAATCTTGCGTCGTGTAGCTAATATTTCAAACGAGAGTTGAAAACGACACTTTTAAATAGTTCTGCCTATGACAACGCCATGTTGCAACAAATGCACTGTAAAACTTAAGCCTAAGACCGCGCTTCCGAATTTATCTTGCATGTAATAAATTGGGTTTATGGTGGTACTGGCCTACTTATTGTCGGCTGGTTGTATTGTGCTGTATTAGTTGGTAGTCTGTTCTGCAACGCTTCCCAGCTGGCAATGTGCCAGTGTGCCACGGCCCTCAGCAAAGTGGGGAGTAATGTGTGGGTGACGTCGACGTCTGACACCTGAGGTGTGTTCCGTAGTCAAGCTGCCTGCCTAGCCTGCGTGCTCGGGCTTGGCTTGCCGGCAAGCAAGCAGTAGCACGTATGCGGAACGAAATGCTTATTGCTTACTACAGTTGTCGGTGACTTGAATAAATTGTAATCTTACTGAACAGTATTGCAAACAGCTTCCCATATATCACGTACTACATATATAAAACACTTTTCGTTCAAATTGAACCGACATTCAACAATAAAATCGCACAACTACAAACACAAACAAGGCCACGCCCACCATGTTTTGTCGTCTAGCACAATAAATTATGTACCGACGTACTTACTGTTGCCTGCAAGCAGCTTGCCAAGCAGTGAGTAAGCACTTTCTGCGGAGCGGACCCTTGTGCGTGCAAGTCGCTTATAAGTCGCTTGACTATGGAACACGCCTCAGTATAACACCATATAACAGCAGCATCAGCACTCGTAGACTGGCATAGCAGCAGTGTCACAAAGAGACGATGCAATTTGTCGTGCCGGCCAAACTCATTTTGCAGTTCACTCATGCTAATCACTCAGTATAGTGTATTGTCTCTGTGCGTGTGCTATTACGCGTTACGCATTGCGCATTGCACTGCGTCCGTCTGTCCGTCTGTCTGTCTGTGACAAAACGGTAGAAAAATCTGTCCAGATTTATACACTATACGAAAGATAATTTAGCCTAGTTTTCTGAGAAGAAGAATGGTTGGTAGGGGCAACCCCTTCTAAGTGAAATTTTGGGTCAACCGACCCCCGTTGGAGCGAAATCGCCATTTTTAAGCGATATTCGCCCGTAGCTCCTCAGCCGTAACACATAGCGAAAAAAGTTCAATTAACACTAATGGGAAGTCCACTACGCGCTTTCCAATGAGCCTAAGATGATCGGCGTACGTTGCCCATAAGTCACTCAAAGGGAGTCTCAAAAACGCAAAACGGCCGATTTCCGCGTAAAATCGCACTTCGCTTGAAGAAAGTCTGCTACAATGTTTCTTTGTGTGAAAAGTGTCAGCGGCAAAGTTATAAGGCATTCATTGGCCTAACTATCCGTGCTAAAATGATTGGTGGGCCATGGTGGGGGCAACCCGTTCTACCTGAAACTTATAGGATCAAAGTGACCGCGTTGGAGCGAAATCGCCGATTTTTTTATCTCTTTTCGCTCGTAGCGACTTAGCCGTAACGCCTAGCGAAAAAAGTTAAATTAACACTAATAGGAAGTCCACTGCGCGCTTTCCAATGAGCCCAAGATGAACATCGTACGTTGTCCCTAAGCCCCCAAAGGGTGGCTCGAAAACGCAAAATGTCCGAAATTTGAACAATAAGCTGCTATAACTCCGAAACGGTACGAGATAGGATGTCAGTTATACTATTAATCACTAATAGGAAATCGCATACGCGCTTTCGATAGGTACCGACCTCGATGACCTTGAATGACCTTGAACGTTGTAATAACCCTTATTTTGCGTTTTTTTTCACCTAGTTCGACAGATTTTCTTTCCGATTTTTTCACAGTGGTTGAAGATAGACGTATATAATGTCCGTAAAATATTTTCTCGCAGTTCGAGTCTTCTACTTTTGGCGAAAACTATAACGCACCCTGCAGCGCGGTCTGTCTGCGATAGCTCAGCATCTTGTAATGAATGATGATGATTATGACGATGATTAACAATAATGCGCTCGTTTCTACAGCTCAAAATAATTTAGTCTATAGTCATGGCTCACTGTTGATGTAGGCGATAGAATTAATGTATGCATCTTTATTCACCATAACTGGTAGCAAATAAACATGAAAAACAGAAAACAGAAACACAGACAGAGTAGAAACTTAACTAAGAGATAAATATAGACTATCGAATTGAGACTGAAATTTTGCAAAAAAATATTGTCATATTCGCCAAAGATGGCCGAACTCAGGCAGAAAGAATGCACGACAGACACACAAAACAGAGCACTAAACGGTAAAAGCATAATGGTTAACTACCAATTAATGGCTAAATAACTAAATATTATTTTCGAAGAAAAAGTCGATGGCGAACCGCCGTGTTCACAAGACGTTGATTTTATCGAAATGCATTTTTGAAAATCTTTTTTGTGACCTTGACTTCGCATTTTATTGGAAAGCGAGCAGTGGACTTCCTATTAGTGTTAATTGAACTTTTTTCGCTAGGTGTTATACGGCTGAGTCGCTACGAGCGAAAATAGATCGATAATGAACCCATGACATCGAAAATCTTATCGGTTGGTGGCTCGGCAAGATGAAGAATTTGTGTAGGTTTCGGTTCAAATTCCTGCAGTGGTTCAGGAGCTCTGGCGTTCACAAGATTTCTACGGCCATCGCTAGGTGACCTTGACCTTTCACCTTTGAACTCCAGTCACCTTCTTAATGTCACAAGTGTCATATTACATACACGGGACTGCTAATCATTAATTTTGTCAGATTCACTAAAATGCCGATACATTAATCCAGGAGATATCAAGATCTAACAACGGACTCACATAGAGACAGAAGAAGAGACAGAGTCACAGACGTACAGACGCGCGCCGACAGTCCGACTGTTTAATGCCTCCGGCGCCTAGCGGCGGAGACTACAAGATGCTCAGCTATCGCAGAGAGACCGCGCTGCAAGGTGCGTTATAGTTTTTGCCAAAAGTAGAAGACTGGAACTGGGAGACAATATTTTACGGACATTATAGGTCTATCTTCAACCACTGTGATATAATCGGTCTGAAAATCTGCCGAATTCGACGAAAAAAAATGCAAAATAAGGGCTATTACAGCGTTCAAGGTCATTGAAGGTCATCTAGGTCGGTACCAATCGAAAGACCGTATGCGATTTCCTATCAGTGATTAATAGTAACTGACATCCAATCTCGTACCGTTTCGGAGTTATCGCAGCTTATTGTTCAAATTTCGGATACTTTGCGTTTTTGAGCCACCCTTTGGGGGCTTAGGGACAATGTACGAGGTTCCTCTTGGGCTCATTGGAAAGCGTGTAGTGAACTTCCTATTACTGTTAATTTAAATTTTTTTTGCTAGGTGATACGGCTGAGTCGCTACGAGCAAAGAGATCGAAAATCGCCCCCACCAACCATTCTTCTTCTCAGAAAACCAGGCTAAATCATCTTTCGTATGGTATAAAAATCTGGACCGATCTTTCTTCCATTTTGTCACAAATCATGACAGACGGACGGACAGACGGACGGACAGACAGAATTCTCATCTTAGACCGCGTCTGCATTCCATGAAAAATTAAATGAATAGGTTTGATCTCTGAGGCCTACAGAAAAGAAAGACTGGCCCTGTTCGTTCACAATATGTAGCTAGTAGCTATACGTTACGGCAGTTCCAAATTTCTATAAATTCATTTCGTAAAATGTAACTACGGCATAAATGACTATCGCTGACAGAAATTCATATATTTATAAATTCATATTAACTTTGTATAATGATCTGTCAACGTTAGATTTAAAAAAAACTAAAAAAAATATTTAACGTAAATAGTATACAAAAACAATCCGTTTTTGTATGCTGACAGCGGCGGTTAACTTTTTTTATTTTATGTACATAAAATACTGTCAAAGTGAATCTATTCGTGAAAAAAAAAACATTTCAAAAACAAAAACATTTTGTAGTTCCTATCGACGACTTTTGCATGCGATGCTTCACATCAATCAGCAAAGTGTGATATTTGTTTTAACTTTAATTCAATTCGCTACTTTTCAAACAAACGAACCGAGTTTGCCACGCTGTTTTACTGGAATTTTGTACTGTTGAAGTTATTATCCGAAGACTGAAAAGTGAGATACATTTTTTTACTTAACAACATTTATTTTACAGCCGAAATGTCACCTAATATATTTCAAACGTTTTCTGGGAGAACGGTAACAGCTAGAGCAAGTTTTGGTTGCACTACAAACGGATAAAATTGCGTTTATTCTGTAGAAAAGTTACGCTAAAAAGTTGCATTTATTTCAATTACCAAAAGAAAGATAAAAAACTTGCAATCACCGATTTATACAAAAAATTCTCGTCAAATTAAGTATCAACTAATGCATCTAATTTTCAGAATTTTGACCCAGTGTATGGATTAATGTGATTTACGCTTAATTCAAAATAGCATAGTGGAAATTCGTGTCAAGTTACGAAATGTGCTAAACTAAAAAGTTGCATCTGTTAATGGTCAAAAGTTGCGCAAAGTTGCGTCCCATGTACCGAACCAATCATGAACTTCAGAGAAAGAGGTTTTAAGTGTTCATAAACTCCGAATGCTGTAAAACAAAGTTGCAGAAATTGAAAGAAAACATTCCTTGGTAATAGTTCTTGCCTTTTTGACTATATATGTTCTCGTTAATATTTTCTCAAGTCATTTTTATTGTGTCGAGTCAACAGAAGCGAAACACGACTCGTCGAAATACTTTTAGCCGCTGTTCATTGTACAGTAACAGCCAATTCCGCTCTTTACGAGAGACGTTAACTGAGTAATGAAAAAACATTTGCAGTTTTCTTGATCTATTTGATATTAATCGTTAATTTTGCCAATTAATCTAATATAATTTTTGAGTTTCTACGGGACTTGGTGTCATGTAGGGATTGGTATGGGTGGTATGGGGAGTGTGTTCTGTCGAGAGATGAGATGTGATATAATTAATTATTTGTCAGTTGAATAGTTGGCACCTTTAGTTTTTAGCTTTTTTGTGTGTTATGTGTTTAGTTTTCTCTGTATCAGTTTGTGTTTGTACTGGTTTTGAATATTTGTATTAGTTTTTCATCATTTCTGTTTTATGTCCTTGCGAATGTGTGTATGTAACCACAGTGTATGTATGTTTGTACTTCGTGTACGATTCAATAATAAATGTAATGTATATAAATATTAACTTTTGACCGGCTGCAGATAAACATGCATTTCTCCAAATGCACCTCTTCCCAATTTTTTCTTTGTTCCAAGCATTCTGTCATGTATTCATATGGCGGTGCCTAGGTACTTATAGCTGCCAAGCCTGT
>Ga0049105_1000680_pt1 | contig 12767 bp, 8 predicted proteins | sample WorMetvaBAHAMAS1_FD_61260 | JGI IMG/M metagenome (GOLD analysis project Ga0049105, IMG submission 61260) | Worm MetaG Olavius vacuus BAHAMAS.1 | ecosystem: Host-associated > Annelida > Digestive system > Unclassified | place: Germany: Marburg | collected 2013-04-09
ATGCCTTACAACTTTGCCGCTGACAGTTTTCACACAAAGAAACTTTGTAGCAGACTTTCTTCAAGCGAAGTGCGATTTTAGACGGAAATCGGCCGTTTTGCGTTTTTGAGACCCCCTTTGTGGGACTTAGGGGCAACGTACGACGATCATCTTAGGCTCATTGAAAAGCGCGTAGTGGACTTCCTGACAGTGTTAATTGAACTTTTTTCGCTAGGTGTTACGGCTGAGGAGCTACGGGCGAATATCGGTTGAAAATCGTTGATTTCGCTATAACGGGGGCCAGTTGACCCAAAATTTCAGGTAGAAGGGGTCGCCCCCCACTAACCATTCTTCTTCTCAGAAAACTACGATAAATGCTCTTTCGTATTGTATAAAAATCTAGACTGATCTTTCTACCGTTTTGTCACAATTCACGCGTGTGACAGACAGACGGACAGACAGACAGACAAACAGACCGACAGAATTCCCATCGCTATACCGCGTCTGCATTCCATGCAGCGCGGTAAAAATGCGAACGTGAGTCAAGAAACGCGCAGTTATGAAGCCAACGATTTTGTTTCAGATTTTGTGGGTGTGTAGCATACTATGTAGATCGCCCTTTTTGTTTACAGCTCGGTTTTCCGTTTGTCTGTATTGCTTGTGTTCCCACGATATTCGCGCCTATGTTGTCGTAAAAACCACCAGAAAATAGACAGTTTTTAGGCCTCACTTTTTGGGGACGTATGCCTACCTTTTCGAATATGGCGCACTCCTGAACATGTGGCAAAGTTTGGTTGACGCATGTCCAGTAACCTCCATGTGAACACCACAGCAATTAAGAAACTACGAAATTTGCAGACGATCGGTAATCATCAGCCCTTAGCTGTCAGCTGTTTGTAAGCCAAAGTTTACCATATTTTGACAGCATGTAGAGAACCATTCGTGGTTACATATCGTCTGTCAAAAGTTTTTTTTTAAATTTCCAATAGATTAGCGCTTAAGTTGCGTTGTCGTTGTAAAATGAAATAAAAATAGGCAGTTGTTTTAACTGCACCACACATTTGAGAGGAAGAATGTTCTCTAAATTTTGGATATCCGTTTTCAAATCTGGCTCATTACCGAACACGTGGTCCGCGCGGTGACCATCAAGGTCGGCCTTTGAAACAAAGAAAGAATTCGAGCAAAATATAATAGCCTTTCATGCTTATGCATGAGCGACCATAACTAATTAATGCAAGGTCTACATCGAACTGAGCTGAGCTGACCTGGCAATACAAAAGTCAACAAGCTACGGCGAAAGTGACAAGATCAATTAGTCAGCTGCTGTTGTCGTTGATCTGTGGCTGTGGCTGTTAAGCAAAGTAAAACTCACCCAAACAGTCAGGAAGAACTGTAGCTAAACTAGAATTTAATATGTACGTTTATTCGCCACTAAGGCAAAAAAGAGAAATAAAGCAGAAGAAAGAACACACAGACAGAGACAGACAGATAACCTACTACACACAAGAAACTCATCAGGAGATGAGATAGCGAACGTAAACTTTCTTTAAGCCGACATCGTACACACACTACTCGTGCATAAATTCCGCCACAGATCGACGCGTTATGTGTTGGGACGCAGATTTACCAAATTCAGTGAAATAACGCAATGTAACGGCCATTACGCCGTTCAAGGTCATTCAAGGTCACCGATTTTGGTACCATTCGAAAGCTGATATACGACTTCCTATTAGTGATTAATAGTAACTTAGATCCTATCTTGCACCGTTTCCGAGATATAGCGTTCGATAGGTCAAAAATCGCTATATTCGGCTACCCCTCTTGTGCTTAACTCCCCTAATAATGGAGGGGTTCCCCTAGGACGATCTCCGTAAAATTGTACCTGGGTGTAAATGATGGCCAACGTACCAAATGGCATAGAAACATTGCTGAAAATTACAATCGCCTGAGTAGGGTGCACGAACGTTACAGACAGACGACAGACGACAGACAGACAGACGGACGGGCGATAACATAAAAACTAAAGCACTGTGTGAAATTGTGAAAATAATGCATAAATAATTGGTTACTGAGCGTTTTACTGTAACTACTAATGCACGAAATACTTTACACCATTTCCGGGGGGGGAGGCACTTGCTCTCCCCCTTAAACATACCTGCGGGTGGTCATGTGTTAGCGTCAATTGTCATATTCATTTTGATGTTATGACAAAGTGATCAATCAAATTAAAAGCACCGATATCGTCACACAAACGTGATAACAGCAGAAAATATGACATTTAACAATTTCTAGATTTTATTTACTGAAATACGTCCTGATTTTTAACGTCACAAACTTCAGCATCAGTGGAAGCAGTTTTAAAACTAAAGCAACGGGTGATTTCCTTACACGGACAAACAGTTAATGTTTGCGAACGATTTAGTTCAAATACTGACACAGAGGTCACTAGAGTTTCACAGTCTGTGTGTGAGCAAGATGACAGATCGTAGCTAGACAGAACGTTCATGTACACCATGAGTTGGCGACAAGTTCCGTTTTGCATCACGCCAATGAACAATACGGTATATACACGTAGACAGCAGTAAAGCATGCGCTGGTCGTGAAACGGTTCCGGTTGTGATTGCAGGCCGTGTCCTGCAGTATAACATTGTTTATGAACAGGACATGTGCCGAGACCTTTAGTCAGTGCTGTGCCTTCAGCCCAGTTTGCGATTACCTTCTGCGCACAGATGTGTCAATGAAATGTCTCTGATTCACACATAGAAGTATTGCAATGAACCTCTATCTATTAGTTTGTTTAGTAAAAGGGTTCACGAACTCTGCTTTTCTGATTTTCTTTGCTCATCAGTTTTTGGCCGCTCGACAATAGCCGGGAGGTCTTCTGTTTTACCTTTGTCTTTTTCTGATTCTGGCAGCCACACTCTAATCTCCGAGTATAGGCCGAGCACAGCCCCGTCCAAAGTGTATCAGAGATTTGGTCGTGAGCTAAAGTCGTCAAATTCACTCACATATTTCGCGAAGGCGCTCTGATTTGGAAACGAAGGAACAAATCTTGAACTGAAACATGCTTCGACAGCGCCAATGATTGGCCTACAGGGTGAATATAAAAAGTAACTCCCCGCCCTGTGACTTTTGTTGATATATCAGCAGTGCGTGATTTTTTTTCATGAAATTTTACACAACTATTAAGTAATAAAATATACGCTTTGTCGCTAAGTTTGTTGAAGTAGGCCTAGATCTGAAAATGGCAGAACTACGCTGCTTCAACCAAGCAACCCCCATTTCTCAGCGTTCTGAGCATTGTCTTCGCCGATAGTCCGTTGTAAGAGTTGATGTGTTGGCGATGTTTGGAGATGGACAGAGTTACTACTGCAGATGCGCGGAGTGAGCATCATTGGCAGCCAAAACCATGTAGGCAGTTAAGCACTTGGCAAACTTCACCACCACTTTTTTAACGTGTTCTTGTAGCAGCTCTTCCCAGATAGTCTGCAGGGCGACTTTCGACTCATTAGTCATCTCATCGGCTGCGGCTGGAGTTTATGGTACTTTTGCAGCATTGTGCTCCAGACGTGATAGTCCGGCGGGTTCAGATCTGGAGAATTTGGAGGCCACTCATTCTTCTCATTGGGGACAGCTCGCTTGCATAGCCAGTTCTGCATATTGCTCGAACGCCAAGAAATGGGGGTTGTCTGCGGTTGAAGCAGCATATTTTGTCATCTTTTGATATATTTCAACAAAACGTGATGATAAAGTGTATAAAGTGTGTATTTTATTGTTTTTCAATTATACCTAAAATTTCATGCAAAAATCTGCACACATTGCTAAAATATCAACAAAAGTCACAGGGGTTACTCTTTTATGTTCACCCTGTTTATCTTCTACAAATTTGGTAGAGTAGGTTCACTCAACGCTCGTAGCAGTGTATGGCGTACACTCTGAGAAGTGGCTACGAATTCGCCTTCCCTCCCCGTGAAAAACAGCTCTCTAAAATTTGTTGGGTCAGCAGGACGACGGCGACGACGAGCCTGATTTGGTTTAGGCCTATATTTGTTTCGGTATGTAACCAACTGTTGACCCAAGGCCAACTCAGCCTTCCATCAGTCCGGGGTCGGTAAATGAGTACCAGCTTCGGGTGGGAATATAAAGGCAGGTATGGCTCATTCCGTTAGCGATGTACGTGGGGTGTGCATGCAGGTAAAACTGTGAGATCCCTTGAGAACGCGTGCCATACCTGAGCACGTTAGAGGCGTATTCACGACAAGGCGCTATACAAATCCACGTTTACCTTACCTTTACCTTACCTTCGCGTTCCATTATGGGTCTCGGGAGCCTGTGACAAAAGCCGAGAAAAACTGGCGGGACGAGCGGCCTCAAGTGGTAATGCATTGCTATAATTGCCATCTTTTCTGGTTGTTTTAGTTTTTACAGCGTTGCATACTATGCAGGCGGTATTAGCCATGAGCAAAATGTTCGTCCGTCCGTCTGTCAAACGCGTGAATTGTGATAAAACGAAATGACTCTCCATAGAAATTAGCCAAATTAATTCCGTTTAATACGTTTAGTTATTTTTTTTGTAATATATATCTAATTATTTATCATATTTATCTAATTATTTTATTTCATTTTATTTATGATACAGCGTTCAAATAAGAAATTCAGTGTGAGTAATTGCCTACTGAGTCATACAGGTGGCATAGACTGTTATATTCGTCGTAAAGCGTGCTGGCGGATCACGGTCTAATGGCGGGCTGACTCAGACGTAGCATTTACGTACAGTGGCCAAGCCACGAAGTATTTGTGGGTTCAGATCCCCCCGCTTGCCTCAAACTGACACCAGTGGGATTTGCGCACAACCGATAAGCAAATTTTGCACTCAATCATGAGTCCTCGGGGTGTTGACACCTTGACTAATCTGCGTGAATCAGAATTTGCAGAAAAGGTAACGGAAATTTGCTAAATTTCGCCAGATTTGTGCTGCCTGTTGGCATTCAAACAGTGGTACTCTACTTTTCAGTGGAGCTTAAGGCCTTCCGACTTATACGTCGGGCGGCCTAAAAATCTGGAGGTGACGCTCCCAGGCCACCTACAACCGTTCTTCCCCGCTGTCCACCCAACCCCACTTTAACACGCCTGCCTTCTTCGCCTGTGAGCATGTATCACGTCTGCACTGCCCAGTATGTTGTGACTGGCCGTCGTGGCTCGTTGCCGACGGCTTCTTAACCGTTGTACAGCAGTGACTCAGGCGCGTGTTTGTCACGCTCCACTACATCCACAACGGCGACACCCTTGCCGCGCCGCTCCAGATTTCTTTTCTCATGCAAATTACCGAGCAGCGCATGCCTAGACGTCATCACATTCTTCAGCGAACACGGAAAGTTTCGTACCGAAGAGTATAAAAACTAATAATATACCGTTGTTTGTTGAATAGCCACAGTATACCTTTTACTTACTACAGTCGGGTGTGATCTTCCGAAAGTTTCCTTGTTTCCTAAGAAACCTGATAGTTGGAAATATAACACAGACGTTCACATAGGTTGGTTGCGTAGCACAATTGGCGGAACGCCGGTCTTTGGCCAGCGAACTGACCCTGTCCTGCGCTTGGCCTGCAGCCGACGGTGACCACTATGTGGGTAAACCGTCCACTACAGGTTAGCCAACTAGGCCAACTCAGCCTTTCATCCTTCCGGGGTCGATAAATGAGCAGTAGGCCTGTTTATTGACGTGTGTTCAGGTGGCGCCATCTGGTGAATGCCTACTGGGTTATAAGCCTCGTGCGGTTGTTTGCAGCTGTGTGGCAGCTTCTTACCTGCGTTAAACCCTGTTGTTATACCTGGCCTGCGTGCCGGTACTTGTGCTGTCCTGCGTGGCAGCTTGTTGATTGTGTGTAAGCAAGTGCGTTTGTCATTTGTGTAATAAAGAATTACTTCACTTTACTTTACTTTTGAAGCGTTAAAAGATTAAATATTTAGTTTCACGAACTTCCATGATAAGATTTTGTAAAAATGTCAAGAGAAGCTTGGAAAGGCAGATCGTCTATTATTACTATATTGTTTGCTGTTGGTAATGCTAAAATGTACTGATGCTGTCGTGAAAACGCAGCAGGGGCACATTGAACGGTCATTTGTGTCGGAGACGGCAAACTTATTGTACGACGTACACTGCTACGAGCGTTTTGTGAATAGTGCTCGATGCACGCACGCTATAGTTAGGCGACTTTAGAGTCGCCAGGCAATAGCTAGCGTACGGTGTGTGACACGCTATCGTCTCGATACCACGCATTGCTGCAGTTACTCGGACCTCACGAAAGCGCGACTCAGCTCGCTTGATAACGTTGGCTTGGTCGCTGCGTGGAGAGAATAAGGAAGTAGCGACATCGCACTGTACGAGGATTGGCTGAGCGTGTACTGTGCAAGTGTTGTCGCTGACCACCCACGTTGCTGTAGTCCAGTTTGACCGGCGACGACAACGATGAACGGAGCTAGGTTCGGCGGTGGCGGTGGTGGTCGAGGGGCAGCAGCGGCCGGCCAGCAGTGGAAGGTTGGACTGGTGAACCATGCCGGCAAGTATCTCACGGCGGAGACGTTTGGCTTCAAGATCAACGCTGCCAGCTCGACGTTCCGCAAGAAGCAGATGTGGACAGTTGAACAGGAGCCGGGCGACGAGGATACCGTGTACCTGCGCAGTCATGTCAACAGATATCTTGCCGGCGACGCAAAGGTCGGTCGGTGCGTTGTTCGGCGACTTATCCTGTGAAAATTTGTAGTATTAGTAGCAGTTGTCGTTGTTGTGGTTATAGTAGTTGTTGTTGCATTTATTAAAGTCACAGTGACAGCTTTACACCGACGCTATAGAGAGCAATAGAGGCGCTTGACGGTACTATGGGTTTGCGACCATGCAGACGGACTTACACTGAAAATCATTCTAAGGCGTTGTGTTCACACACCAATATGTCGACAGTACATTTATCACTTAAAACAATTTAAATATTAAATTTTTAGTTTGTTAGTAAACTGCTACTTCGTACGTTGATGACATGTTGTCTTAGTTGACGCAGTGTTACATTTCGTCGTTTACGTTATGTCGACGGAAGCTTTAAAAACGGCAGACTTGTTTTCAAGGACTATCATTTTCATTTGACCCACGTCGGTAATTGGCAGCCATAGCCTAATGTTGTGTTACTTGTGAATGATTTTACTAGAATATAATAACGTGGCTGCCTCGATTCAGGGTAACGCGACGTGTTCAAGCGAAGAGCGCGGTCAGGCGGAGAAGTTCACCATCCAATATCACCCGGACGGCTCCGGACGCTGGGCGATCCGTAACCGCGTCACGGGCTACTACTTCGGTGGAACTGAGGACATGATACAGTGCTATGAGAAGCAGGCGGGACCGTCAGAATGGTGGTTCGTACACCTTGCCATTCATCCTCAGGTATGCACACGTTGATTGTTATTTCACACCTGCTGCGGCTGTCGAGCTGCACTTGTCGATTAATTACGTGCGGGCGTCTGTTTGTGTAACGTTTCCGCTGCGCTTTAGTATTTTGGTAATTATCTAGTATACCGCCATTACCGAGTATATGCTATGGCATAATAATTCACCAGACTGCGTGCCATCGCTGAGCGCCTTAGAGGTGTGTTCACGACAATGCTCTATAAAAATCACGTTTACCTTTACCTTTACTGTGTACTTCATTGGGAAATAGTTTTCTCCCTGGGACTGTATTCCGCTTATTCCGTCCTTACGGTCCTTCATTATCAAAAATTGCTGCTTATTCCGCTGGCGGAGTAGGCCTACTCTAGATAACTACTCAGTAATACAACCCGAAATGACTTGAGACTTCTAATTCACAATGAAAACTTCAGTTCCGGACCTAGCATGGCGGTACTTTTAAATTAAAAGTACCGCCATGCTAGGTCCGGAACTGAACTTCACTGTAGACAGTCATCCTGCAGGCGACAGTCATAAACGAGCTCGGCGGTACTAGACTGCCGTTACTCTCGGCCAGACCCGCGGTTCCTGCTGCAGACGTTATAGTTTAGTCACCGCCGTCTGGCCTGTACCAAATTGCCCCTAGTCGTTTTACATACGAAAGTCGAACAGCCGTCGCCTTCCGATCGCATTTAGGCTCATGGACGTTGAGCTAGTTCAGATTTATTTTTAAAAAGTTAAGCGTGCATAACGTTTTATATACTGTCAATGTTTAAAGTGTTAATTCGGAGGCCAAGGAACTTTGTGATCTGAGGGCCCCTGCACTTCGTTGGGGCCTTTATCACTTGATCACGGTCCAACTACTACTTGATCAGAAAGCTCTGTAAATGCGTACGACACAACGAAAATACTATGCTAGCTTCGACTTCCTCGGCATAAGAGACCGCAAAACAGCGTTCCGTCAAGCACTAATAACACCGATGGCCCCTTTAGTGCCCATGAACTTATTTCCACCGCCTTCTGGCCCAAGATTAACCACTGTATACTGCAAAATGTACAGATCAACCTGCGCAACGCCAACCGACAGAAGTACGTGCACCTAGCAGCGGACGGCAGCGCACTGCACGCCACCGAACTGATCCCGTGGGGCCGCGACGCGCTGCTCGAGCTGGAGTTCCGTGAAGGTCGCTACTGTGTCAGGGCGTGCGACGGTCGCTTCCTGCACCGCGACGGCATGCTCGTCGACCAGCCTACTGGCGACACGTCGTTCAGCGTCGAGATGAAGTCGGTCGGCCAGCTGACCGGCATGGCATTGAAGGACGCGACCGGCAAATATCTGACGGCGGTGGGACGAGACGCGGTCGTTCAGGGGCGCAACAGGAACATCGGCAAGGACGAGTTGTTCGTCGTCGAGGACAGCCAGCCGCAGGTGGTGTTCACCGCACACAACGGCAAGATGGCTTCCATCAAACAAGGTTGTGAATCGTTATTCGCTAGCTAGTAGCGGCATCAGAAATTAATCAGTTATGCATTACAAAGAATACGATCTCAGTCAACAAAAACAAGTACTGTGCAATTGGCAACATGCTACACACGTACAACAGTTCTTACAAGAAAATTGTGAGACTGTTTTACTGTGAAGTCAATATATAGACCAGTTTTTTCTCAGTAGTTACGCAATCTGTTGCGAAAGGTGCATGTGGAACGTTAATCAGTACACACGCCAATTGTTTGTATCACAAGTCACGTCAGCTTTGCATATTAGGAAGAGTTGTTCGTGTGTTGCGGACGCAGGAATTGACGTAACGGCAAACCAAGACGACGAGCTGACGGACAAGGAGACGTTCCAGATAGAGTTCGACACAAAGAAGGACCAGTGGCGTGTGCGCACCGCTGACAACGTCTACTGGAAACTGGCTGATGCCAGCGGCATCCAGTCCACCGACGACGGACGGTCAGTGATGAATGGCATGCGTACCAGTCATAGTCCACACAGGCGTAGCCAGGATATAGGCTGCGGGGGTCCACTCATAAGCATAGCTTAATTTTCACGTGAAAATGATAGAGTTATGGTCTGGGGTCGTGAGTCTCGAAATGGCATATTCCAGTGCATTTTTATGCAAAATGCGTGTAACAGTAGGATCTGAAACCCGCAAATTAAGCAAATTTGCATGTTATTTTAGGCCTCGGCGTATCATTCACAGAAAATGACTGAACAGTTTCCATGATTGCCAACATGTGTTTTATTGTTCCCTAGGGTCCTCCCTTGGTCCAACTAAAATGGTGGTGGTTTGCTTTAATCACGCAAGTCCCGTGGGACACGTGCTCCCTGACTACAAGGAGAACTTGTTGCCAAGGTTGCTCCAAGTTCTCCTTGCGTCGAGTACGCCTGTTAAAGAGCGCCAGTGACTGCCCTTGAATTCCTGCTCAGCGTCTTTGCATAATGATCGCCAAGAGAATCTCTGACGGACTGACGTACGCGTCAATTAACTGCCGTAGCATATTATATCTGACGTATGGCCCAATAATATGGTATTTTGTCTTGAAAGGTCGCCGTCCGGACTGTTTACAATCGAGTGGCTGGAAGACGGTTCAGTCGGCATCCGGGCAACTAACGGTCGATACGTGACAGCACGAATGAACGGCAGTTTGTACGGAGTGAGTGACTCGCTCGGAGACCGTGAACGTTTCATCATGACCATCATCAACCGACCGCTGCTCGTGCTGCGCTGTGACTATGGCTTTGTCGGGTTCCGGACGCCGAACAACCCGCGCTACGAGTGCAACAAAGCCTACTACGACGTTATCTATGTCGAACAGAGCAACAGCCCCGCTTATTACCTGAAAGGTTCGTCATCGTCCCACACCTGTAGTCAGGGTTCCCACTCAAACGGCAGAAATAAATTTCAGGACTTTTCAGCACTGAACTTGTATACAACAGCAAGAAACTATACATATTAAACTGCCCGTGCCTATCATAGATGCTGAGATTATGCTTTTTGTTTAGTTTCTCAACTTTGCACAGATTACATGACAAAAATTACTTCAGCGATGTTTTACGTTTTCATGACCACATTCTAAAATTTCATGAGTTAAAATTTGGGACTTTTCAGGACCCTGGGAACTCTGTAAAGTGTAATATGTTTCGTTTGCAGTGGCGTTTCCAGGACACCGTGACTACACCGTGAAACGCCATCATAAACCACACTTTGTAACATTCAACTTCAGTTACAGTTTAGACTTTACACCGTCTGTTCGATGTATGCTTGAAAACACCTAGTTTTGAAGACTGAACTGAGTCAGGCCGTTTAGGATTGTAAACTGGTGGTAACTCGTGTGAAGCGATACATAGGTGGATAAATTTAATAAAATTTGGTCACTTGATCGCAGTGCACGGTCGGTCGCTGATCTGCCAACGAAACGTCCAGGCCGGCTGCGCTCGTCGACCCAGTCTTCTCGACGTCCGCCCGTCGCGGCGTGTCACTGTCGGCGATCGCTCTTTTGCTGCTGCTCGCCCACGACTCTGGAACAGTCTGCCTGCCGACGTCCAGTCTGCCCCATCACTCAAAACACTGCGTCAGAAACTGAAAACATCTATTTCGGCAATCATGCCCAGACACTGTTCTGTAGCTGCGTCGCCATAGGCCTAGTGGTCCTTGAAGTTACTTTTACTTAGGTAGATAGACAGAGCAAGGTTTACTTAGGCCACTATAAGTAGTTTCTAATGTAATTTGATGTAACGTGTGCTCAGGTCACAACGGCAAGTATTGGTCGGTGGAAAGTGACGGTAGTATCAACGCGAACCAAACTGCCCCTCAACCGTTCATCTTCGAGTTCCGCGCCCACTCGAAGATGGCCATCAAGGCGCCTAACGGCTGCTACATCCGCGGCGAGCAGAATGGCATCATGAGTGCTACCAGCAAAGAGTTCGACAGGAACAAGACTGTCATGTGGGAATACTAGTAGCACGCGCACAACGCCGACCGAGACTTGCCCTGTACTGGCACTCGTACTGCCCGTGCAGTATTCACCAAACCACAAAAATCACTAACACATCAACTAGTGCCAGATTTAGACTTGACGAGGCCCTATATAATACGAGTAATAAACGAATGGCGCCTAATATAAAGCTCGGATGATGAAGGCCCCTTATTAAAAAGTTATACCACAATATCTCGCAAAGGTACATGTAATGATGTACATACCGAAACGGGACCTTGCGTTGACACAAAAATTCAGAACACACACATATGCCTTGTAATTACTTGACAAAACAATACAATGCGATAAGGGCATTTGCAGCGTGCTCCCTGCAATTAGAATGAGGGCACATTCCAGAGTTAATAAGTGTTCCTAGTTATAGGCGAGTGGCGACATAAAATAAGAAGGCCCTCGTATGCCTGTATTTTGAAAGAATTTAAGGTGAAATTTAAAGTGGATGCATTTGTGACTACTGGCTGGCTTGTTCTCCCTGCAATGCACAAAAAGCCACAAAAATACTCAAATTGTGTGAGGTTCTTGCCCGAAGCTGTAGCTTAGTCAGCTTATGCCTAAATCTGGCATTGAAAGTACATGTACATGCAGTTTTTTGACAACACATCACGTGACAACACATCGCCTTACATCGCTTCAGCATGTTGAAGTCGGGTCTGTAGATTTCTGCAAGCAACGGACTGGTAGCGTGCTGAAGACTGCACAGCCATTACAGTCCTTTGCTCATCAAGTACTGTAGTTAAGATATTTTTAAACCACCAGTAGTTGCAGACGTAGTGCTTTGCTATCATGGTGCACGGTCGTCAGTTTATTTTGTAAATGATCAATGTACAGTGCACGTTTGTCTAACTGGCATCATCCGACAACAGCTGAAGACGCTACATAGCACTGGATCATGATGTATAGCACGACTTAGAATACAAAGCAAAAGCAAAAAGAAATGTACAGGAAACATAAGCATTATTCTGTATTCTATGTCACTATTATGGGCTTCAGCCTTTGCACTGCATCACATGTCAAACTTAGTCTTGTTGAGTGTCATCCGCAAGTTTCACTTAATTCATTCACCATCTCACCTGTTCTTAGCTGGGCTGCTTCTGATGTCATGGTTTACTTTTTAATTCACTTTATACAGTTACATACAATCTGCACTTCACTATTAATCTTGTGCTGTCATTCCGTCTACAACCAATTGCAGCATTGCTCATTTTCTGTGACGGTTGCGTCTGCAAATCTCCGGATAACGTTTATTACTGCTCCTATGTCCTGCTCATAAAGCAATCTTGTTAACAACTGTCTAAAATCTAAACGTCATCTCCATTTGCTCTGAACGTCTCGTCACAGCCTAGTTGTTTCAGTAACCT
>Ga0049105_1000681_pt1 | contig 12761 bp, 15 predicted proteins | sample WorMetvaBAHAMAS1_FD_61260 | JGI IMG/M metagenome (GOLD analysis project Ga0049105, IMG submission 61260) | Worm MetaG Olavius vacuus BAHAMAS.1 | ecosystem: Host-associated > Annelida > Digestive system > Unclassified | place: Germany: Marburg | collected 2013-04-09
CTGAAGTCAGCTTTTGAGCACCGCTCAGTCACTGAGTACGATCGCATGTCCGCCCCAGCACGACGGCTCCTTCCCCTCCTCACTGGGGACTGAGAGTGAGAAACGCATCAAAGAATGAGTAAATGCACAATATTATTGGTAAAAGTACTAAAAAAAACGTTAAATAAAGAAATTTGGTTAATCCCTAAATCCCGGGATTGAGTGCGGCTCAATCCCGGGATTTCGGGATTGGAAAATTTCCGGGATCCCGGGATTCAGGAATCCCGGGATTGCAATCCCTAGGTGCAATATGAAATTTACATAATAGTTCAATAATACAGCAGTGTTATCTGCATCACATCACATCACAGCAGGCACAGTCAACTGTGACTGACAAAACAACATCACTCAGTCATTTGGCCTCTAGATAAAATATTAAAAGTGAAGCAGCTATCACGTGTCAAAAGTTGTCGGCACTGGTCCAGCAACTAACTGAACAGTTTCTGTCGGTGACGCTGAAGGCGAATTACTGTATATAGGATTAACAGAGGCACTAGGAGTCGTAGGTGTACGAGGCCGGTGAATGTCATTGTCCTGAGTCTGACTGTAGCTGCCCCACTTGTATTGACAACACAAGACGTCGACCACAGCACCGACCAGCAGGTTCAACATTCCTGCACACAACAGTTTATGTGTCATGTTACAAACTCTACAAATTCCACTTCTCATCCAAACATATAAAACAAGACCTGACCTATGCTGCTATTACCTCCTAAGTTATAGTGGAGATGTATCACCACCACCACCACCACCACCACCACCACCACCACCACCATCATCATCATCATTGTCGTCATCATCATCATCAGCTGCTGTGGCTCAATGCCATGAGTGTTGCACAAAAGTCACCATTTGACTTTGTCTTTTGCTTCTTCACTCAGTGTATGCAGATCACTGTTGCACGACTCCATTACATTCCATCTGGTCTTCTTCATCCACTTTCTTATTTATGATACCAAAGTAACTGCATTTGCTTTACTAACCACACGTCTGACATTCTGTGTATTGTATATTATATGTGTATCCTATTATTAGGTCGCCCGACCACTAGGCCGGAAGACCTTAAGCTTTACCCATGAACTTTCTTTTCTTCTTTATCAATACACTGTGCTCAGCAGCCACGCAGTGGATGGCCATCAAATGTATTCCAGAGGTTCGATTGTTCAACAATAATTCGATCAACAATCGGTATAGAGATGTCGCCCACTGCTCCCCAATTTTCACAGGGGGTCAAAATGTGCAAAATTTGGCGTCATTTTTAACATCACCAAATCACTTAATTTTGAGCCGTTCACATTTGAAAATGCAGCAAGACATTCAAATTCTAAAACAAATTTCTTGTGAAGCCATGATCGCCCTACATCTTCACCAAGTTTGGTGAAGTTGGGTCCACGCATCCCTGAGAACTGCAAGGGGCAAAAGTGACCCACCCCCTAAAATTCAACGGTATCTTGCGTTAGCTCATTTGATTCCATATTGTATTGTTCAGTATGCAAGTAGGTCATATGTACTATTTTTATCTAGACACTAGGTCACAGCAAAACGTAACGTATCAACAGTAAGTGACTTCAAACTTGGCGTGGCCATCGTAATTAAAGCGGAAAGGACTAGTGTGGCATGCGGGTGACCTCAAGTTGCAATGCATTTGCAATTGCCATGTTTTCTACTTATTGTTATTATTATTATTATTATCAAACTATTTCGACAAAAGCTGACACAAGAACAATGCAGTTGACCTGACGTAGCAAATATTCCACCCACAATGCCACACAACCGAACAAGGAACTGCCAGAACGGCTGGTGACTTTCACGGATGTGAACACGCAGTGACGAGAGATCATACTTCACAAAGATTCCTGGAACACCATGGCTGCCCTTTGAATGACTGATTGTGCGATTCTTAACAACAACAACAACGACAGACATTTTCATGTAAATAAAACAGAAATACATAATAATAATAATCTTAGTTTATTATAGCTGCAGTCATAACGCTACAACAGAACCAACATCTGTCACGCAGGACAGCTCTGATACAACAGAACACAAATATACAACGAAACATAAAACACACTTTAGCACGGGTATCTTAAGCTGCTATATACAAGCGCTAGGTTCACCTCAATGCCGTAACTTAATTAATACAAATCGAAACAACGAATACGCACGCATACTAAACATAGGATAAACTCATAAAGGTAAATATTTACAATCATTCCATCACTCCCCAACACTTTCGGCGCTACCGGGATTCGAACCCGGGACCTCTTGCACCACAGCTGTGTGACTTAACCACTTGGCTACCAGCACCCCCAATTCACAAATGTCTCTGCATTAATGTTACTCACAATGCACATTAGCTGAAGTAGTATGTTGCTCAATGAGCAATAACGGCATACATACATTCTCGGTAGCTGCGTACTGATACGTGTCCACTGCTGAGAATGTTGTGTCGACTTTTGTTGGTACGACTTGCAGGAAGTACTGATACATGTGATTGTCTAGACATACAACACATAGAGCTGTATAATGCGGCATTTCTCATACATCTTCAGTAACTGGCTGCATCAGTGCAGACAATACACTATAAATCTACATTATCTGAAAAATGTCAAGTCGGCCAGAGTCGATGCTAGTTGTCAAAACTCACAAATATAATAGTACCTGTGCGACATAAAAGGTTAATAACTTTACAGTTTGTCCACTGAGACTGTTGATAAGAATAATGTGACCAAACAGTCAAGATAAAATGCTGCATAATGACAAATGCTGAAACTAAACAAACAGGTAAAAAATGATAACATCATGATCAGACTTACGATCAGATGTTAATTTTTCCTCTCCTTCCAGTGGGTTCACAATGCCTGCTACTGGTTCACCAAATGAGAAGTTTATGATTCTGTGTGAAAAGTTGTAATCTACAAATCCCATTCATTAAAATTTTACTGTTAACGTACACACACATATGCACTAGTTTAATGTTAAATAAAACTGAAAAGCAAAGAAACTACTCAGCTTCAAGCTTGGATTACACAGTCGATTACGCAGACAAAAACCAGAAGAAAATGGCTGCAACTGAGATGTACAAACACGTGCTGTAAGATTACATTAAATAGGTTTCTTAGGTATTGGCACTACAACCTGTGTTTTAAATACATCCCATAGATGAGAACAAATATTAACACAGAAAATCCCAATTAATCTTCTGTTCTTGTGCAATGTGACGAAACGTGCCACGGTTACTTTTACGCCACAGCAGACTGGTCTACTGTATAACTGTTCATAATTGATAGGGATGGCTGTGAATCAAGATTGGTCAGTGTTAAAACTTTGGTCACTTAATGTTTAACCTCCTTATCGGTAACCCCGAGTGTGACACGGTTAGAGCTAAGATGCAGAAAACGATACTCGGAGTACAGACTCAACAGATGGCCACGGTGGGGTGATTACAGTCGCATTGCGCTGCAAGGAGTCAGTCATTAAACTGACCATTTGCAGTGGCGTATCAGTTAGCCATGCTCCTTGTCTGCCCTGCCACTTATATCTAACTGACACCATATCGTGTTCAAACTGCTGTATCTTGACGTTATACTGTCTTATCACTCATGCAATTGTCATTAACCAACGGCCGACGATGAGAAACACAGGCACTGGCAACTAGCAATCTGCGCCACTAACGTACCACTTTTTGAACAGAAACCTACGTAGAATTGTACCACCAAGTAGTTTAACCATCTATCAAAAATGCAACCCCAATAATCACAGAAACAGTTTACTTCTACACTAACAAAATATTTGATTACTGCGTAATCTTGTTCACTCAAGCACCTGCTGAGGTTGTCATGGTAATAAAACTGCAGTTCCAGCTGTGTGTATACGTGTGTGTGGCCTTCTTTTATCACTCTGTCACTAGTGAGTTAATGTAACTGCAATAATACGTAATGACGACATGCAGCAAATGTTACTAACAGTCTGGGCCAGGGATTTATTAGAAGCATTTTTAAAATTCAGCAGTGTTTAAAAAGTAGTTTATATCATTTATAAATTTCAAAATTTAACTCAGTTTTACAGCCTGTGTAAGTTACGTGATGATCTTGTACTGAGATATGAGAAATAATGCTACACAAAGCATAGGACTGTTGATACCTGATTCTTTCATCATCATTGACAAATGAGCGTGACCTCGAGGAAACACTGGAACTGACCTATGTCACCACAGTACATCAACGGTAACTACAGCATCTAACAATACAGCTCACAGTTATAATCTCTAATACACTATACATCACCCATAAGTCACAGTAATGTCCATCTTTGTAATCACACATGGATTACATAATACACATATGGGTTACACAAAATAAAAACATAAAAGTTACTACTATGACCAAAAATAAAGCCAATTAAAACCAATCTCAGTGGCCAAAATGAATGTGCTGTACATTCAGTGCTGTGATTTCTGTGATGCGGTTGGCTGACAGTCAGCAAGAGCATATCACAGACGGCAGAAACATTCTACTGTAACAAGCCATGTACAAGGGATGGTCCAGAAGTTTTGCTACTTGATACCTTAAGTAACAAGTAAATAATATAGTACTGTCAACTGAAGAAATACAATCCTTAGTTACAGTACTTCATATATGCTGACAAAATGATTGCATTATTTGCAGTTATGATGTCACTGTTTACCGTATGCGTAAGTAATGAAAACTAATGGTGTAATGCAACAACAATACATCAATGTTTTGTTGCCGTGTATAGTTACTCTGCGCCTAATTACCCTACAGTAATAAAATAGTTCAACGAATTCAAAGACGGCTGCCAGTCTCTGGAAAGTGACCCCCAGTCTGGTCAGCCTTAAGATGCAGTGAATCCGATATCAGTCGCTGCTGTAGAAAAACTGATTATGGCAAATCCAAGAGTAAAAGTGTCAGAAATTGTAGTTACTGCTGGGAGCATCAAAAACATAATTCACAAACATATTAATATGTCAAAGGTGTCTTCTCGTTGGCTGATATCTCAGTCTGCATGATCGACATCAACGCGTGGCTTCATGCCGGGTGCTTCTGGATTTCTATACAAGTGAGAAAAAGTTCTGTCGTCGTTTGGTTACAGGGGACGAAACGTGAATTCACCAATGGGATCCAGAAAGCAAATTAGAATTCATGCAGTTGAAAGAAATGTAGAACTCAGCCATCAGCCGGTAAAGTTATAGCGACAATTTCTGGGATTCTGAAAGTTTACTTCTGATAGACTACTTGCCTCCAAAGAAGACAGTTACTGGCCAATATTATGCAGAACTTATGTTTAAACTGCTTGACACCATCAAACAGAAATGTGACAGGAAGTTATCTATGGGTGTTTGCTTTCTTCACGACAATGCGCCCAGTTCACAAATCGTGACTGTGGATTTGTTCAACTAAACCACCTTGCCTACAGTCCAGACCCCACTCCCAGTAAAAATATCTGTTCAGAAATCTGAAACATCATCTTTGTGGAATCTGGTTTGCACACGATAAAACACTTAAAGCTGTTGTTAAAGTGAGGTTTGAAGGATGAGACACAAGAATTCTTTTTTCAAGGACTAAACAGCTTAGCAGAAGTCACAAAAATGCACTGATGTTGCGGGAGATTATATTGAAAAATGACATTATGTCTGGAAGTTTGTGGTTCTTTTTTATACAGAAGTTGCACAACTTTTTGAACGCCCCTTGTAAGTCAGTGCTCTGATGTGAGCTTTTATGCAACTTGTTGTGCTGTACAAATTGTTTTGTTTCCTCCTAAGAACACGATACACATACTATGGACAAGACATCGATCTGACCTCTGGTGAGCACTAAACAAAAGACAAGACAAAGTAAGATGAAAAAGCGGACTGCCTTCATAGATTTTTAGACCTTTTCATACTTGTCAAGTGTAAGCTATGCATCATCACACAGTGTACAAGTAACCTCCAAGAATGTGAAACACGTCCACTAGTAGGTAACGAGGGGGACGTACTTGCCAGCTGTGATGTGAAAGTTACCAGCCACCTTGTTGACGGTCAGAGTGCCACGGAAACGGCAGCCATCTTTCACTGCAGGTGGGGCACCATCCCTGCACACAGCATACCAGCTATGTGTAGGCTCATTACTAACACTCATAACATCTCAGGAATATTGTAGGGTTCATATCGAGCTAATCAATATATCGTGGCATTTCATATCGCGATACTGTACAATATTTACTTACCAGGAGGCGGCGGTCAAGCGACATTGATGGGAGGGTGGGCGCACTAGTATATACTGAAGTGACCGGCACGATGTGCGGTCTACGGATGCGTCCACTTGCAGAACAGATCCGCAGAATTTTTAGGATCCGCAGACTGATGTGGATAATATTCCTTCAATTTTCTTGCGGAGTATTTTTTGGTAACTGCTAAAAGATGTTAGAAAGCTGTGATTAATTTGCATGTTGTCATAAGATATTACAGGGTCGTTTGTTGCTGTTATAATGTTACAGTTGGTTAGCATTTTATCATACAGGTTTGTACTATGAGTAGAGGGTAGCATTCAGATGTGGCCTCACTGTGGACTCAAGATTGCGTATTAGTCTGAGGACGTGGATCTTCGGTTGAACTCTGTAGACTGATGCGGATCAAACTTTTACAATCTGCACATCTCTGTTGACAGAACACAATGCTGACATGAACGTGGGAATGACATGGGGTGCTGGCCACCCACGAAGCTCCCCCACCGCTGCCGTCGTCGTCATTGTCGGCTTAAATAGGGAGGCTGTGAGTGGGCACAGTACAGATCGAACAATGCAGAGTTGTGTAATGTTATTGTGAGTGTTGAATGGCACGGTCATGCAGTGGCATCCTGTCGCCGACTGGCTATCTATCGGGGTCTTTCAGGTGGCGTCCGGTGACCGTCCTTGCGATAATTACCACCCTGTGAATTCGGTGTGAGCTGTTGAGCAGTGAACGCGTTAGACATGGTGCACGATATCCTCCAATCTCTGGACGCCGCAATAATTGCAAGGTCGCCTATTCCGCGATCAATATCGCGATATCGCCTAATCAATATGAACCCTTGAATATTATGCACTTAATACTATGCCACTACAGTGCCATTGCAATGTCATAACTCCATCACTATTTCACTTTTCACTTATAATCAATGTCAAACATGGCCACTCATACATGTACTTAGCAGCAAATTAGTGTAGCACATATGTCTGTTTTAAAAACTACATCTTAATATTGATTTCATTAAGCAAAGTTCAACAAACTGTATCATGAACCATGTCTCTTGCTGTCTGAGGCCACGAGGTGAGGTTACTAACCACTTTGGCCACGACGATGAAGCAGATGCAGTGAAGCCAGTTCGCCAGAGAAACTCATGAAGTGTGTGATATTCCTCGCGCAGATATGAGTTTATACGACGCATCACGTTGAAATAATCATTCTGTTTCTGCGATAACTCGAACGAAACTTCTTCTGCTGCTAAATGGCCAAACATTTCGGTGTTCTGTCCCGTCTGATCAAGTACGTCAGCCCCAACATCTACACAATATAACTGCATGCCATCAACCAACACCTCAGAAAACATGCAGTCAATTGCCAAATTCTCTAGCACATAATATCAATAACACCATGGATACAAAAACCTTAGACATATTTTGATATGGCATTATGTAACTTCTAATATGAATGAATACTAAACTGCACCAAGTTAACAGTAGCTGTTTCAAAAGCGTGTTTGTAAATGTCATTAGAAGTTCAAATATTTGTCACAAAGCACATCACTACAGCAGACAATGTTGTAGCTATCTTATGACATAAGCAAGCAATAAGTACAGAGGTGCTGCCCTGCTAAGCCATACACAGGAGTTGTGCTGCATTCAGCTACAGACAACACTGTGACCTCTGATATTAACACACACACACAACATGCAGCAAGCCACTTGCTGCCTATAAACGAGCAGTTTTTAGTTCAGCTTGCTAAGCTTATAGTAGAGCTGATCAAAAGCTTTCTCTCTGTGTGTGTGCGTGTGTGTTAACCTTGCTACTGTGGTGCTGGGCCGCCACAGCGTCGGGTGGCAGCCTGCCCATCGCAGCACCAGTGTGCTACATGAACAAACTGCTGTCTAGCCAGCCGAGCGACACTGCCCATGGGCTGGTTGTCTTAAACTGTCTGCACACAAGTGCTTAAGACTACCATTACCATTCTTGCTAGACACAACACGTAATACATGTGCAGTTCTATCTCAACACAATAGAAACTTTTAATAACATTTCTTAAAACAGAAAATTCTGCATTACAGTACAGATGCATTGTGCAACAGCACTCAACTGCAGTAAATTATCAGCAGAAATGAAGTTTACTTACGAGCACATTTCATAGCTACAATCATGTCTATGTTTAGCTGCAACTTCCTGCAACAAAACAATCACATGATTCAGATTCTACTACAATCATCAACAGATATTCATTCACATATTCATCACAACTGTTAATAAAGTATGTACAATATACAGAGAAATTAATTCACATTATACATAAATTTTAAACAGTGTCAAAATAATTCAATTTATATATAATAAGAATGTAAATCGATGTTTTTTAATTGAAAAATTGTTACAAGTTTGAACGTCGGATATCAGAAATCACGATCTATGGTTGGACTTCCACTCATCTATGTCTGACACAAGCTTCATCACAAGACAATCATACAATATTACACATGCCAGTCACCAGCTTAGTGGCTGAAGTATCTGCACATACTAACAGAAGCTGCTACTCAATATAACATTACCACACACAGTGTGAATATATCTGTATCACTGGAGTGAACTGTCATACATCCAGGCTACAAACATTCCCCAGCATTCAAATCACCTGCTTGCAGGCCGTCAATTTCACCACACATTTGGTTAATAATCGGCTGTAGCAATTCCATGTTTGGTTTCAAAATTACTTGATAGGCCTGCATAACAGAGACCAAACCGTCAATGAAATTGTGAAACTGATTGAGAGATAAGCATCTGTTCTGACAGATTGCATTATCCTGAAGTTCATCATGGTGCACAAAACTAATATACATGTGCGTGTATTAGAAATATTCACAATCTGATGGACAGATGCTGCTGCAGATGAATTGCACGACTTACCCTTGGAATTCTGGGTCAACGTCGTAGTCGAATGTTAACTGACGTGCGGTGTAGTAGCGAATTTCCGACACAACAAGGACTGTGATAATGATGAATACAATGACTGACACTGTCAACAGCCACAACAACAGGCATCTCAACACATCGGACACTGTCAGTAACAACACTGACAGCAAACACAGCAAAGATTTAGTGACACTAAGGAAGGATGTGTACTGTTCCAATCAAAACTGCAATGCTAAACTGCAATGGATATCATTACAGCACCAAGCACATCTCAATGAGATTCAAAGCAATCTGGGACAAAACATCCAACACTGTCAGTAGATTCTTTCGCAGCATAGTCAGGACTATTCATCAGACAGAGAGACAGAAAGTCTGTTCTTGACAATATGTAACACCTTTCTGACTAAGAAATAGCTAGAGTAAGTATATCAAGAAACTGCTTGCCTTAACATTAACTTAATTTAGTTCTTAGTTAATGTTGTCCTACAATATCCATTATCTGCATCACCGCAGCAATTTGCGAGACTGAAGTCCAAGAACAGATGCAAACATTTTCATAGACACTGGAACTAAGTTCTGTTGTGTTCTAACTCACACAATCTGTCACATCTTTATGAAGAAAGGTATTATGACACACACACAAATTAGGTTTCAGCCATAGGCATTGACTTGGAGGCTCGAACACCCACAGTGAAAATTATGTCAATGTTGAGCATTGATCTGATCACCCATTGAAATCTGCCTCCATTTTGAAATTTTTCAATCAAAATGCTTCGGTTTTGTGCAGTTATACAAAGCTTTATATATGCTGCTGCAATGTCTAAGTTCAATGTATACTGTAGGTATGTGCTCCAGCTGCTCTCATCAGAAGCACTTTTTTGTCCCAAATGCATCAAAAGGTTGTTTGGCGGACAGGCTCTGCCTGGACCCACTGGGGAGTTTTAGCACTTCTCTTAACCAACTTCACTATGGCCAGAGAAAAGAATGGGAATAAAGAAGGAAGGAGAAAAGGGGGAGAGGAAGGAGAGAAGGGAGGATGGAAAGGGAAAGAAGCAAAGGGTAAGATATGCAAGAAGTTTTCAAAAGTCGGTGCTTATGATTTCAGCATACTCAAATGTTCTATGATATTCCATTCAGACATCATAGACAGTAAAGAGAAACAGTCAAGAAACCAATCTACATTACAGCCTCTCTCTACATGGCCACTGCACACATATAACACATCAGAATTTTTGAACTTCAAGCCAGCAAGATACATACTTCCACCACCAGTGGCTGTTGTCTCCTGATAACTCTCTGGTACTTTAGGAAATGCATCAAGTTCTTGTACCATGCGCAAAGGATGTTTCCGATTCCTCACACTCGTCATGTGATTCATAGCTGTTAATTTTTCAGTATGTCGTCTACAATACATGAAATATCTTTGTCTATCTATCTAAGTAAACATTCTTCTAACAGAAGATAGCAAATGATCAAATATCAGTAAGTCCAGTCACTAAAACTGTCACCATTGCATATGTTAATTCCTCAAAAATAACTCAAACGAAGTATCTAAAAATGCCATAACACATGTTTTAATCTACATTCCGCAACTTACTAACTAGTTTGGAATCCAAGTACATAACCATCAAATAGCCAGGAATACACAGACGTAAAGCTCCATGGATGACATACAAAGCCATGAAACTAACCAATCTGAAACACAAGCTGTATAAAAAAATATAAGAATGTGAGGCATTATGCTTATATGAATGCAGTGAGCAACAACTGATGTCCGTGGAGCCAAAAAAAATTACGAAAGGAAGTTGGCATTGAATATTGATACCTACAGGAAGACCTTCTACCCTTATGTACACAGTCGTCCCTAACAAGCAAGAATGTTGGACCACTGGTTAACGACAACGGTGGCACAGTAGTTGGACCACACGAATTGGCAGAGAAATTTAACAACTATTTTGCATCTGTATTTATAGTCAAGGACACCCTCAGTCTCTCATCAGATAATAACTTGCTTAGTGACGTCTCGACGACAAAACTGTTAGAAGTTGTAGTAAACGAAACAATAAACAATCACGAGGAAGAAACTCGATAAGCTGAGGTCGGATAAAGCCGGTGATGCAGGTAATCTGTCTCCGAGAATACTCTTTGAATTAAAGGAAGAAATCTGCTATCCAGTTACAGTTATTATGCACTGCAGGCATCCATAGACTCTAAGGTAGTCCTGAGGATTCGAAAACTGCTTGACACTCCGATTTTCAAAAAAAATGTAGTGAGAGCCTAGTTGAGAATTATAGGCCAGTCAGCTTAACTAGTCAGATCTGCAAAGTTTTCAAAACGATTATCACAGATGCAATAGTCAGCCAATCAGACAGTAATGGCCTTATATCGTCACCCACCATAGGTTTAGACAAGGAGGGTCCTGTCTCAGCAATCTCTTGTACTTTCTTGACCAAGTCACTAGTAGTCTAGATAACCATTATAGCATTGATGTCATCTATCTAGATTTTGCTAAGGACTTAGACAAGGTTCCTCACCTAAAATTAGTACAGAAAATTAAGAAACATGGCATAGGTAGGAAAGTTTTAGCTTGGATTCATGAATGGCTAAGTGGAAGTACACAACAAGTTTGTACTGGTATTGATGGTTAAGTGTCGGCTTGGAGACCGGTGATAAGTGGTGTACCTCAGCGTTTGGGTACCAGAACCAGTGCTGTTGCTGTTGCTGTTCTGATGATATAGATTCTGCTCTTACAAGTTCCATCTCAAAGTTTACAGATGACACTAAGTTGTTTACAAAAGTTAACAACGAAACCAACAGGGCAATCATTCAGAAGGATTTACATCAACTGATGGAATGGTCTCAATACATAGTAAATGCCCTTCAACTCGTCCGAATGCAAGATCTTACAAGTTAGTGCTAACAAAAAGGAATTTAGTTACTTTATGGGTACTCGCATGCTGGACATGGTGAATGAGGAGAAGGACGTGGGAGTCTGCATCACCAATAATCTCCAATCTGCCAGACAATGCCAACTAACCTACTCCAAAGACGATACAGTACTAGGACTTATCGCTTGAACAATATCCTACAAAGACTGATGTGCTACTCAAGTTGTACAAAACTCTGGTTCGTCCTTACTTAGAATACTGGTCTCCACCTGGTCGCCTCACTATGCTAAGTACAAGTCGCTGCTTGAGCGTGTGCAACATAGATTTACGAGAATGATTCCAGGGTTGAAGAATATGCCTTATGAGAAAAGACTCGAACATCTCGGTTTGTGGTCCCTTAAAGAAAGACGAAATCATGCCGATCTACTCAAAATCTTCAAAATGTATAAAGGTTCATCAATGCTGCCATTCAGTCATTTCTTCACTAGTGATGTTACAATTATGGAATCGGAGATCGAAATCGAATTCTTTTTAAAATATCGAATTGAATCGAAATCGATTTTTTGGCTGGTATTTGTAATCAATTTTGACTCACGGCTATATTGGCGAAGACAACGCACTGCAGCGAGTTCAAAGAATGACAGTTAGAGCCGCGGAGTCCTGAATACGCCGAC
>Ga0049105_1000682_pt1 | contig 12760 bp, 4 predicted proteins | sample WorMetvaBAHAMAS1_FD_61260 | JGI IMG/M metagenome (GOLD analysis project Ga0049105, IMG submission 61260) | Worm MetaG Olavius vacuus BAHAMAS.1 | ecosystem: Host-associated > Annelida > Digestive system > Unclassified | place: Germany: Marburg | collected 2013-04-09
TCAGCATCATTCTGTGGAGACTGCTAGATGGTATTTTACAGGACAGACGCCTTTCCTGTCAGTCGATCAGAGCGCTGAATTATACATGTAAAAATGATTATGCTAATAAAAACATTAACGAGTTGCTGAGCCTTGATCTTGATGTCTGTAAAGTGTAACTGTTCCCTGTATTCCTGTTTGTTGTAATTGAGAAGAACAAGCTGTTCAACTTGGGTTTGTTTCATTATTCTGTAAAATTACAAAAGCAGCTTTTATTCAAATATCAGATGCTGTCTATTGCTAGTTGTAGATAATGCAGTGTCTACAAGGTATGATTCCTTGATTGAACTAAATGCATCACATATTGCACATTGTTTGTTTCACATTGTTACTTACTTTGTTTGCCGTTCAGTTCACTGTGTAACTTTTATCTTGATACTGCAGTTGCTTGCTGTTTTGCATTTACTTCGTTTTTGAATTTACTTAGTTTATATATCTTACTTAATTTTTGCTGTTAGCATGTGTGTGTGTGTGTGTGTGTGTGTGTGCTCCCAGGCAAAACAACGTGTTCATTTTCGTTGTTTTGTTATTTTTAATGAGTTTTTTGTTAAGTGCATTTTACTGTGTTGCTGTGAAACTCACTTGTCATATGTACATGATTGCATGCTTAAAATTCTGCACCAAACTGCATCTTTACATGACTACGTTGGTCTGTTAAAAAATGCAGACATCTTGTTTATCGTGATTAGTTGGTGACTATCTGTTTAGTCCAGTAATGTTTGATGATTACTGTGTGTGACTGGAGATGCAGCACTGTTATTGTTTCACTTCGATGTGCATTTTATTCATTCGTCAAAGTCTTGCTAATATTCCGTATTTTATTTATTTTGACTTGCTAGCATATAAATACATGATAAAATAAGATGACGTGTGGCTCACAGTGACATATTTTGTGAGTTGTTCTGGTGGATGTAAGTTCCACAAATCCATCAAGCAAGTAGAATACATTCACTACTACAATAAGCAGAATAATGTCATTATCAGCTGCTCCACATCTCATTTTATTTCTGTTGCTAATTTGGTGTGTGATTTATTATTAGTGAAAATAAAAATAAATAATATATTAATGAAAACTGCCGGGACTCATTCTTGCAGGTGGATGAATACAACTGGCTTTGTGTAAATTTGACAAAAAATTATGAGCTAGGCATGTGCGTTAAGAATACAAATGCTGATTGGTCTGTGATAATGAGCCACATGAATGCTGATTGGTCTCCTAACTTACTAATGTCCTTTTCGAGAACTACTTTATGTGGAGTTTTTCTGTCATTGCCAGGAGTTAGGTGAGAAGTGTATGGCATGTCCCCAGCCTGTAATGTAGAGGGGTGAAATTTAGTTGGGAGAGAGCTGCTCATAATGCTATTTCTGTGGAAGGTTGTCTGAAATAACATAGACTGAGTAACTTGGCTAATGTAATATTGTTTCGTAATTTACTTTAATTGCCCATCACTTTAGTGATAGCATTCCACGCGTGAGATAATTATGACACCAGTAATGAAAGTAACGAAACTGTTACAGGATCTCCATTTAGAACCATTATAAAGCTATTTGTGTTCATTTGTGATGGAACTGCTGCTTTTGTGGTGTAAGTGTTGCTTTATGTAATTTTAAGTATGGTGGTTTATGCAGACTTTGAGTGTTTAGAATTATCAGAATAGATTATATTTATCTTGTTTTTGTTTTTTTCAGAATGTTGACAGAAATGTTGCTCCTCAGCCATATGTCAATGATGTCATTAGTCTTCCACGGATTCTTCAAGTAAGTTTTTGAAGATGACACACGTTGTTCTATTTTATTTTTTACATAAAACATTAAGTTGATGATATTTTAGTTGCATCAAACTGTGTGACAATATTCTTGCAACTGTCAACTATTTACTGGTAGATATCGTGTACAAACAGGAGCACTCTGTGAGCGCAGACCTCCACAAAGGATGGCTTACGAAAGTTAATGCGAGTCTCCTGTTCTTTAAGATACACTAGTTGTGAAATTTTCGTGAACATTTGATCATTTTTTTCTAGAGGTCATGAGCCACATTGTGGAAAAATGCCCTGTCTTGCAATGCCGAAGAATCCTTTAAAAATTCGTAGATCCGAAACCAGATGCGGATGATTTCCATGGTGGAGATAATGTTTGCATATTAAATTGGGTATTTCTCATTTAATACATTGATACGGTTAATTGGGTATAAGGAAGAGGCATTAACTCTGCGAAATATTTCCCAAACGGATCTAAAAAGACCCTTTTGTCTGTGACGAGAAGGAAACAAAATGGATAACTTAAAATCCAACTGAAGTATTGACAGTGTGTTTAGTTTATGTTTGCACAGTGTGTTTATATGATGCATAGCAGCAGCTGAAGCACAATTTGTGTTAGTACATGTGCAAAAGCCAAACTATTTGACTGATGTCTTTGATGTAGAATCCACTGGAGACTCGAATGCGACTAACCAGAATGCCAACTGGTCAGTCACAAGTTGCTGCTGAATACAGTTCACATTATGAGATCGTCGACTCAGACCTGCGTAGCTACATTCTGTCGATGGATGCCAGGGCATGGCACCGTTACCTTCGTGACACTGAAGTCTGTCCATTTTGTGGCAGCGAAGTTACTCTGACTGGCTCCTGCTGCCAGAGATTCTCAGAATTCAGACAGGCCATGATTGCAAAAATAGCCCGTGAGAAACTTTCTGGCCAGGAAGATGTTATGTTTAAAGGTGGTAAGATTAAGGGAAAGAAATTCGGTGTGACGGACAAAGCAAAACAGAGGACTGAAGATCATGTAATGACCAGGTCTGTGTGACATGTAATCTCTGTTACATAACATCTGTGTAATGTTTTGTTTAATACCGATGTCGATTCATGTTTGTAGCACAGAACTATTATAATTATTATTAAAATGTAATGTTTTGTTTAATACCGACATCGATTCATGTTTGTGGCACAGCACTATTATGATGATTATTAAAATGTACTGCTTGATGCTATTGTGAAAATGCTGCAGAGGCACTGTACACAGGGTGTTAAATGTGTCCGAGTTATTGTCAAGATTGCAGTGAACGTTACACCTGTGTACTTACTGCTTTGGGACATTGACTGCTGCTAACCTCAGAAGAAGTATGTAAGTAAGTAAGTAAGTAAGAAAATTTGTACACGGTGCCTAAAAACAAATAGTGACTATACGCTGCTACCCACTGAGACAAATGTGTCTTCAACAGATGCCTAACGCACGAATAGCTGTCTGTCGAATGCAAACGAAGCTGATCATGTGTAAGAAGAAGTAACCAGTAAGTAAGTAAGAAGAATCTAGTCAGTGCCCTTAGCGAACTTGTTGCTGCTAAGTAATAGAAGTTGACGTAAATATAATATTTAAAAGTGATTGTGTGTGTAAAAGTGATGGGTATGTTTTTTGTGTAGAACTAAAGAAAAACAATCTATGAAATACTGTGTCGGACCAGTCCGAAGTCGGCAAAGGTTGACATCAATGAACAAAGCACCTGTTGTGTCCAGTACACACGTTGCTAGTGACGATGTGGGCAGTGCGCAGATGCGTAAGTGTTTGCTGCATTAAACTCTGTGTTGCGTGTTTGAATTAAATGCATTTTGAGGTGCTGAGCATTTAGTCATCTGGTGTTTGGATGTCCTGGCTCATCATCTTCATCGTCATGTAGCCTACATTCATAGTGCTCGCTGAAACATGTAGATAGACAGAAGTTATAAGAACAGCAGCATATTACAAAGTCTAAACACGTTAACAATAGAATGCCCAATTGAACAAATGTGTTTCAGATGTCTAGAGAATTCACTGTCAGAATCTATAAGCCGGAGCGATGGTGAAATACTGTTTCGTACTATGAGTTCGACAACAGAAAAGGCACAGTCTTTTGAGTTTTGTTCATGTTCATACAATGGTGGCAGCCATGATGGCAGATGGGGTCGGTGTTGAAATGTATTGGATCACAGAGATATGTGGAACAGTACCGGTGTAGTATATTGTGCATTTAAATGGTGATCCTGAACGAGGATCCTGAGGAGGCGCTATACAAAGTCAGTTGTCACTGTTTTTTCAAAGCTGGAGTGATGAGAGATTTGTGATCCAAACCAGAAACAAGATTCTTTATATTGCAGACACAGTTATTGAAGCGGACTGAGTTACAGTAGGTGACAGATAATGCAGTTATTATGCTGTGGCAGTTTTAGTTTCAGTTCTCTGTGGTACAGAAATGTTTGTGGTTCAGAACAGAATCTAAATGGTGTATCTGCTTGTCTTTAATGTGACTGACTTGCTTGTCTTATGTCTTGTCATATCCAGTGGAACATACACCACAGACCACTCGAGGCTGTGGCATCTGTCTTTTGCTACCATCTCAATCTTCTTACGTCTTCTGTACCTGAAACCTGCTGTCTGGATTTCTTTCTCGAGATCTCTTTTTCCAGGTATTATTTGGTCGCTTACCATACTTCCACTGTAGCCTTGCAGCATTTACTTCTTGTGCTAGTTCAGTAATGTCGCCGTCACTCTATCTTCGAGCCAATTCTGTTATCTTCTTATCTGGTCTATAATGGACTCCTGGTCAGCTTAGCATCAGCTACTTTATCTGGCCCATTGCCTATTTAAAGTGACATTAATGTATTAGTGATGGTAAAATGGTAAAACTTAGTGCAAGCATGTCAGATGCTGTATATTCCCGTTTTTGCTAACGCTCATGTGTTGCTGTTGTGACTGTTACTGTTGGACACAGCTAATTCCGGCAGAGATGGTCAGTTCATCACGCTGTCTTACCAGCTGTCATCACAGAAGTGTCTTGATGATGGCTGGACTGTGTGGCCGCTGGCATATCGTTCACATCATTGCAACGGCGTTGATGCTCACAGTTTGTCCGATGAAGTGTGGGAACCTGAGGAGCCGCTATACAAAGTCAGTTTTAACAGTGTGTTGTTTTCTCTGCCTGCTTCATGCTGGCTCCTCGTGGTGTAAACTGCCGCTGTAGCTTTTTCACAGTAGCCTCAACAGTCAGTAAATTTTAAATAGTACTAGTAATTAGTAGTACGGTAGTAGTAAGATACCATGAGCTGTAAAGAAAACATGCCACTTTGTTTTCGACTGCAGCTGGCATATCTTGAGAGATTTTTACTATTTTTGTACCAAGATTGAATATTCTGCAGTTCACTTATTAAATGTCCTGTTGACTTCATAACTGCATCACATTGCGCGTCATGAAATTGCGACTGTGACTACGGCAATTTTATCTTCAGTTTGAGATGACCATGGCCGCTTACTGGAGTGCATTCGACCAAAGCGATTGTGTGCAAGTTTGCAGAAGGTAAGGTAAGGTAAGGTAAACGTTGATTTGTATAGTGCCTCGTCGTGAACACACCTCTAAGGTGCTCAGGTATAGCACGCGTTTTTAAGTGATCTCAGTTTTACCTGCATCCGCTAATGAATGAACCATACCTGCCTTTGCCTTCCCAGCCGAAGCTGGTACTCATTTACCGACCCTGGGGGATGGAAGGCTGAGTTGGCCTTGGGTGGCTGGTTGGTTACATACCGAAATAGATGTCTGGCACTGGGAATTGAACCCAGACACAGTTGCCTATCTCAGTACTAACCTGGCCCAATGTAGATTAACTTTGTTGATCGAAGCCAACGTGCTAGCCACTACACCAGACCACCAGCACCAGCAGAAAGTGGTCCAATGTTCATCTTTACCGATGCTTGTTGGAAAGTTCTTTTATCAGTCTTTGGGCAGAAAATCTTTTACATTCCCACAGGTTTTTTATCAAAATTTATCCGCAGAACTCAGCATATTTAATTCTAGAAAGTATTTATAACTGTGAAGTAAGATTTCATGACATCTCATGTGACGCAATCATGATGTCATAAAGCCATTATGTAAGTAGACTGTAGAAAAACTGGTACAGAAATTGTACAGATCGCTGAAGAAATGCCAGAGTTATAGTCAGAAACATAGTCACGTTTTTATGACTCACAGTGTAGCACTAATTATAGCTGTAATATCAACAGCATCAACAGCAGTGTTACAATCAACCAGTCAGTCAAAATCTAGTTAGTGCCAGGGCGACATCAAGATGGGCCGTCTTGACAGTTCAAAAGTTAAGAAGTGTGGTGAAAAGTCTAGGCTAACAGAATAGATTTTGGTCTTGAAAGGACTATTCATCTCTGAAATTGCCAATAATATGTCAGATAGAATCAAAACTGCTGTACAAGCTGTCACTGATGCACACACCAATGCTATATATTCCCCTCAGAAATTGCGCGGAAAAAATGGAAAAAATGTGCAAAATTACCAGGAAAATTGCGATAGAAATTGACGGGCGAATTGCGCTAAAATTGGCAAAATTTGCGCCAGAGTTGCATACACGTTGTATGGTTGTGGTCAACAAACATAAAAAAATCCTCATGAAATTAAATTTGGGCAGCATTTTTACGTAAAAATATATAATAAAACAGAAGTTGTTTGTGAAGCAGTACAACACACTGTTAGTTTAAATGAATTTGTTTTTAGTTGCATTTGTTTTTGTCAAATATTTCAAACTTTGTCTCATTGAACTGATGCTGGCCCTGTGCTATTATATTATCAGTTTAATGCATAAGTTTTTTTTTGCTTTTCATAACCGTGCAATGCACTTTTAGCAGACATGATCAGTGTGTGGATTTATATTTCTGATCATTCTAGCTATAGTTGGCAGTGATTTGTGATTTTGAGTTTTTAGTGAATGAATTGTGATGCAAAGTGTGTTATCTCCGGTAGTATAGAGACTGTAGGCAAGTTTTTATATTGATCAAACATATTGTTCAGCAGTATCCAACAATCACAACTCACAACAATTAAAGTTTGTATCCAAGCCGCCTCAAAAATGACAAAAGTAACCAAAGTTGCGCAAAAATTGCAGCAAAAATTGTGAAATGGCAGGAAAATGTCAAAATTGCGCTGCACAAGATCGCAATTTTCTGGTCGGTCTAGCTATAGCTTGCTGTGTTACATTCGTGGAGACTTTCTCTTATACCGCTTAATTAACTTCTTTTCCTTTGTGCTGTCTGCTTAGTGAAAAGCAAGTTGATTGTGTTCAGGTGGTGCAAGGATGTCAAACTGTTGATCGGTTTTATGACGACGGTCGTCGTTTTCTGGTCATCTTTCCCGACGGAAGTGGCAACGTGTTGTATCCTTGTGCAGCAGTCTCATAGCAGATTATAAATCAGTGCATTCTGAAATAAGCATAATCAATAAATCGACGTTGCTGAAGCAGACATTGTGTCCATATTTTTGCCAACTGTAGTGAGGTGCAGTGTAGATTTATGCAGTTGATTTCTTGTGCTTTGCTCGCTGCTGATCTCAGTTGATCATCATCTGTGCCACAGTGGGAGAGTGGTGGCAAACCTGACTTGCAGGTTCGCAAATTAGGGCCTAGATAAGATCTATAATTATGCGTCATACTGTGACCAATTCTGTTGTTTTCTTATCATCTGTCAAACAGCTATCCAAGTGGCCGACTGGCAGTCAGCATTGTTACTGTCCGACCTGGACTGTTCACCTACATCTTACAGAAAGATGTTGCAGAAGCAGACATAGTAGCCATATTTCAGCCGACTGGACGTGGCATAATTTACCATGATAATGGTCTTCCGGGGTTTGTTAAACTTCACGGCAACTTGTGAACTATGGATGCGGATAAGAAATGGTTTCAGTGAGTGAGTGAGCAGCGTTAGCAACCCTCTCAGTGTACAGTACTCTTATTTCAGAGACAATCTTTTCACAAACTTGGCAGTCCTTAGTGGCACAAACCACCAGTCCCTAGTTCACCTGTGTGAATTGCCTGTATGGCTGTGCAGTGTGCACAAATGTGGCATACAATACAGCACAGCACAGTTCTGATAATCTTCCCTCCATACAATCATCACTGCTTAGATGTTGTCTACTGACAAAAGGGAAATTGTATTCAGTAAAAATCATTTTTGTGACAACATTGTATTACTGCAACATCTTTAGTGAATGCATTGAAATAATGACTGGAAATATTCTCGTTTAATAGATCTGTTTCATGACTACATACACGTTGTAGAAGCAATTTTGCTCATGCTACATGACTCTTTACATTCTAATAATAATAATATTAATAACAGCATTAAACATTATGTTAATTTTTTAGGTGCTTTAAAGTCGGTGCATTTTATGTCTGTAATGCCAGCCAAGCTGTTTATGCCAGTCGAGCTGTTTGTTGTGTGTGAATGCACAATAACTGCATCACGACCTTTTGCGTTGAATAGTTTATGTTTGTCCGACTGAATTGCAGTTAAATGGTTAAAAATAAAAATTTCAAATAATTAAAAAAATTAGTGGTAAAATTTGATTAGCAGAATGTCACTATTGCTGATTCATACTACTTATACAATAAGAATACGATATGGAGATATTTAACTTCCACTGAAAATCTGATGGGTTTTCAGCTTAATCTACTGCATGAGATTAAAACTAAAACTTAAGTGTCGGGCTAATTCAAAACATTTCACTAGAACAACAGCACTTGTAGAAATTTTGTTTGTGCTTGCAACGTCCATTCACGGCGAGATATTCTAGGTTTACAGGCTGTTCTGTAGACATTCAGTGCATTTTTGTGTTGTAGAGTGTGCCTTATGCCAACTGGAGGCATGGAGCTGCAGACAGATGGTGCTAGGCGACGCAGGTGGAACTGGAACGAGTCGGATTCAGCAGCGGTTCGTGATCAGTTTCCAAAAGTCTATCCTCTCGTGCTTGGAGTCAACTGTAACTGTGGCATTCGCATTTTCTCACAACACAATATGTCACTGACATTTTCTGCCAAGTCCTGCAGCTGTCGATTTCATGTTGGCACTAGTGTTAAGGTATCATGACTAATTTGTTTGAGTACAAAACTGTGTAGTCGTTAACTTGATGATGTTATAAATGGTTTGTGTGTATGTTTCTGTTGCATATTTTATACTGATATACAAATATTTCTAGCAAAGTTATCAGTAGCCTATTTAACAGACCAAATATCACGTTTTATTAGATTTTTTGTTCATTCTTTCCTCGATATTCTTAGTCTGCATGGCTTCATAGTAGAGTGACGTCTTTACCAGAATTGGAGGCATTCGGCATTTACATTGGACTTCTATTCTCGTATGCAGCACATTTGTGCATCAATTCACTCACTACATGCTTGTTATGGCAGGCCTTTCATACACGTATGGCGAGTGAGTGTTTGAGATTGTGAATATTGTTTTTTGTCGTGGTAATTGTTGTGATGTACCGATATGTTTGTGTTTGCAGAAATCTTCTCCAAAAAGACTGGACCCACTGAAGCATGACTGGAATGCTTTGCGTATTAAAGATATTAAAACTCGAGTCAAGTAAGAGCTATTGGATACTGGTCAAACCGTCAACATACGTTTGTCTCTGAACATGTGTAATTCTAATAATAATAATAGTAATAATTCGTTTACTTTTAACTTTGTGTTTAACCCTCGGGATCTTTACACCTGAGGGTATAAAAAAATAAAACAATTATTTAAAAATTAAAAAATATTAAAAAAATAAATAAATAAAAATAGTAATAATAATAATAATATAAATTATTTCTGTCCCACCATTAAGTCATATTAACTTCTATGTGGTATATTGTTTATATACATTTCTTAACATGAGTTTAAAATATACACAATTACACGTGTAGGTCGACAGAGCCCATTGCTAACATTTCTCTGTTGGTTTTATATGTGCAGAGAACTTTTTCTGAAGATGTCCAGTGCTGTGCAATTTCCTAATTCACCGAAGCTCGGCCGGATTCCATTGCCACCTTATATAGTTAGTCAGCGGGAGAAAATTGAACAGCGCTGGTCACAGCGACGGCTGTCATTCGACAATGTCTTACGCCACAGAATCAGTCATTAACTCATTTGTCGTGTTAACATATGGTCATTTATTGCAACCTGACTCACCTCTATTTATTGTGTTTGGATACGTTGTATTTATCGTGTTGAAACAAGCCGGTAGGTGACTGGGCTGGCACTGCACCGTGTGATACAGCAACGGGAGAGATTATAGTGGCGGAAGCATGACTGCGGAAGTCGTTGAAAATTACCGATTTACTCTACGCTATTTCTAGATAGGCCAGCCAATCAGCGGCAGCCAATAATTGAGGTGGCATCATATGCAGCAAATCTAGCAGTGAAGCTAGCTGTGTCTCATGGGATGATTCAACCTCTTTTATTTTATATTTTCACACAGTGGCCAGCCAGAGTACACGACGTATGTCACGTATGTGGTTTAGATTGCATACGATTATAATTGTGATGTATAATACATTCAAGTAAAAATTACAGTGTACAGGGTGAACATAAAAAGAAACACCTGTGACTTTTGTTGGTATTTCAGCAATGTGTGCAGATTTTTGCGTGAAATTTTACGTAACTGTTAAACAACTACCAGCAAGTCCGGTTGAAATGTAATGTGAAAATGACAAAACTGTGCTGTTTGAACCAAGACAAGTTGACAACCGCAATTTTTCAGCATTCAAGCATCATGCAGGACTAAATTATATATCCCTGGTTCATGGAGAAGAATAAATGGCCCAAACTCTCCAGATTTAAATCCGCTTGACTGTCACATCTGGTGCATCATGCTAGAAAAGTACAATCAACTCCAGCCAAAGCCTAAGGTGACGGATGAATTGAAAGTCGCCCTAGAGAGCATCTGGGAAGAGCTGCCGTAAGAACATATCATCAAGACGGTGGCAGTCTTCATCAAGCGTTTGTTGATGGTGATCACTTCGAGTATCTGCTGTAACTCTGTCCAACTCCATTCCAAGCCTTCATCCTCACCTCATCACCAACAAACTGGCTTTATTTCCAGCCACCAACGGATTACAGGTGAAGGCAGTGTTCAAAATGCTGAGAAATGTGGGGTTGTCTTGGTTGAACAAGCGTAATTTTGTTTATTTTCAGATATCTTTCAACAAAACTTGGTGATGAAGTGTATTATTATTGTCTAGCAGTTGTTTAAGCTTAAAATTTCGTGCATGTTTTATATAAAACTGTTATTCAGCTGTGAATGAGTTGCATTCTGACAACTTTTAAAAAAAGATGATGATGAATTTTTTGATGATGATGCAAAAATCTGCACGCACGGGGTTACTTTTCACCGTGAGACTGCATGTAATGAGACACAGTATTGTGAAAGCAACTCTGTCCATCTGTCTGTCTGTTAAATGCATGGATTGTGACAAAACGAAAAAAAACTTGTGCCCACATTCTTATACCACATGAAAGATCGTTTGTGCTAGATTTCTGACAAGAAGAATGGTGGGTGGGAGACCCTTCTACCTGAAATTTTAGGCCAAACTGACCCCTTTCCTTCAAAAATGCCGATTTTCAATCGATTTTCGCTCATAGTGCCTCAGCCTTAATACGTAGTGAAAAAAGTTCAATTATCACTAATAGGAAGTCCACTATGCACTTTCCAATGAGCCCAAGATGAACAGTCTACGTTGCCCCTAGGCCCTCCAAAGAGTGCTCAAAACGCAGTGTTCAAAATTTGAACAATAATCTGCGATGACTTCGAAATGGTAGGAGATAAGATGTAAGTTACCAGTAGTATTAATGACTAATAGGAAGTCACATACAGGCTTGACCTGATGACCTAGATATACTAACTTGACTTAAATTTTCCAAAGATGTACCTACATACCAAAAATGAACGTTCCTGGTCAAGGCTTTCAAAAGTTGGAGCATCACAGACAGACAGACAGATGCGACCAAAGACATTACCACACTGCCTTCACAGATATTAACAGGAGGTACTGTGGCTGCCATCCTGGCTCTGCTATGAGAGCCTGAAACCACAAAGTACAGCTAATTTTCAGATCAGAACACATTTATTTGCATTATGTATAGTGGTATTGTTACCTTTGCAATGAGTGCACATACTACATTACCCGTACTTGGATGTTGTCCTGACAAATGCCTCCGGGCAACTAGTTCCTCATAGACAATGTTGTAGAAAGGTTTTTTTCAACAAAAAAAACCTCAAAAGTCCCAATTTTAGTTTTTTTAAATAAGAAAAACCGTAAAAATCCAGATTTTAGACACACAGTCACAGCAGAAAATGGTTGCCTGTCAGTGCAACTATTTGTTTATAGCTGTGCTGTAGTCTGCACATGGTTATGGCAGGGGAAGGGGTGTATCGTGTATGAGATATTCTTCGTGAATTTCTGGGTCATAATTTTTGTCCAGTCTTTATACATTAAAATCTAAAAAACCTAACACCTTTTTCTTAAAAAACTAGTTTTTTTTCCAGCCCTGCTCCCAGGCAGAAGTTACCCCTGTAGCCTAACTACTCTGGACACTGAATAACAATTTAAAACAGACAGCGCCTGCATCAGTAAAACAGCATATACATGCACAAATGTGTGAAAGAAGGAGTCGAATACGGATGTTTGTCCAGGGTCGTGTGTGTTACTTAGGGACTAGGGAGATGTCAGGGAGCACCTGTCCGTGGGTGGGACACTTAAGCAGGGGACTTAAGTTGGATGGGATACATGGCTGGCATTAGCTGCTGGTAAACTAAAGACGCCCATATCTTTTAAATGCTGATTAATGGTTGCGGTCGACAACTGCATTTTTCTGCACTGAATAGTGACTGAATAGCAGTTTCTTTGAGTTCGACCTAAAGTCCCTGGCAAAAAAA
>Ga0049105_1000683_pt1 | contig 12755 bp, 9 predicted proteins | sample WorMetvaBAHAMAS1_FD_61260 | JGI IMG/M metagenome (GOLD analysis project Ga0049105, IMG submission 61260) | Worm MetaG Olavius vacuus BAHAMAS.1 | ecosystem: Host-associated > Annelida > Digestive system > Unclassified | place: Germany: Marburg | collected 2013-04-09
GACTCTTTTACTGCAAATTTACTGCAGAGTGTGACGGTAAAAGAATTTTGAAAATTGGTTAGCATTTCGCAGAGTTACAGGCAAAAATAAAGTGGCACCTTTTTTTCCGGACACGGTGTATTACATCGTGTTTAAGTTACACTGGTTTTTTGGCGTCAAAAACAGACCGCCCACAAACACAATACACGGACGTGCTTTTTTTGCTCCTGTGACCTGTTCCTTGACTGGATAACCTTGATATACGAGCTCGACCCACATATTCCAAACACGTACCTGCATACCAAAATGAACTTTATAGGGCAAGGCTGTCAAAAGTTAGAGATTAAGAGATTACGGACAAACAGACACACAGATGCAACTGAAATCATTACCACACCTCATTTACGGGCGTGGGAAGATGCTGCTGCATTGTGACAGTGAAGTAACGTATTTAGCAGATTTCACCTGAATTAATTACCGGTACTTTAGAAAATATACTTTCAAATGCAAAAGATTACAATATATCACAAATTGCTCTGTTTGGCGATTAGGATTTTGCCATTGTATGGGCTGTTAGCACTCTATAGTAGTAGTAGTTCAACTACAGTGTGTCTTGATTGAAGTGATGCCACTTCTCAAACCATGGTAACTTAAACGTGATGTAACATAATTAGCTATCCTTTTCACTGCAACAATTACAATTTAATTGACATGTGTTGCAAATTTCAACAGTCTTTATCGCATAGTTTCTGTGATTCAAGTGTTCACGTATCTGTACCATAAAACTGAAGTTTCCAGTATGGGAACAAATCAAGACTACAACATGTGCTCAAAGTGAACACATGCTTGCAGTCAAACACACCACTGTCAAACAGCTTACTTGATGATCCTGTGGTTCAAGCGATGACACTCTTTGACGTGATGCTGATTATGGTGGTCGACACTGTTGATCCTGGTATACAGTTCACTCATCTGTGCAGCATGCACCAGACTTTGTAGTCAACTGGATTAAGGTCTAAGCTGTTGAGTGACCATAATTGTGGGATGAAAGCAGGGTATGATGAGACAAGTACTCTGCTGTGTTATGCGCTTGGTGAACTGGAGTGTTGTCCTGTTGGTATATGAATGTTTCTCCAGCTGTAGAGTGGATGGATGGCAGAAGCTTCTCACTGAATAAGACGTTACAGTAATATGCACCATTAGTTTTGCACCTGGCTTGATCAGCATCGTCATTTACTCTTCAAGTAAGAGCCTGAATATCAGTTCAGTATTTCCGAGTGTCAACATGCTGACTGAGACCATAGCAAACTTTGAGAATGATGAGCAAGTATCCAAAGTCACTTCTAGGTATTTCTGTCTTCTGGATTTTTGCTGTGCCCTACATCCAATTGTTCTGCAGATTCACCTGTAGTTCAACAAGAAACATCTTTTTGTCCGTGAATCAGATGAAGTAAACATCATGCTCTGGATACTTTTCAGTAGTTGTTTGGTTTATTTCATTGGCTTCCGCCAGTGTCTGTGCTCTATGCTTCATCGTTTTGTAAGATGGTACTCTTGTACAGAGATATCTTGTACAGAACTGTTCCATCCGTTAACACATTTAAGATCCATCTCGAGACATTTCTCTTTGATTCGGCATAACCGCACTGTAGCACGCGCCTCTGTACTATGGCGCGATATAAATTTATTGATTGATTGATTGATTGATATCCATATAGAAAACTTGGGTGTTACGGTACAGATTTTAAAACATTTTTATCTAAGAAAATGTGATTGTGTCGATTAAACAGTAGTAACTATGGTGAAAGTATCATTCAGTTACAATAGGTCTTGTTTCAATGAAAGTGATTTGAAATGGCTTCATTTCAATTGGTACAGAGTGTATAGAGCTTTGTCACTGTTGATTAGATTAGAACATCTGCATAAAAGGTCCATTCCAGTAATTTCTAAAGGTTTCCTTGGTGCATCTTCGGGGGTGATTAAAATTCTCCAGTTAAATGAAAGCTGAAAGTGGCAGAGTTGATGGGGTCCTAGCAGATGCTGTAATACTGCTGACAGAAATGTGCTGGTCAGATGTCCTTCCGGTCCAACAGTCAAAAATGTTGAAGTGCAATAGGCTGATTTCTAGTAAGTATATCATCAGAAATTTATAGTAATGACACAGATTGACATTGATGGTCAGTTGCTGTTGGCCTGTTTTCTTGTCTTTATTGCTGTATGTATTAGTATTAATGCTTTTATGGCGATGCACCATGTTGTGTCGCACAGCATCCAGTGAATCGAATAAAACTGACTAAGAACCTGGAGATACCATCAGATGTGCTGACATCTCGTGGTCTCACTTGGCGTCAGATGCAAGAGCAACAGAATGCATCGGAGTCAGTACAGCCTCCGCAGCGGAATAAAGATGAAACAGCCGAGGAGAAGCGAGCTCGCAAACAAGCCGTCCGCGAATTACGAAAGGTGAGATTTAATTTGTAGTCAAGTAATTGAGTAAGTAAATTTATACAAGTTACATGACTTGTAGTCCAAGGTTCTGAAAACGCTGGCTTCCAAATTTCTGTTAATTACTATTAATTTTGTGTTAGTCTCAGCATACACTGTAATTTGTGATGTCGTTACGCTTTGTATGCAGCGCTGCTTCATAGCAGTCTTGTCAATTCAACCATGTATGTGCAATTGTACATGCTTTTGATTCACGTAGCTCAACGCTGTGTTTGTATGGAAAGTGTACTTAGTTCACACTGTCAATCACGTGTCAGTGGATACTGCGCAGACTATGGCTAGTAGATAGTTCACCTGGAGAATGCAAGTCACACTGCCAGTGGAATCGGATAACATTTTATTATCTCTTAAGTGAAAAACTTTCTTCAGACTAATGAGTTATGCAATATGCTGTTGACAGTTCACACTGTTTCCATGTTTATATGGCATTGAACTGTTTTGTTTTATTGTCTGTCAAGCACTTGTATATCATTGGCTGCATGCTGTTTGTCAGGAACGGCGCGAGCAGAAGACAGCTTTGAGGAAGGCGTTTAGAAATGAGAAACTGAAACATGACCAAGAACTAATTAATGCACAGCACAACTTGCAGGGTGTAAATATTGTATAGCGTATTGCTGACAATGACGATGCTACTGATCATAATACGATGACAGTGGTGTCTGTACAAACTGTACTGTACAGGATACGTCAACTCCTGGTGTAACTTGTAGCCTACTGCCTACAAGTGTGACAGCATTGTAAACGTGCTTCAGTTGTCTGCGGACTGCTTTGACATAGATCAGCCTGCACTTCAGTTACAGATCATTCACGATATTTCAGACAGAATTTTTCAAGTCCACCAAATTTTCTGTGGTGAAGATAAGACCTACTGTGTGATTCTACATGTGGATGAATGTAAGAAAAGTCATTTTAATTGACCAATCAGCAGTACTACCACATGGTTTATACATTTATTCAACATAATGACAGAAATAGATGCCACAAAAATATCACAGAGAAGATACACAGTGACAGTACATACAATCAGTGATGCAGTTATGCAGTAAAATGGTTTCATTCGAAATTTAATACTCTGTCCAGCAGTGAAAGAATTGTTAAAATGGGTTAGGATGTGACAGAGTTACCGCCATCAGTTTTTGGGACATGGTGGACATGGACACGGTTTCATAACACAATGCACATCAAGTTCTTATACAACAATGTTCTGTCATGCAGTTGTATATCAGTACTGCATGTAAACAGACACAAAACTGATGTGGCCACTGGATTAAATGCTTAGCACTGTACTATACTACTATTTGAATCTAAAGCTGTTGGCCTTTCGCATGCATAATGCATAAAGGTAGCGTAATTGGATCTGCAAATGAACTGCAGCTTAAACAGTACTGTAGTTGACAAACGTCTCACTAATATTGGGACAGTTATGAACACGAAAAATCGCCAGAACGGTAGAATGACAAAGACAACATATACATACAGACAAAGGACACAAACTTCTCCACTACAATGAAGAACGTTATCACTTGATTCAACGCAATACAACGCAGATTAGTTCTGCAGACTCGATAGTATGTAAGCAATAATGCAGATAGGAATCAATCCACTGTACAATTCAAAGTTATTTGCGACTTGAAAAATTGTTAATGAAAAGGCACAACCATGTCTTTTGAGGAGTAATGTGTCACTCAATGTAGGCAGTCTGAGAAGATTTTTGAGCATTTGTTTGGTGTCCAAACGATCAAAATTGCAGCCAGTCAGAAGCATCAAATTATTTATCATGTGTCATAGCAGCCATGTTATCTGCAAAACCTTCAGCACTGTCCATTGACCAGACTGAAATGGCTGCATTTGGCGGCCTCATTACTGCATCATGAATTTTCCCGCCAGAAGGCAGATTGTTCGTCGTCATCATCCCTGTCGTCATTAACCCTGTCATCATCAACCCTGTCATCATCATTCTCACCTGCAGGTCTCATTTTACCGAGGTCATCAGGAGAGATTGGTTCAACATGAAATGGAACTTCCTTCCAGCGCCTGTATTTCTCCCTCATCTCATTAGGCGTGACAACAACAAAACGTTCTATGTTGATAATGGGAAACGGCACCTTCTTATAAACTCCCATCACGCCCCAATTCCAGTGACATCTCTTGCAGAAAATCTTGCCAGTGAGTTCATAATTCTCATACTTCTTTGGCTCCGGATGTGGTTCGATGACGATGCGATCTCTGTATCTAAAATGTGAAACACAAACACAACGTGTATGTTTATTTAATGCATAACTGTCAACATAATGCATAATGATCTAGGCGCTATAGAAATGTTTGAATAATAATAATTATAATTATGCATCAGACTCTCTGCATCACACAGAAAAAAACACCTGAGAAAGTTAACACAAGTTCAATTAACACTAATAGGAAGTTTACTACATGCTTTCCAATGAACCTAAGATGATCATCATACGTTGCCCCTAAGCCCCCAAAAGGGGGCTAAAAATGCAAAAATATAATATAAAACTTCGGTGATACTGATGGAATTTGGTACATAGTTTCTTGAAGAAATATTTACTTGCTGTCAAGAATAACCCGGTGGGAATTTTCGATTGTGCGCATGTTGACTGAAGATACGGCAAAGCTGTCACACTTCAAACAATACAGTTTGTATTCGCCATTCCTCACAAGCTGCCGACCAGCACGCATCCGCTCACTCAACTCTTTGCCCTTTGTTGCCATTTCGCGCTCAACTTTGGCCATTTCCTGGAACCGGCGAATCTGCCGACGTATGTCTTCCGGTTTGCGTTCACGCTGGATGGTTTCGATGGCGCGCTGCATCATGTTCTCACGTATCTTGTTAAACAGCTCTTTATCAGCGGCACCACGTCCCTGTTCTGCTACTAGCGTGTATGTGGATTTTGGTGCTCTTGCACGACCTGTGACACACAAACACAACAATTAACTTTAAAGCTGCAACGGTAGAATGGACACAAAATCATGACTTTAAAGTACTACTTAGCTTTAATGCCATGCAAGGAGGTTAAGCCCCAATTACCACCAAAATTGGGTAATTGGGGCTTAACCCCCTTACACTCACATCCCAATTCTCCCGCCAATCCCGACTAGCGACCAACGGCGACGAGCGACGCCCATTAATCTCTGCCAGCCTCTGTAACCGACTAGGCCTACTCGCCCTAGTGGGGTGGCCCCAGCGTTCACGAGCGACACGCTGACTGGCCACGCGCCGCGACCGCGTTCACGTGACAGAATGTGACCTCGGCGCGAGGTCTTTGGTGGCCGGGGCACGCGGAAGAAAAGAAGCGTGCGATTGGTGCTGTGCGGCCAATTAGCAACGTCATTAACAATAATAAAGAAACTAACATTAACTTGATTTCCAGTGTTGGTGTTCTTGTTTGTCCCCGGGACGCCGAGCCCGGTGGCAGCCATATCCTTACTTGCTCTCATTCCTGGCATCATGGGATTCCGGATCCGGTAATACTAACTTAAATGCTATCTAGCAATGTTTCAAAGTTATTGCAGATTATTTGTCAAATTTTCACTTTCGAAACACACTTATTTGGGGTGAACCCCAAACTACGGACTACAAAATCTGATGTCAACAAACTAGAAATGTCGCTCTGTCGTACAGTGTGAAATGTATTTTGATGTTTTGAACCGTTTGCATGGATCCTGAGTGTGACGGACATACGGATGGACAGACAGAATGGCCATTAGCTCTATAGCTCTAACATAGACGTGCACTAAAACTATGCACTTTTAATCTGTATCAACAGGGCGTGTAAGTAAATAAAGATTATTTATCCTAGATCTACCTTTATGCGACCATTATTGTATTTCCGGTGACATCGCACTGAGGTTTCAACATGACGTAAGTCGGCATCATACAAAAACTTCAAAACCCAGTCATCCGCCACTGTGTTTTCTGACTTCCGGCATAACTTCGTTTTCCCTTGGGTATAATTCGCCCAATAACAAGTTGAAAACGCCATTACGTAATTAACAAATTAACAACTCAAACACACTGCCATATGAAAAGATACGACGATGTCACCGGAAGTAGTTGTCGCACAGAGCCGTATATTAAATAACTTACACGCCCTATAACAAAAATGCAGTGGCATAAAGCAATGCCAATATGGCAAACACCTCACCTCTTGACTGGACTCGGGCAATGGAATTCGTAACATGCTCATACTTGATGATCCAGTTGCACTGTCGCACATCCAAGCCTTCCTCCGCAACCGATGTAGCAATAATGACCTTATGTTTGCCATCCTTAAAAGACTTCAACACATCCTCCTGTTTAACCTGTGTTTGTCCTGTAATGAATGGACATACGACATTCAAGTGTCAGTTGAAACCAAATGCCACACTCTAGCACTTATCAGTCACAAAATACACTAGTTGCACATTTGAAAATACATGTAATTACTGTCAGAAAACAATTATATGGTGTTCAACAGGGAACACTTGACTGGTATGCCTCTGCAAGAGAAGTTCTTTGCGACTTTCACTTTTCAACCACTGACCTGTAAACTGTCATCAGTGTTTGATATGTGATGGAGCCAGCCAAAATCGACATCCACTGGATGAGAATTTCATGTGATGCGGATGCAGATTTGTCGTGTGATCAACATTAGTACCAGTTATTATAGCTACTGTGATTCAACTTAGTTACTTAAAATTAAACAATTACAAACAAACTAGCAGTGAATAATTACAAGAACTCATCAAGAGATGAGATACCAAACGTGACAGTTTCACAACGACATCGTAAACAGACTACAAAATACGAAAAGAGAACCTACTTCGTTTCTCATATTAAATCACAGCTAATACTGACTAAACCACTGATATCAGGAAGCTTCATTCCTTCTTTCATTCCTGCCATCTTACATCAACAATAGTATCGTAAGTTTTACAGTGTTAAGACTCACTTACTTACTTGGTGATTGTATTATTTCCAGTGAGGGCTGTTAGTGTCATAACGATACTAACAGGCCTCAAGGATGACATGGCGATAATACAATCACTCACCAAGTAAGTGAGTCTTAACACTGTAAAACCTACAGTGTTACTTTGTGAATATCACCGTAAGTGATATATCACTAAAAGCCAGATGCTTTGGACTACATTTCTGTTGGAAAAAGTGTGGGTGTATACCATCAACCACTTTTATGTAATGGGCCCCAAATTTGTTGAAATAATGCAAAATAAGGGCCATTATACCATTCAAGGTCATTCAAAGTCACCGATTTTGGTACCAATCAAAAGATCGCATATGACTTCCTAGTAGTGATTAATACAAACGTATCTTGTATCTTCCACCATTTCCAAGTTATGGCTGACTATTAGTCATATTTTCACTAGCGACATGGGAGTGCCTTATTTTAATGCCCTCCCTGGTGTGATTCCCTGCAGATATCGCCATAAATGATATACTGCTAAAAGCTAGATCCTGTGGCCTACATTTCTGTCATAGAAGTTTCTGTGTATCTTCAACCACTTTTATAAAATGAGCCCCGAAAGCTACCGAATTTGGTGAAATAACGGAAAATAAGTGCCATTAAGCCGTTATAGGTCATTCAAGGTCACCGAGTTTAATAACAATCGAAAGCTCATATGCGACTTCCTATTAGAGATTAATACTAACTTACCTCCTCTCTTACACCGTTTCGGAGATATAGCCTTTGACAGGTACAAAATTGCTATATTTGGCTACCCCTCTTGTGTCTAACCCCACCCTCTTCCCCCGATGGAGGGGTTCCCCTGGGATGATCTCCTTAAAATTTTATATGGAAGTCAATGGATGGCTAAGGTACCAAAAGGCATAGAAACGAAAGTGTCGGATTCCGTCAGATTCAGATTCAGAATCCATCACATCCCTAGAGTCATGTGGACCTAGTAATAAGTACCTGTGATAAGTGTTATTAAAATATATCCATGCAATCCGGAAACAGGTGACAAAATGCCTCTCAAAGTACTATTCTGTATGTGGTTTCAATGTACCATGAACTCTGACCTTTTGACCTGAAAATCTAATCAGTTCTTTGGTGAAATTCCTACAAGCAGTTTGTGTTGAAAACGGTGCGCTATCACTAGTCTAAACCAACAGAGAAGGAGCAGTTTTCGTGCTTATCCACCAACATACCTGCTTTCTGAGATGGAGCATTTGAACCGACCAAATTGTGTGGGTTCAGCTGCTTCAGTTCATCCGTTGCCTTCATCCAGTTCATTAGTGCAACGGTCAGTTCACGAGTCTTGACAAACACAATGCCGCGAGAGTCTTCGTTCTCTCCAAAGTACTTCAGTATTATCTTCTTGAGGTACTCCAGCTTCGGATTTGCATACTGTGGGTCAGTGGTAATAGCTCTGAGATTATCTTTTTCATCTACAATGATTTAAAAATAACAATTATCTGTTACAGTGCTATCATGCAGTGGTTATAATAAAATATATCCTGGACAGCCTAAATGATTGATTTTATAAGATGCTAAAACAAGCATTAAGCTTTTAAGCCAAGTAAAAACAAAAAATCAACGGTGAGAGTTGTGGTGGACTTGGCATAGTGGCATAGTTACAGTGTGTTCGATTGGTTCAATGAACAACCGTCTCGAAAGCCAGTTTGGCGTTGACGGCGGTGCTTCCAGCTGGCTGCGCTCGTACCTCACAAACAGGCAGCAGTTCGTGAAACTCGGCGATCATTCATCTACCGTGACACAGTGGGCTTCTGGAGATCCCCAAGGGTCAGTGCTCGGACCACTGCACTTCACAGCATACGTGTCGCCGGTCAGAGAGCTCATCGAGTCTCATGGCGTCTCATATCATCAGTTTGCTGACGACACGCAGCTGCTCGTCGCCATGAACGTCACTGACACTGGACCGGCTCTCGAAAGGCTCGCCAACTGTTCAACTGCTGTTCGACGGTGGTTCCTGCATAACGACCTACAGCTCAACGCAGACAAGTCTGAGGTCGTCATTCTTGGCACTGCACCTCAGCTCCGGTCGGCTGCTAATATCCGCGAAGTCGAGGTCACCGGCAGCAGGCTGCAGGCTGCGCCGAAGCTGAAGTCACTCGGGGTAACGATCGACTCGCACCTGCGATTTGACTGTCACGCCAAGGAGGTAGCGAGGGCGTGCAACTACCTACAACTACAGAACGCGCCCTGCATCACGTGCGTACTCTGCTAACCGACGACTTGGCTCAGACAGCAGCGTGCTGTATCGTCGGTTCCAGGATGGACTATTGTAACGCCATGCTCTATGGTGCACCAGCTGCGCCTCTCGATGTAGGCAGCGAGCGCAGAACAACCTAGCCAAAGCAGGCCCTAATGTAAGGATAATATGTAGTAGTGGATAATAGGATAACCTGGTCACAGCAGAAATAAGAGCACTCAGAAAGCGCAGATATCCACCAAGGTGAATCCGGTGTCGATCCAAAGTCTGGACCTGGAGCCGAATCACTACCAAAATTTAATGGGGACTTCCTCGTACAAAGATATATCTACAATGAAACTTCCATGTTTCAGTTTTTCTAGAGACACGAGCCAAAATGTGGAAAAATTCCGTATTCGCAATGTCGAAGAATCCTTTTAAAATTGCTATATCGAGATCCAGAAGCAAAAAACTTTCCTTCCTGCCCTTTCTTGTGAAATTTTCATGAAGATCCAAATGGCGATTTCTGCATGAAGTTAACAAACAGACAAATGCCTGATATTTCCATAACTTTCTTGGCATAAGCAATTAAAGAAATATGTTCAAAAATAACATACGCAATAATGATTAGTCGATTCTGTTTAAAATTTTGTCGCATGCTGCTCATGAATAAATTTCTGGCATGCTTTCCAACAATGCACAATGGACTAGGCTTATGCCATTTTGGCGGCTCTTGGTTTGTTCCAGATAGCTCTGCCAGCTTCATTTGATTCGTCTAAAAATGCCCAACTAAACCAAGCTCTCAATCGTGCCAAGTTCAAATGACGTACTATGTGAAGACTTAATTCCAAAGTAGATGAACAGATACGACAATTCGATAAATAACTGGAACAAGGCTGGAAGATTTACGTTTTAAACCAACAAATATGGCACAATGCCCAGCACAGATTTCCAGATTTGCCGGCACGGTTTTTCACTTTGAAAGCATGAACGTGACTGTAGGCACTGTCCCAAAGTGCTTATTTGACCATCTGTGGTCTTGCTGTGACCTTGACCTTTGATCTTTTGACCTCAAAATCTAAACAATTCACCATTGTCCTCAGCTTCACCAAAGTTGTAAATTTGGTGAAATTTGCACAAGCAGTTTGTAAGATCATGTTAGGACATATGGACAGCACAAAAACCGAATTCTCCAGTGGCTAATCACTGGCAATGGTATAATAAAAAAGTGATGAAGTTATGCCATAAAAATAAAAACAAGAAACTAATGAGCAAATAAAATTAATGAAAACTGAACATGAAGTCTGTACTGTACATGAAGTTAGTCTGGTGAGTTGGGTATGCTTCTATGGTAGTTAGGAAACGTGTTTTCAGTTACCGTCGAAAAGCTGCCGAAGCCACTTGTCGTTATCATCTTCAAATGACGACAAATAATCCGGGTCGGCATTTGTGGGATCAATTTCTTTAATTATGTAGTTCAATGCATCAATGGTTCGGCAGTCAGCATTGATCAGCAAGGCTGTGTTGTAAACCTGGTCACAGCAGAAACAAGAGCACTCAGAAAGCGCAGATCTCCACCAAGGTGAATCCGGTCTGGATCCAAAGTCTGGACCTGCAGCCGAAGGACTACCAAAATTTAATGGGGACTTCCTCGTACGAAGATATATCTACTATGAAATTTTCATGTTTCAGTTTTCTCAGAGACACGAGCCAACATGTGGAAAAATGCCCTATTTGCAATGTCGAAGAATCCTTTTAAAAATTGCTATATCCAGATCCAGAAGCAAAGGACTTTCTTTCCTGCCCGGTGTTACATCTCTGGTGTAATTTTCATGAAGATCTAAATAACAATGTCTACATGAAGTTACTAACAAACAGACAAATGCCTGATATTTCCATAACTTTCTTGGCATAAGCAATTAAAGAAATATGTTCAAAAATAACATACAGTTGAACAAATGTTCATTAAAAACCTTTTACGAGCACTAAGTACAGTGTGCCATCAAAAAATAACCCACTATGAACGCAGTTCAGAGAGGAGTCTTTCCAATCATTGCACTGGTACTGACAATTTAAAACAAAGAAAAAAAATAATACATGCATATTATACACAGAAGAACGAGCAGAAAAACTTGCCCTAGCTACAACAAACATAAAACTGCAAAACCCTGGTTTAATCACCTTCTATGACAACCAGCGAGGGAACGTAGTGGGCCTATTCTTATAACCTCACAGTCAGGCACAGGGTCATGTATAAGTCTGTTCTGGACTTTCGAAAACGTCTGCAAGATTGCATAAAGCAGACGGTGGTCACTCTGAACATTCAGTGCAATGAACTGCACTAAACACCTGGCCTAATGATGTCATTGAGTAACCTAACTTCATAACTTCTCACACTTCTGCTTTTCTGTTGGCAGTTTGTTACTTAATGCTAACAGTAACATTAAGTTTTGTAACAAAATATTCAGTGCATTTCCGCAAATCAGAATTTCTGTAATGGGTTATATTTTCAGCTGCACCCTGTGGTTTGTATGACAGCGATCTGAACTTGCATACATTAAATATTCATCCCAATAAATTGTCCAAAGAAGGCTTTAAAATCTTTCTCTACTATCATAAAGTACTTGAAAATTTATGTCAATGCTGACGACAGTTCAGTACATACAGTATGCAGTGCACATGTACAGCAAGCACGCAGTTTGCAAGTGTGCATGGGGGTACCTCCAGATGACGCCGGCATGCAACGAAGAATCGTCGATAGTCTTGCTGTGGGATGCGAGCTACTGGCTTCTCCAGAGCACTGATCCACTGTGTGTAGCGGTCACTGCCATGGTCAGGCGGTGCCTGCAGACGGTTCGGCTCATCTTTCGTCAATTCGACAGCGTACGGTGACTCTCGCATGCGACTTTCGATTTTCTTCATAATGTTGGAGACTTTTGTGAAGAACGGATCATACCGCCGTCCGCTTAGTTCCTTGGTTTCTATAAAATGATTCCAATGTCAAAGCGTGATCAAATCTCATTTCATTAATTTCTGAAACACGTACATCAAATATTCAATGGAAGTACTACACAGACAGCAGCGTCCATTGACAGTTCCAC
>Ga0049105_1000684_pt1 | contig 12753 bp, 6 predicted proteins | sample WorMetvaBAHAMAS1_FD_61260 | JGI IMG/M metagenome (GOLD analysis project Ga0049105, IMG submission 61260) | Worm MetaG Olavius vacuus BAHAMAS.1 | ecosystem: Host-associated > Annelida > Digestive system > Unclassified | place: Germany: Marburg | collected 2013-04-09
TTTAATTGTCAATTTACGAATTACGTCTGACCAAAATGTTTAACATATTCAGTAAAAAGTACTGACATCATAGCCAGGTATGTCACATATATGTGGCTGTACTAGCACAGAAGCATTTTTCTAAGTTGAAACAGATAAAAAGTTTATGTAAAAGTCAATTAATTACGATTCTTGATGAAAATTTTTCAACAGCAACTGTGTTAATTAACTATTAAAATTCAGAGCTCTAGATAATAACACATGGATAGATAGATAGATATATACAGCTAGGTTTAACATCCCACTAAACACATTATAGGTTATATTGGGGACATGTTTTTACGGGTCAAATGACCTAACCAACAGTGTCAAAGCACTGAAGGAAGATAGGTCCTAAGGATTAGACTTCATTCAATCTCACAGGTCTACCCCACCGTGCTCACAATAATACAACGACTATGCAGTATGAAACAAAAACACACAAAATACACACAGAAATAAATCTACGCACAGTGAAATTGGCCCAGTGTGTCTCTAACCACAATAACACATGGAACAATTCAACAAATGCTGCACACCATTTTTTTATAAGTTAATTCATATATTCAGACATTCAGCAAGTCAAATCAGTCATCAATAGAAGGCAAATAATAGTCATTTGGACACAATTACCACGTTTCAAGCCATGATTTTACAAATAAATACCTTCAACAGTGGCTCCAGTGAGTAACATACGAGGCCAATATATCCAAACATGTCATAATTTGAAACTGAACTGAAACAGGTAAAAAATCCTTTAAAACATGATACACAGTATTTTAAAATAGTTAAAATACAAGTATTAAAATCTAACAGTAATAGTTCATACTTAATGCATTAATGCATAGAGAATAACAAAATTCAAAAATGCAACGTTGTCTATATGGATAATAAGCAGTTGTGAGTGCAATATGTCCTTCATGTGTACCAGCCAGTTTAATACGAATATGAGCAAATATAGAACAAAGTATTTTACACATTTTATATATTCTTTGTATCAAACAGTTTAATTGTAAAGACTCACCTGTGCGAGAATACTGGGTGCAGAGTATTAACAGTGATATATTTCACACTGTCATCTAATGCATAACTATAAAATTTTAACTTTACTTAGCAAACGACACGAAAAATAACACAGAAGGTGACAGCTGATGGACAACAGATTTAAGAAGCTGGCATTTAAACAAAAGCAACACAGTGCTTCAGGATATAGCAAACAGGAAGGATTAATAATGGAGCAACTGGAACTGGTGGCTGTGACTGACTGATTTCTTTGATGACTCTGGTGCCACCTTATCCATGTTGTCATGGCCTAACACGAGTTTGTTGTTATCATACAGGTGCAAACTCACATCATTTACCACAAGGCATTCAAAATCAAGTTCAAACATATAAAATTTTATGTATTTTTGTATCTATTCAAAGTGTTTCTTCTCAATCAAATACATCCTTGATGATGCATGGCCTATTTCACTCCAGTCAGAAAAAATTATAAACTCTATCGCCTATCAACTACATCACATAACATTTTCCTGAACACAGCACAGCTGCAAGGTAAAATATATTTACAATTAAATTAAACAAAATCAAAAATTAAATAAAACAAATCTCTCAGAAAATGTACTTTAAGATGCCACAAACAATTGAAACACAAAATGGCAGGGGTGGCAACTATTGTAGGGAGGGCCACACACGATGTTTGAATGTGCTCGGAGGCCAGATATCCAATTTGCATGATTTTCAACTACCGGGTGGCACATAAAAAACGTCCGGGAACTTTGGCGCTTAAAATAATACACTTAAACTGTAGAAAATCAAACTAAATATAGATTTTCAGTGAGCAAACATTTGTTGATTATGTACACAGAAATACACATTGACATTTTACACTTTAATGAAGATACTAAACGAAGTAGTGCTATATGTCAAAATGCAGGAAAACCACAAAGCATTTAATCAGTTATCAGCAGTGTTAACATGCGTTCAACAGAAGATGTGCTGAATTGGTCCTCATCCTGTTTTATGACTGCCACTAGACACCTTTTCCACTGCAAAATAACGTTCTTTATAGTTTGGTCATCGATCTCGTTCCATTTTTGTCTTAATGCTTCCCCAATTCATGTATGTTTGCATACGGTTCACGACACCCCTCATACACAAGTTCTTGCAAGATGTCCCAAACTGAATAATCTAAAGCGTTCATGTCTGAAAAACGAACCCAACATTTTGCGCATTCTTCAGCACTGATGAAATCAGGAACAACATTTTGGCAAAAATCCTGAGCTGCTGTGATGTTGTTGACTGAATATGGTAAGTATCAGAAAACACTATTTACATATCCAGGATTCCAGGTCAGCTTGCACTAATTACAATAAATTCATGAGATAACTAATGACATCACTGACATTTGCAAGTAAGCAAGAGAAAACATAATACAACACCACTGACAGCACTAATTTATTCTCCACTTAGGATGCGCAAAGCAGCAATAAAGCAAATTCAGAAGGTTTTTTATGTGCCACCCGGTATAATTCCACCACGCCATCACATGATGAATATTTAACAGTATCGATATCTAAACTTATATCACTCATTGGATGTGAGCCACAGACTATGAAATATTACTAATCTAAATATTTATATAATATTTATAAAAGGCATAAACGTTGTTCACAGGCCACCTGTTGTACAAATTAACAGCCATTGTAGAGAGGCTGCATGGGTTTCATGGGCTGTAGTCTGCCAACCCCTGGTTAAAATCGTAACTGCATCTATTCAAAATGTATAAGTTTACAACATTCTGTTTCTATCCATATACTTAACAGACAAAAACTCAACATTTGTGAACAATGACGTAAAAACGAAACTCACACAAGCAGCAACTAGGGTTAGTCTGTACAAATATAATCTGTCACTTGATTGCTACGTTATTCAAGAAATCGTCAACTTTCTTCCAAATAAACACATAACTCGTGCGAGGCGTTCAGTGTTGTACATAATTCAGAAATACTTTACACAAAGCACAGTACTGTAAAGCAGTCATAACAATGTCATCAGCGCAGCAACCACAGAGTCGCCGACACGTCAATCACAGAGAAAACAACTCGCCATCCGTTTGCGACTGGCTGGTCTGACCGATGTTGGACCTCTGCGCTGGTGACGAGTCCTGACCTACGTTTGGCATGCGTTCGGCTTCGCGCACTCGTTCTGTCAGAAAACGATCGAACTCGGCACTCGTCACCGACTGACCAGCATCAGCACTTGGCTCCTGCTAGAATACATCATAACAACAACAACATTGAACTTTAGCAGACGGTTAAAACTCGGTTAAAATCACACCCACACACCAACAATGTAAAGAAGTCACTGGAATTTGTTTAGTCCACTTAAAATAAGAGTTTCTGAAACGACTAGTCCTTGCATAGAATGTGTATTTCAGTCTCTGTCGACTGAAATCAGCCGCACAGCTGAATGTCGCATTTGGGTGGCAAGAGATAGTTAAGCGTGTGTGTCTTGTCTTAATAATCTGTTGGAAGACTGTTCAACACAGATACAATCATACATCACAGGTCCAATCTAAATACTCTATGCACAGCTCTCTGCATAATTCAGTGAAACAAAACGGTCCAGTCAGCAAGAATGGCTTAACAAATGCAAGCCTTTGGAAACTGCTTTAAAATGTGGTCAAATAGCAGTAAGTACACCAATGAAACATAACACAGATGCACTCTCTACATGTATAGTTGTTATAGTTCTGTCAAATACTGCATCACAAGAGACACATACTCCAGTGAGTAAGGCCAAAGACTATCAGATAACAAAGTACAATGACCAGAAATTGTAAATTAATAAACTGACTGGGTTTGCATTCAGCCACAGTTCCATCTCAGCCAGATCTGACTCTCGGTCGTTCGGCTTCAACAGTTCAAAGCAAGTTCATATATTACAACAGCTTGATTACAAACACGCATAAACAAACTAGACAGTAAATGTGGTTGAAATCTGATTAAACAGAACACATAGAAGAACAGACATAATTCATGCTGCTCATCTGTAATCAATTCTATGTATTACAGCATAGAACCTGCTCAGTTTGCACAGAGTGTATATTGGCACATTAATAGACATGTTACAAATTATTTACACATAAAAAATGCTGAAGGGAAAACAAAACATTGCAAATCTGTTACCTTGAACGGCTCAGCAGCAGGGTTCCTACAACAGTCAGTCAGCAGATGTAGCAAAACAGTCTTTGTGTTCTTTTTAAAAAAATCATCAACGTTCACAGTGCCTACCTACGTAGTCTAGGGGTCCAGCCCACCCTGGGCACCGGACCTGCCAGGTGCTGATAAATCCCACATACAGCAATACAATCACAAACATTAACTTTCACATGCAGCGCTATCAGTGCTGTATACAGCTGCAATTAATATAAAATAATAGCGCCACTAATGTTTTAAAATTTTCAACTGATTAATAAAAACAGTTTAATCATTAATTAGTCAACCAATTATCAATTAATTCAAAACTTAATACCAACAGCATAGTTACGTAACGCCATTTGCAAAGTTATCAAACCACTACAGTACGGTAGATAAAACATAATGCGAGTCATCATTATCAACCAATTTTATTAAATTTTATTGGAAGTCAATAAATCTTGATGACGCATGTTGTATTTTTGCATCATTTTTATCCACAAGTTACTGGAAAATGCATTATCACTGTAAATCCACTTTGACTAATTAATTACTGAAATCGGCAGCTCTCTAAAACAGCAATCAAAACAGTCCATAAAACTACTGTCTACTCTATACAGAAGAGAGGAGACAAATCAGTTAAAATAATTTAATACTATCACTAAATGATAACGTTATTTCCTGTCAGTCTCTTGCAAGATCAGTCTGCAGCTGAACATGACACTTACTGTGCATTATCCTGAGTTGCAGTTGCACTGTGACCAGCTCCACCGCCCAAAGCTGAAACATCGTCAACAACATGTGGTATCATTCTGTGTACAATCTATATCTGAAAGTTCATAGCGGCGATGTTTGACTGGTGTCGGAATGCCGAACGGCCGGAATGTTGACCGACTGGATTGACAACGACATCACGCTGCCAAGTGATGGTTATAGCCGTATGGCTCGGGTCAGCATTAAGGCCGCGACCGACTGCACGCCCGTACTGCGACGTTTGTTTACTCTTCATTACTGCACCATCGTCACTGTTTCCACGACATCTGATACGGCCAGATACGCCGCAACATCCGATATGCCATGGCGTTATCGCTATTTACCCTACTGCGGAGTCAGATAGCTGTATTTGGCGGCGTCGCGATGAAGAAGTCCGCAAAACATTCGCTTTTTTATAACTAATTTTCAAACCGTCAGTGTTGTGTATAAGGAAGTTTTGTCATGACTTTTGATATTTTTGTAATGAACGGAACTCTGTTGCATGTAACACAACAATACGTCGCCTGTGTTGTTTTCATGTTTTAATTAAAATTTCTTGCTTGACAACAACATTCAGAATGTAGATACGTTTCACAGGCATAACCTTATTGCACAGTACACACATCGGTCGAGCCATTCCGGAACGGCTCGTAACTAATAAACAATAATAATAACAAGAAGCTCAGCTGCTGCAGAGATAGCATGCATCGGCGGTCATTATGCCATTCGAGGTCATTCAAGGTCACCGACTTTGGTACCAATCAAAAACCCACGTGTAACTTCCTATTAGTAAATAATACTAACTTACATCCCATCTCACACTGTTACCATTACTGAGACAAGTATTACAATCATTGTTATTTCAGTGCCTCTGTATCTACGGACTCTATGGCGCTCTACAAATGCTGTTATTTGTTTTATTATTATTTACTTTGTTACTTATTTAACTTCATTATGATAACAATTAACTGTTGAGAAAAACAGCAAAATTGTTCACTGTTCAGCAATAAGAGACATACAGAGGTTAGCCATGGCAGTAGTTGGAGCCGGTGACGGTGTGTCGGCATCGAAATCTATTAGCTGGCCGACTGCGGCTTCATTAGTTCCTGAATATGCAGTACCTGCAGCCGCTGACACTGCACTGTTACCCACAGATGGCTGCTCTGCCTCCTTCAACACATAACGAATGGAACTTAACGATGTAACACAAAACACCATCTCAGCTGCAAAATGTTGATGAGATGTTTACAGTAATACTGCATTTTTCCAGGTTACAGGTTCTTACAGGTGGCAATGTGGCACAGCGGTAGCATGTTAGAGTTAATCAACGTAGGTAATCTACACTGGGCCCAGTTAGTATTATGATAGGTGATTAACAGGTTCAAATCATGTTTGCACCACCTTCGTATTTATTCAAACACCCAGGTCAACTCAGCCTGGCCATCCCTCTGGGATAAGCAAAATGAGCACCAGTGAAAGCTGCGAGATAAACTGGCACACCATAAAATGCACTAGGCATGGTCTTGTTAGTGTATGGCTCAGGGCTTCAGTTCAGTGCCACACTATGGGCCCACAAAGCTCGGGAAAGGGCTTTTTAGGTTCATATAGTAGTGGAATGAGTTGTTCACACTAAATCCGACAGTAGTCTGTCAATAAACCTCAACTTGCACCGTTTCGGTTGAGTTTGCCACTGATTGTAGCAGTTCTTTAAGAACCAAAAACCTATAAAACAGCTCTACAATCTATATACAAACACATAAATGTTCCATCAATACGATACAAAAGACACTATATTTTGTTCACTATTTACTCTTTAGTAATAGTTTTCCTAAACTATCTTTATTATAAGACACTTTAAAGTTTTGACCCAACATTGATCCAATAATCTACAAAGATTCAACACTGTACAACATTAAGAGGTCTTTAATTCAGACATAAAGTCATAAGTAATACAGAGGCTTTGCTATAGTAAAAATACTGTGCTAGTAGACATGCACAGACAGAGTGAACCATAGTTCCTCAGTTACTTTTGTACTATAGAATGCATCAGACTAGAATCCATGCCACCTCTTATGTACATAAAATATTAAGAAAACTATATAATTGCACAACTGGCATTGATAAACCACACAGGCTCAATTAGTTAGCCCATATACTGCAAATGCCTATATCCTTTGAGGGGGGAAGGTGGCAAGCTGAGGAATGATATAATGACTAGCATTCATAGGTCTTCAGTAAATAATTTCATCATCAACAGATATACCCTACTGGCAGTCTATAAAACAAAGTACTAATGTGTAGTATGACACCACCTGTTACAGCTACTACCTGAGCTCTGGGTGAATAAACAGGAGGCAACATAACATGAGTGGGTGACGCTGGTTCAGCTGTGTACATCGGAGGCTGTACAGGGCACACAGCAGGTGCAGGTTGTGGCTGCGCCGAGACGCGACCTGCTCGCATCCGCTGATATCGGTCGTAGCGCAGGAACACGTTGTTCAGTTCGTCATTCACAGTCAGCAAATCCTCTGCACAGTTGTATTGAAAACTGATACAATGATAACGTGTGCCGAAAATGTTGGCAGACTAATTATAACAATACAGATTAATACTAGTTCAGTGAATGAAAAAATCATGACGTAATGTTAATCACAGATCATCAAGTTAAGCTCCACGTGCAATGCATCGGCCTACCAGTGACTTGCTCAATCTGACACGTCTCCAGTAGTTCAACAATTCTTTTCTGCATCTGTCGACACGTCGAGTTCAGGTCCTAACATCACACACCAAACACATACATGCATGCAGCAATTCTAACAGCCTTCTTCCTAGTTCACGTGAGTTAGCCAGTTGCCACTTACTGGGTTTTTAAGTGGATGTTTTACAGACAAAATGAACTAATAATAATGATAAAATAATGCTTGGGAACTATACATCAAGGGTATAAAAAAATAATAATAATTAAACTGTGTCCTACAGCGTACAGAACTGTGTGCTGTTATCAATTTTCACAAATGCTGCATGCATCGAGTATTGATCTGTCTGAGAGATATGTACTCAACCTCAGAGCATTTGATGTGTGGTGAGTCGACATCTGTCACATGGGGAGGCGAGTCAAAATAATACCTCCATCTAAAAATATTACAACAGCTCTCGAGGTCAAAGTTCAAGGTCAAATGTCACCAAAGTGCTATCACTTGTAGGGCTGACCATAACACATTCTTACCAAGTTGTTACATCAATTTCAGATCAGTAGTTTTTCAGTTTTGCATGGACAGACACACACACGCTGGCATGCAGGTAACAATAACTTGTACTGGTTAAACCTCAACCACGATAGATAAAATTATTAATACGTCATCTTTAACTTCATTAACATGACGTTCTCCCTATGTTATGGTGTATCCAGACAATCCAAGTCATATGTGTGAATTTAGCATAGAAACTTAAAGAAGCCAAAAGTAGATCTCGAAAATATTATTCTGCATCAAAAAGATCAGAAAAAGTGATTTATGCTTTTAAATAACCATAAGCCAAGCACGATATTGGCTTGCCAAGCTCTCAACCTGCGTCCGAGCTCATATTACTGTTTGGCAAACAACTATCGCTATGTGCCAACACGTGTGCAACTAGTCTCACGAACGGTCAGTTGTTCACTTTTATACGCACTTGTATAAGACTGCAATGTTTGACACTTAGCAACAAATAAAAAAGTCCATTTCAGTACTGCTGCAGTCAACAGATGGTGCCTCCATACGCTGCATGCATAGAGGTGCCATCTGTTGACAAATGATAGCTGTCAACTATGGTAAACAAGAGATCAACAAAGACTTTGCAGTCCACTGACCCCTGCAGTGAAACATGTTACACAATACACAAACGGAAATAACCTCCAGAAGTTCAACATCGTCAGAACTGCCATTGCCAGACGACAGTTCAGTGAGTATCTCGCCAAACACACGGCAGTTCTGCTGTACAGTGCCGAGCTCTGAGCGTAGTTTAGCAACTCTGTCGGGTCCGGAGACAACCGTCGGCTGGTATACAGTCACCGGTGGTGATGACACTGTCCGATGCACTGCAAACTGGCCTGTCGGTGACATCGCACTTCCCTAAAAAATGACAGATTTTCACATATAAAAGTAAGTTAGATAGACAATTTATACACAGCAAAAAAATCCAAATGTGAATATGCACTATAACCTTAGTTAGACAAATATGTCTTCAACAGATGCCAGAAGTGTGCACAACTCTCCACTACATGCAACACAGCTGGCAGCATGCTCTGCACCTGAAGACCAGCATAAAATATTTAACAGTGTTTACAAATTCATCTTTCAGGTTTGTTCGGGACCAGAAATTCCCTCAATGATAAGTCTTCTCCACTTACTCCAATCCTACACATACACACACCTAGGGTTGTAAATTTGCCAGAAATTTAATTTTTCTGGAAATTTTAGCAAATATTAGCAAAAGCCTGGAAGTTATGACGTTTATAATTTTCATTCGAATTGCTGATATTCCTGGGAGCCGTGCTAAAAACAAGTTATTTTTTTCTTAACACAATGCAATGCATAAAGCTAAAGCATAAAGATCTGGACAGTTGTTTGTCAAGAACATGCTTATATTACAGCATCACTGTGAAAAAAATTCCTTAACAAATTTCCGGAATTTTCCTGAAAGATTAGAATAAATTTCTGGAATTTCTGGTCAAATTTAGGAAATTTCCAAACTCCCACACATCCTACTTCACATCGTCTAACAGTGTCTTCATCAGACGTCTCAAATGTCTGTGCTAACCACTTCCATCACTGCGCTACACTGAATGCAGTCTCAGACATCATGGGTCACTGCTTGACTGGGCAAAAGTTGCAGGTCAGTGACCATGTGATGAAGCCAAGATGTTGCAGGTCGATAACAAGATCTTCACCAGTCTGTTCATGAGTATCATGTTTTTTTATTATAAGTGAGCAAATTAATGATTAATTAACTACACAATTAATAACTAATAAATTCTAATGACTGAAAAATTGTAAACTTTAAATATATGTTAAGGTCAAGTCACTAATGAAACATTATACGGTGAACTTCACCTCAGCTGCACAATATATTTTCAACAAACAATGATTATCTTTTTCACCAGAGACTGTCAACTTTCAGTTTGTTATAGACACTGGGTGAAAAACACTCACTCTCTGTCTTGTTGTGACAGCCGTTAACTGGTTAACGAGAAAATTAGCTACGATTGAGAGAACAAATCTAGAAATCTGGCAATAAAGTCACAAGCTAAGAAAACATTATACACTCAATCAATAAACTGCCAATAAGCCAGATGGTGTTTGACGTGAAGCGTTGACTGGTATGCCTATTTCCAGAGATGTGCATTTCTGAACAAGTGATTTTTCATCACAAGTGGTCTCGTCATGACTTTGATCTTTGACCTTTTCACCTCAAAATCTAATCACTTCATCTCTGTCCCCAACTGCACCTAAGCTGTAAGTTGGTGAAATTCCCACAAGCGGTCTGTAAGATATTGTGCTCACATACTTATAGTATATGATAACACACACACACACAAATAAACACGCACGCTCACGGACAACCAAAAACAGAATGCCTTCAGTAGGTAATTGCTGGCAAAAGCATGAAAATCCAAATAGCGAGAGCTTACCGATCTACTGCCTCGGTGCACTGCAGTGTCAGTAGCAACAACTGGAGATGCGCTCTGTTAAAGCAGTACAGATACAGATACACACACACACATTAACACATACTGGCTGCATCACTGTTACCATTCTATCGTCACATCACCGCCATCATCATCATCATCATCATCATCATCATCATCATCATCATCTTGCTGTATACAGCATGTTACTATTTAACAGTAATCTACATGACAATCTTTAGGACAAGTTCTTCACACCTACGTGCATTATGTCATCAAGCAGTATAGTTAAGAGCGGTGATGCCAGCATAGTCTCATACTCCTAGGTTGAGTGTAGGCTTGGCACTGATCCTGGTCGCTGGGCAGTTAGCTCACAGGTGATATTAATCATAAACCCAGCAGTAGGATGCAGAAACTGATGGCATCCTACTGCTGGGTATACGATTAATATCACCTGTGAGATGCTCAGAGACCAGAGCCCAAATTCACAGACAATCTTAGGACAACCTTAAGACAATTTTCGGACTTACGACAATCTTGTGATCACTGGCGAATTCACAGAACATATGTGGCAGTCTTAAGACCTATCTTTTAAGACAAAATCTTACGACCACCTTTTAGATGTCTTAAGACAAAAAGGCTCAATATCCTAAGATATGTCATAAGATAATCTTACAACGTCTTAACTTTTGTCTTACAATAATCTTAAGACACATCTTAGGATAAATCTTAAGACAGTATCTGTGAATTTGGGCTCAGGATCAACGCCAAGCCTACACTCAACCTAGGAATACGGGACTACCTTACCGCTTAAACTAAACTCAGCTGACTGCGTCTCAGTGGTCAAAATGATTGACTCTCAACCACGCAGCCTCGATTTAGTTGCCGCTGCAAACTACATGGCGATTCATAATTACTGGACCCTCTAGCTTTCAGAGGCATAACTTAGTCAATATGCGGTTTATGTACACAAAAAAGTTCCAAGCCATAGTGGGAGATAATGCTGTGTGAAGTGCTATCACAATGTCCACAACATGTACTGCCTTTACCATGTAATGCTTGCATAAGTGTGACGTCAGAACGTCATCAGAGTGATGGCGTCATGGTGAGTCATGATTACCAGACCTTATGCTATTGTCTTTGTGTAACTTTTGAATAGAGCACTAAAAGATGATGAAACTTATGCAGAAACATATAGGTTCTAATCTAAACTATTCTATAATAAGGGCAGGGACTAGCACAAAGAATGCACCACTGCCTGACTACCATATCAATAACGTGTTGATTAAGTCACAATGACATTCATGGAAGCTGAAACTGCTATGAAGCCATAGAGAAAGTCCACCTTACAGCTGAGCACATCTGAGCTCTCACATAAGAGTTCACATGTTGATTTCTTCAACCTCTGTCTCATCAAAACTGAACACTAAAGAAATGCATGGCATACCTCTGAATCTCATAATTGTTCAAAACTGAGGATGGCATGTTCAAAAACTGTAGGATTGCTGCCAATACCTTTTCTGGGATAAAATTATGAGATGCGAGATCCGTGTCGAGAGCCGGAAACTCAACACCTTTAGTCTTCAACTCCTGATAATGCTTGGTTACTTCACGAAGCTCAGGACTTGACTGGAACGCATATGCCCAAGTCTACACATGTGACAGCGATGATGTATACAGTATACCTTGTGAAGACATGAATAACCAATGATATATATCTTGTGAAAAAAATGAAAAACCGAACCATTAACAACACCAGTGACTTTGGAACTCTCTTCCATTGAACTGTCGAACTGCTCCATCCGTTAACACATTTAAGATCCGTCTCAAGACATTTCTCTTTGATTCAGCATAACCGCACTGTAGCACGCGCCTCTGCACTATGGCGCGATATAAATTTATTGATTGATTGATTGATAGTTCAAAGGACTTTAAGAAAGTTAATTTAACAAAATGGTAACGTCTGACATCTGCTAATGATAACAGTATAATGACCATAGTCGTACTGTATGCATCCCACACATGTAGTGCTTAATGTTACCATTAGCAGCACTAATAAACATCATAAATTACACTTTTATCACAACCTATCAGAATGCCAATTACATACAAAAAAAA
>Ga0049105_1000685_pt1 | contig 12745 bp, 8 predicted proteins | sample WorMetvaBAHAMAS1_FD_61260 | JGI IMG/M metagenome (GOLD analysis project Ga0049105, IMG submission 61260) | Worm MetaG Olavius vacuus BAHAMAS.1 | ecosystem: Host-associated > Annelida > Digestive system > Unclassified | place: Germany: Marburg | collected 2013-04-09
ACAAACTTGTAAGGCATTCATTGGCCTAACTATCCGTGCAAAAATGATTGGTGGGAGGCGACCCCTTGTACCTGAAATTTTCAGTCAAAGTGACCGCGTTGGAGCGAAATTTGAAAAAGCCGCGATAACTCCGAAACGGTACGAGATAGGATGAAAGCCCGTATGCGACTTCCTATCAGTGATTAATAACAACTGACATCCTATCTCGTACCGTTTCGGAGTTAGCGCAGTCTATTATTCAAATTTTACACAGTGCGATTTTAGACGGAAATCGGCCGTTTTGCATTTTTGAGCCCCCCTTGGGGGGGATTAAGGGCAACATACGATGATCATCTTATGCTCATTGGAAAGCGCATCGTGGACTTCCTATAAGTGTTAACTGAACTTTTTTCGCTAGATGTTACGGCTGAGGCGCTACGAGCGATTATCCGTTCAAAATCGGCGATTTCGCTCCAACGGTGCGCCGGTTGACCCAAAATTTTCAGGCCGATTATATCACCGTGGTTGAAGATAGACCTATAATGTTTGTAAAATATTGTCTCCCAGTTCCAGTCTTCTACTTTTGGCGAAAACTATAACGCACCCTGCAGGGCGGTCTCTCTGCGATAGCTGAGCATCTTGTTAAGTCCAATGGCAACACTGCCGCGGTGCCGCCCACTAGCTTACGCCATGTGGTCAATACGCATATCGTGCAATGTCATTTTATCCACATTAATCCGCGATCATGTGATGTATCCAAACACCTCATTTAGTTCAGTTAATGAACATTTTTGTTAGTAATTTGATATTCCATTGTAATAATTGCGATGTAAATAGAGCATTCGTCACAATTCATGAAAGCATGGCGCCCGGAAAAGTAGTCGTTTACTTAAAGCAAAATTTACGTTTAAGGGTACGTCCCACAGCCAATCATTCATAAACGGATAGATAGGCGAATAAATGCCTTACAACTTTGTCGCTGACGGTTTTCATACGAAGAAACTTGTAGCGAACTTTCTTCAAGCGAAGTGCGATTTTGCCCAGAAAACGGCCGTTTTGCGTTTAGGGACAACGTATACGATGTTCGTCTTGGTCTCATTGGAAAGCGCATAGTGGACTTCCTGTTACTGTTAATTGAACTTTTTTGCTAGGTGTTACGGCTGAGGCGCTGTGAGCGAATATCGGTTCAAAATCGGCGATTTCGCCCCGACGAGGGCCGGTTGACCCAGAATTTCAGGTAGATGGGGTCGCCCCCACCTACCATTCTTCTCAGAAAACTAGGCTATATGATCTTTCGTATCGTATAAAAATCTGTACAGATCTTTCTTCCGTTTTGTCACTATCCACGCGTTTGGCAGACAGACAGACGGAGAGACAGACAGACGGACATTCGGATCATCGCGTAACCGCGTCTGCATTCCATGTAGCGGTAAAGTGATGGAGGCAAGCAGGGGCTGCTACCTCCAGCTCTTTGGCTCTGCTTGTCGCCGTATTTTGTCAATATTTGTACTAGCTCGATGCTTGCCTGTAGTATAGCTATAGTTTGTGATTGACTGAATGACTGGTTGTTTGACTGATTGATTAATGAGTCTGTGCATATAAGGTCAAGTTAGGTTTTATTTTTAACTCGATGCATCGCCAAGGCCTGGCATAAATTTTCCTCCTTTGCTGTGACTGACTAATTCCATATCCTCCTGGTCTTACTCCCGAGGTACTGTATAGTAGCTGCTTTTCTCCAGTTTACGTTGAGGTCGTTTATGTTGGGTTCGCCCGCAGAATGTGCCATGCGGCCCCAATCAGAAGCAGTCTCGGCTAATAATTTCCACGTAATATTTTCACTACATAGATAACATGGTGTTGACTACAGTATTACACGGAAAGAAGTACAGACACGTGTCGGTCACACAAAAACCATTATACTCTGTCTACAATAGCCTATTTATCTGTCCCATAGCTATAGCATATAGCATGGGACAGATTATAAAATTGGTTTGCGTCTGTCAGTCAGTGTGTCAGTGTATCTGTCAGTGTGTCCGTCTGTGGAAATTCTCACGGTCGCATTTCTTGATCGATTTTCACCAAAATTGGCACAGAGGCAAGAACCCCAAAAGTAAAAACGAGTTCGTTGGAGTCAATATCGCACCACCCCTTCCCATATTTTGCTCCTCAAAACCCCCAATTTAGGCCAAGAAGTCCTGAAAACCCATGCTTATCATCATCATCGTCATCATCACTGAAATTTTTAGAGTGGCCTAAGCAGCAACGCCACCACGAGGACTATATCTGCCTTAAATGTATATAAGCGAATCGCCGAAATATTCGCGCCTCTTAGGGAATCGGGGTCGAGGAACACGATGGTGACGTCGTATTTTAGACCGACAGTGGAAAAAACGGCCGTTTCGCGCATGCGCAATGAAAAATGCGCAATATAACCCTTATTTATGGCCGAATCGCCGAAATTTCTGCCTCTAAGGAAATCGGGGTTGAGGAACACGACGGTGCATGACGTCAGATTTTAGACCGGAAGTGAAAATACAGCCGTTTCGTGCATGTGCAATGCATCCGACCATAATTATAGGAACAGTTCGTTCACTGTAGACGTGGCTATGGGGCAGATACCACGTTCCACAGAACGCATGTTGTGTAGTCTTAGAAAAATTCTTACAGCAGCCGCTGCAACCTCTGTGCCCCCTGCAACTGCGCGCGCTTTTTTGTTTTGTGCGCGTGTTTTTGCATGTTTTTAACTAGGGACAGTTTATCGTATGGCAAATTCGTGCGTGTATTTTTTTCTTAATTGTTGTCTGTTTGGTTGTCAGTACAGGTGTAACCGACTGCCTGGCAAGACTTGGCTCCTAAGTGACCTATTATGTGTTAACTATTCAACAAGTCAATCTCTATAGACGCGTAAAGACGCCGCCGCCGCGGTCGCGCTTCGTTCGTTCTACCGATGTCGACGCCTCGTCGACAGGAAGCAAGGCGGTCGGGTAGAACATGTGCCTGCGGTCAATCTGTGGTCGGAAGCGTGGAGTCATAAGGCGTGCGGGTGGCCGGGAAGCGGTGAACAAGGCGGCCGCGTCGAGAATAGCGCCGTTGTTGTTGCCATCTGGACTTCGTGACGTACAGCTACCGACCCCTTCACCGCTGGCGGTCGTAGTGCTGTCGGCCAGGCCGGCTACGCTGCCGAAGATCGCCAGATCGATGTTGTCGAGGCTCTGGAAGCTCTCGGGGAACGTTAACGTCCGCGGCTCTGGTAATGTCCGGGTCACCGGCCGCGGTTGCGACGATGTGGTCGCTGTGACTGTCGTATCGGCAGACTGAGACTGGGAGACAGAGACTGGGAGCTGAGAACTCCGAGATGTATTGGCGTCTTCTCGAATATCACCGGAACAGTAAGACGGCGGTGGACTGTACGGATGTAGCCGAGCGTTTTGAGCCGCCTACAGTGAAAATAACACGATCAATCAATTAATCAGACGGTCAGTCGATCAGTGTCACAGCCTGCCAATACACAGTTCAACAGAATACAGTGAAAACTATAGAAAAAATACAAAACAAGCTGCTGTACTGAACATTTGTAGTACGTGGTGATAACTGACCAACCGACATTAACCAGCCAACTGAGAGCTAGTCAGTCGTCAGTACTTACCTGGATGGGAATACTAATTAACTCGACACATATCACCTGTGACCTGAAAGTAGAGGTCGTTCACGCTTGCCCCACTTCGAACATGCTGCTAACGTAATTACTGTAGTTAATGCACAATTAAAAGTTATACAGAGTGGCATATAAGTTTGCATAAAATAATAGTAACGAATAAAAGTAACCATATACTGTATGGGAATACTAATTCATAGTTAGACATACGTCACCTCTGACCTGACCTGAAATTGCAGGTCATTCCCCTTGGCCCACTTTAAATGTGCTACTAACATAATTAGGACTACTGCAGTGTAATCCACAATTATGAATCATACATAGTGGTATAAAAATTTGCATAAAATAAAAGAATGCAATAAAATTAAGTGTACAAATGTTCAGTACAGCAGCTCGTTTTGTAAGGGCGCATCTGGAGTTTTGCATACCGTGGGATAAAACACAGTGATTTTGCTGTTTCAAAGGCGTGACTTATGTCGCCCTTACACTGTGTTTAAATTGAGAAGTTTTTTTACATTGCTTACAGCTAAGGCGCAACAGACGATTATCGACTGGAAATCACCGTTTTGGAGGAGTGGGTCAATCTGGCCCAAAATTTCACATACAAGGGGATGTCCCCACCAACCATTCTTCGAGTGGCAAAACTAGATGCATCGACATTTCATATGACATAAGAATGTGGGCAGAAGTTTTTTCGTTTCTTCACAATTCACGCGTTTGACAGACGGGGAGACTGACTGTGGGATGCTCATCGAAATAACGCGGCTGTGTAGCTGCAGCGCGGTAAAAATGTAAATATAATGGACGTCTTAGTTTTGTTGTTGAACGTTTATTGCTGAAGGATGCTTGCTCTAACGAATATTTTTGCTTTTACAATCGTAGCAAACATTCTGATGTGACTTTTACTACGCAGCGTTACGCCTTAAAACGTATACTGCTACTTTTCAGTCTTTGGGTCTGAAAACTACAATCTCCAAAGTCGAAAAACTCCACAAATGGTCCATGGCCAACACCGCCTGTTAAGATATTTTGAGGTCTAAAGATCGCTAAAATCTAGAAGTCCCACAAACGTTCCAGCCACGGCACGACTCGTTGCGATCTCCACGCACGAAGACTCAGCGGGGACAACCTATGGGCCTGCCTAATTTTAGTTCAGTTAAGTTACCAAGTACTAAGTAGCTCGTGTATGGTCGTAATCAAAGTTCGAGCATACGCATCATACGTATTCTATTGCTGAAGAATACGTACATATTCTAATGTATCATATTTTAGCATACGCGTGCACGTTATTCACATTTCACTGGTATTACCGCTATGACGGCATCTCTCTCCATCAGGTCGTCGTATGTCGGTGGAGTCCACATAACTGGAGTGTGCGCTACGAAATTTCCATTTACAATCGGCGCTGCAACGAACAATATCAAGTGAATAAGTAAGTCAGATAAATTAGCCTATGCACAATGCACCCAAACAAAGCGATCCGCTATTAGGCAGTCTTGTCATATTGACTGACAACAGGATTTTTCCTGCTCGGCAGATAGGAAAAATTCGCAAAACGCTGGATGTCAGTAAAGGCTACAAGCTATGTCATGCTGACGACCAAATTGCAAACTACTACAGTTATGACATAATACACTGCAAAGCGCACCAAATGTTAAGATAGCCTACACATAGCACACGAGTTGTAGTCAATGTCACAGTGTATGTACTGATGATGAGGAGGATAATAGCAATACGTGGGACGATGGTGCTGTTAACACCGTCGCGGAGCCATCGCGAGAATTCAGCCAGATCGTTTTAGAACAGCGCCACACAGCCGCCATAACTCACACCAAGGCGTCAGACTTAAGCTACGAGCTGCTATCACTCACACCCACCGTCACCATTTACTGTTAGGCCTACATAGCCCCAGGGGCGAATACACCAGACAAGCCTTGGAGCAAATGTTCGTGGAAAAGCTTGCGTGGGAAGGATTTAGCCAGAGTTGTGGGAGAGATTGAACTGAAGTTGATATAAGGCCTTAGTTGGTTGACGATGACTGTTGACACAAAAATAAATAAGTATGAAGCACGTAATCATCGTAAGCAATAAAATTATACTGCATCGAAAAGATTACCAATCGAATTAAAATATTTTAAAAACATTTTAAAGTATCATATTCATAGACAATTATTTTGAAGGAAAAGTGCTGCTGAGAATATATAGTCCACGTACCTAATGTGCTTATTTTGACTTGAAATACGCCTAAATCGTTTGGAGGTAGGGCTGCTGCCGGACCTGCTAGGGGAGCTCACAGCGCTCCCTAAAACCCCCAAGCTGATTTAGGGAGTCCGCTTCGCGTCAGGGAGGGAGGGGAGGCTGTAGGTACAACGGAACAACAACCCGGTTTACCACATTTCAAAACGTGGATGCGTGAGACCCAAAATTTGGAACCGTATAGAACGGTGTGAGTTTTCACAAGACCGCATGACAATTTCGCCAAACCAGCAGTTTCGAACCACTGAACAGAACCCCCGCACACAAACGTCAGTTCAATAAGCGTACTTACGTCCTGCAGTCCAAAGTATCCCGTCATTCCACGCGGCCTCTGCACCGCTGCCATAACACAGTTGTTGGTCGATGTCGCACGTGCGACCTCGTCGCAGGAACCGGCGGTACTCGCGACACGAGTTGCGGCAGCTGCGGCACTTGTTACAGAAATACCGATGACAGACGGTCAACGCGACAGCGATCATGAGAACCACGACGAACCCAGCCATTACAGCAATCACCGTAACAGCGTCCGCCTGCAAACCTGTGTTACCCATCAATACCGAGTTTGTGATTCTTGCCTTTAATCGATGCATAGAAACAGAAGACGGAACGCTGTTCAAACACTCATATAGTAACAACGTTCTAATATCCCGCTGGTTATTCCTCGACCACTGGTTACTATCAAGAGAAACACCGTACGGCGCCACCGTCTTGTTTGTTGGTACAACTCTTCGTACTTAAACCTACTTCGATTCTTATAACTTTTATGTTCAAGTTGCGTTTTGTCAGAACACGATGACGATGCTGATAACGCCTAACAACAACAAGAAGAACAACAACAATAGGCCTAGTAAATTACACCAGTTGTTAACGCCAAAGGTAGCAACGGTCACCAAGCTTTTTATCTGCCTGAACAATTTGTCTGAAAGCATGAGCATTTTTAATCTAGATACATCACACTACAGGCCACTAAGAGTTACTGGCATGCACGTCAGTACTGTTCAAGTACAGCGCACGTCGTGTTGAGCCACCAGGACAACACATTCCATTATGCTTGTACTAGAAAATCTTCTCTGTTATCCTTCTAACAACCTCTGAACCTCCACAGCTCAGATGTCAGCTAAAGGATATTGCGAGGATACAACAATTTGTCAAAGCTGTTCCATGTGTATCGTGTACCTTTGGCGATGGTGTTTCGCCACAGCTGCAGTGTGTGAAACTCATTACCTTTTAAACTACGACAATGTGACAGTGTCAAAGAGTTCAAACGGTTGTTTGAAGACGCACCTGTTCGGCGACCAGGGCGCTTTGTGACATTTTAGTTAAGAGCGCCGTTTAAAAATAATCTTACTTACTTACTTACTGCGCACAGTCATCACCAGCAGTTCTTATAAGTGAACTATATAAGCCCTGTTAATTAAGGTGTAGGATTTTGTGTGTGCGTGTTTGCCGTGTTTTTGCGTGTACAAAATAACTGGCTTATCCTGTCACAAACAGCCGCCGTTTTCTTCTCGTCCAACCTGCTGGTTGTAAGTTGTCATAAGCGTCACCAGAGTTTTCTTTGCGCGGTGCACTCGAGGTCTGGAAGTGGGAAAAAAGAAGTGCTGGTATGAACCCTTGTCACTTCCCCTCCTCTATTGCTGCCTGATAAAGTGATGACCTTTTTTAGTCATCACTTTCCTAGATAAGCGTACACAAGCTGCCAAATAATTAAACCCCATCGCAAAAATTTTTAACCTCTCGCCCTGGGGGTGCAGCCCTCCCTTCACCCTCTGGCTACCCCTATGTAAGTTGTACTGTTAATTCCTTTTTTGTACCACATGTTGTTACTTTGTAGTTTGTACTTTTCATTGTATTTGCCACGTTTAATTGCTGACCTTGTTGTGCATATTGCAATTCAGCTCTTCGGGCTGCAAATATGTCAGTTTGTCTAGTTTTGTCGTGATACTTCAAGCAGGCTGAAACATTTTTACCTTTAGACAAGATGCTCAGCTATCGCAGAGAGACCGCGCTGCAGGGTGCGTTATATAGTCACAATAAAGTTGAGTTGAGCTAAGCTGAGTTGTTTCTCCGAAGTGCGGTCAATTCGTCTTTATGGCTAGTTTTCGCGTTTTGGTGTATATTTCGATTGGTCGTTGTGAGCTTGGTTGTCAGTACCAGAGCAGTTTATTATCTGGAAAGACTCGCCTCCGGAATGACCTGTTATGTGTCAAGTGCGGCGTTTAGCTCTAATGACTTACTGTTATCAAATAACTGACCTATATATCATAAGCGAAGCCTATAGGCAGGGGGTCCTCGGATGAATTTTTTTTACACAAACAGGAACGTTACGTAGTTATGTAGACAGGACATCACGCTTAGTATCCTATTCTCTGTTACTCACTGTTTCATGTTTTACGTAGCTTTTTTCACTTAGTTTACTGTGTTTTCAACAGTTATTGTGCGCCATTTTCTGTGCTCCTTGATGGCATCTGACTATCAAGAAATACAAGATGCTTAGCTATCGCAGAGAGACCGCGCTGCAGGGTGCGTTAGTTTTGGCCAAACGTGGAACACTGGAAGTAGGACTTTACAGGTCTATCTTCAACCACTGTAACATGATCGGCCTGCAAAGCTATCGAATTCGGTGAAAAAAACGCAAAATAAGAGCTATTACGCCGTTCAAGGTCATTTAAAGTCATCGAGGTCAGTATCAATCGAAAGCCCGTATGCGATTTCCTATCAGTGATTAATAACAACTGACATCCTATCTCGTACCGTTTCAGAGTTAGCGCAGCCTATTATTCAAATTTTACACATTGCGATTTTAGACGGAAATCGGCCGTTTTGCGTTTTGAGCCCCCCTTTGGGGGGATTAAGGGCAACATACGATGATCATCTTATGCTCATTGGAAAGCGCATAGTGGACTTCCTATAAGTGTTAATTGAACTTTTTCGTATGTTACGGCTGAAGCGCTACGAGCGAATATCCGTTCAAAATCGGCGATTTCGCTCCAACGGGGGCCGGTTGACCCAAAATTTCAGGTAGAAGGGGTTGCCCCCTACCAACCATTCTTCTTCTCAGAAAACTAGGCTAAATGATCTTTCGTATGGTATAAAATTCTGGACATATCTTTCTTCCGTTTTGTCACAATCCACTCGTTTGGCAGACAGATAAACGGACAGAGACAGACAGACAGATAGCTTTCTCATCGCTAGATCGCGTCTGCATTCCATGCAGCGCGGTAAAAACGATTACTTACTTACTTACTTACAGTGTGCCATGAATCGACTAATCAAGGCCGGAATAAATAATTCGGGATAACAGAACTGCGCCTTTGATGTCGACATAAATTTTCGAAGTATAAATATGCCACAAGATAAATGTCTATGAACATGGAACTAACCGTCCGGCGTAGACTGAAGTTCTGTAGTTAGCTCGTAGGCATCTTCAGTGCTATTGCGCTCTGAAACGTGTATGTACAACCAGCCCAAATGTCCAACAGGTTTGCTATTACGAGTACTAATAGTTGGCCTACTTTTATATACTGCTGCTTTGATGTACTAAAATTTTATTAATTTTATAATTTTTATGCAAAAACGTCGTGGCCTAATTATTTTATCAAGGATGCTCACATCTTTTCTTTTCATCTACCGTTGCAATACTCTGTACCACACTTTGTTTTTTTTCAATTTTTGACTTTGCTGCCGGAGTCGCCTAATTCTTGCTAGAAAAGTTTAGAATTCGGCTGGAAGATTCCTAAAAATACTGCCGGGATTGTGATATGACCTCGGCTGGCGATTTGAATGACTCTGATGAACTACACAGTGAGTCAAAAAACCGTGCCACTATCCATTTGTTCATAACTTCGACAAATGTTGGCCGATTCTCAAAATTCTTTCACTGTTGTATTCTCCCGGATATTTACAACAAAACGCATGCCACGTTGCCCACCACACCTTAGAGGTGTCGCTGCACTACCTTGCGAAATTTAAAAAAAATAAAAAAAAAATCAACCATATTCGGTTACTGCTTTTGCATACCCCACCTAAAATCAATATTATACGTTTTAATGTAATTAAAGTTCAGTGAGTTACCATGGTTACCATTTCTGGTTTATGAAGCCATACCCAAAATCCTCAGAAAATTGCGTCTATGCGCTGGTTGCCACAAGAAAGAGACAGGTTGCACGACAGTGTCTGCTGCAGACACGCTCGAGCTTCACCCAGTCGGCAATGGTGTCCATGTTGTGTCTAAGTTGGGGCGAATGATCCGGAATAGACCTCATTTTTATCGATGCTAGAGTGAAGATCAATGATGCATACTACCGTGAGGTGCTACTGGCTCAAAAGTTACTGCCTGTCATGCGTGAGATCTGTGGCGAGTTCTTTGTCTTCCAGCAAGGCAATGTTCCTGCTCACCGCGCACGTGGGACAATCAACCTTCTGAAACGAGACACCTGCTTCATTTTACCAAAACTTTTGCCACCCAACAGCACAGATCTAAACCCGATTAACTGTAAAAATATGGGACAAATGCAACAGCAGGTCCAGCAAGTTCATGACGTCGATGAACTGAAGCAGCATTTGATCGATGTCCGGCATCGTTTCAAGCAAAGCGTCATCAATGACGCAGTTGATGAATTGCGCAAATGTCTCTGCGCGTAAATTTGTGTGAATGGAAGACCTTTTGAGCATTTAACTCAACTCCAGTAATGCATATGTTGTTTGGCGTATCTTGTTTGTTAATTTTATGAACATTAAGCAAGCGTTATTGTGTTAAATGCAGCAGAATTTCGCCAATTTTGTTCTTTTACATTTCGCAAGGTAGTGCAGCGACACATCTAAGGTGTGGTGGCTAATGTGGTATGAGTTTTGTTGCAAATTTCTTGGAGGATACAACAGTTAAAAAATTTTGAAAATCAGCCGATGTTTGTCAAAGTTATGAACGAATGTATAGTGGCAAAGTTTTTTTGACTCACTGTAATGTCAGCGAATGTTAGTGCTCGAATATGCATATTTTCACCCGGAATGCAGTAAAAGTCGACTGGCAGCCGGCATCCTCCTCACGGTCTCGCTGGGGAGATTACACTCCCTAGCTAGATTAAAGGAAAGCCGCTTCGCACAATGGGAAGGAAAAATAAAGAGCGTAAAGGAGAAAAGGATAGAGGGGCGAAGGATCGGAGACAAGGAAGGGGCGGGCACGACCTCAGCAACAATTTAACAAATCGAACCATGTGAACGCCTGCCTCCCAAGTTAGCAAAACATCATACATGTATACTCTTCACGGTAGGATTTCACTGATTTTATTGCGAAGTCATTTTTCAAGCGTTTTTATTATTATTTTGTGCAATTTTTGCAATGAAGACGTTAATTTGGCTTGGCGTTATGTATAATAAATGCCGTGCCTATGTCCTACAAAATCCCAAGACACGTCATCGAATGTGGAGTTGCACACATACTACAAAGAATGAAAGACAAACAACTGCATTTTTGCAAAACAAAAATGGTCATTGCTGGTCGTGTGTGGTAATAGTGCACTCATTTTGTTGGAAGGTATAACTGATGATAACAAGCGGAAGGAAGACCCAGGCTAAAGTGGACTGGCGACTTAAAAGATTGTATACAAAACTGACAAAAATACGAGATGGAAACAGCGACTGAAGACAGACTGAAGTGGAGGGTGGCCCTTGTACGTAAACTTTCTGTAACCTAAGATGACAGCTACATATGGTGAATGAATATGTCAGTGTGCTATCTTCGTCTTACGTTCTGTCATTGTGCTTGCATTAGTCGCGTCAGCGGTGCACCAGCGGCCGCCAGACACATCAGCAGATGCTGTGCAGTGTCAGCAGCCGTGTCGGCAGAACACTTGTTGATGTCACGGGATCTCGGCGTCTTCGTAACTATGCAACGTCAGCTTCAGTTGCTCTTCTCGCCAGCTTCACAGCATCATCATTATCATCATCGTCATTAAATTTTATTCACCAGTAAGCGCATGAACAGCAAATACAACTAGCGACGTACTGCGGGAGCAACCTGCGCTTAGAACATACTGTCGCATGTAAAGTCGCATGGGTAATCAGTGTGACGTCACACCGTCACAATTACCGGAACATGCGTTATTGTCGTCGTATAACTTTTGAATAAATTGATAAAAAATTGATGAAATTTATGCAGAAACGTAGGTTCTGTGTTAGGCAATGTCACAATAAATAGCATACTAAGCCTATAAAATTTTATACCACACCTTTATAAGGTGACTAACGCGGTACACCAAAATCAATTCAATCACAGAAACAAATGACAGTTGCAATGAAGATCAACATAAATGCCGTTAGAGATTTAAAATTATTTATTAATCCAAGCAGCAGACTAGGAAATGTTCTGGTTAAACTACTGGATAATTCTGTGTCCAAAGTGTCCGCTTTTCACTTTGACACATATACACAGAAGGATGTGCCACAGTCTGACTGTCGTATGAATAATGCGTTGATCAAGTCACAATGACGTCACACTGATACATTACACGGTAAAGTCAGCACAAACTGTGAAAATTCTAATAGCATTTCACACAGCAATATCTCCCGCTCTGGTTCGGAGATTTTGTATATGTAAACCTCGTACTGACTAAGTTATGCCGCTGAAATCTAGGGGTTCCCTTAATTGATTTATAAAACACCGTGTATAATCGAGTATTCAGTACATTCTGTAGGCCAAATATCTGACCTACGGAATGAAAAGTATAAAGCAAAATTCAGGAGTTCACAATCCTACACCGTGTCCGGAAAAAAGGTGCCACTTTATTTTTGCCTGTAACTCTGCGAAATGCTAACCGATTTTCAAAATTCTTTCACCATCACACTCTGCAGTAAGTT
>Ga0049105_1000686_pt1 | contig 12739 bp, 4 predicted proteins | sample WorMetvaBAHAMAS1_FD_61260 | JGI IMG/M metagenome (GOLD analysis project Ga0049105, IMG submission 61260) | Worm MetaG Olavius vacuus BAHAMAS.1 | ecosystem: Host-associated > Annelida > Digestive system > Unclassified | place: Germany: Marburg | collected 2013-04-09
CGTGCTTGCTGCTTACTTACGTCTAGTCCGTCATTTTCCAGTCCTGCAAATTCCACCCCTGCGACTTCGTCCGTCATTTTCCACTCCTGCAAATTCCAGTCCTGCAAATTCAGCTATCCCATAACGGACCCGTAACTCATCTACAAAGTAGCACTGTTACGCTAATTAGCCTACGCCTGAAAAATCACCGGTTTCGCATTAGTGTCCACAGCTCTCCGCCAAGACACGGCTCCATCAGTAAGTAAATGTATCTGTCGTCTTTGAACGTCCGATACAACCTGAAAATCAGCAAAGCAGCAACCATAAGTCTGTCGTGCACTGAACGACAAAATTCACGACTTCCGTGAATTCCATGAATTCGCGACTTTTTTCTATAGCCCTAATCATTACAATGCCAAGGAGAAGCTTTTTTGTCCTTTTTCAACACATCCAGCTACAACAGACAGAATCAGCAGTAAATGCATCATTCATAAAGATCAGTAATTACTCATTACTTAGTTCGTTCGCGCTAACTACCAGCAGTCACACCCAGATGTTGTACTGTAACCATGGGCGTAGATCACTGGGGGGAAAGGGGGGACAAGTCCCCCCAGAATTTGGAGCGGGGAGACGCTGATGCAAATTGTCCCCCCCCAGATTTTGTCATATAGGTACAAAGATGAGCGTTCTGTGGCCTTCAAAATACGCCAAAATCCGTTTTCGGCCGGGGCTCTGCCCCGGACCCCGCTGGGGGAGCTCACGACGCTCCCCCAGACCCCTTAGTCGGCTGAAGAGTGGTCCTTGTGGTGGCGTTGCTGCTTAGGCCACTCTAAAAATTTCTGTGATGATGATGATGATGACCCCTCCCCATATCCCACCCTACTCGGCACGGACCCACCTTCGGCGCTCGCCATTCGTCCCCCCAGGAGTCCAGCCAGATCTACGCCTATGACTGTAACTGTTGCCCAACTGTGTTACTGTGACACTTTTAGTGGTCCTAGCAGTGGCAACAGCTATTTAGGCCACCATAAAAATTACTGATTGATTGATTGGTATATACGACAGACGTGACGACATCGATATAGCTGGTATTGTGTCGCGCCTGGGCTCCAGCTGAGAGAGTTTCTGAACCGTTACATGGTTTACTGCATAATGCGCGACATCCAACTATTCCCAGTCAAGTCCAGAGCGGTCTACCTGGAGAGTTTGCGCTATGGCCGTTAAATTTGTCGCTTGGATTTTTGCAACGGACATACAAGCCTTTTTTTGCCACTTCATGGTACCGATCAGTGGCGCCGGAAGCGATATGGCAGGTAAGGTGGCCAACATACCAATGTGAAGTTTGGTATGGCGGCCGCCTTACAGATCCTATAAATTTGGGGCAGTAGATTCTCAGGAAAATCATTAAAATTGTTGCCACCAGATGTCAGATTTTAAGGCTAAAATGCACCAAAATCAAGGGAAGGGAGGGGAGGAGAGGGACAGGAGAGGAAATGAGAGACTCGCCATACCAATCCTAGTTTGCTTCCGGCGCCGCTGGTACCGATGTTCCAATATAACGCCCAAACTTGGCCCATAACAACGCCAATGTCAATCAATCAATTAATCAATCAACTTAAGGTTTATTTATACGGCAGATCGTAAGCTGGATTGAAACAGTGTACCCACTGCCCGGTACAACAAAACTGAAACGCAATGACACAATTACATGGAGACAGTGCAAGCAACAGGGCAGACCTGACAATGAACGGACAACGCACTGTCAGCAGCAGCTTCTTCTCCTGCATCACATGCTGCTGTTGTCTCGTGTCAACAATAAACTTCTTCTTCATCTTCTTCAGCGCGTACGCTCTGCTTGTGTCCTTACTAAGATGCACCTTAACACACACGTCACAACAGACAAGACCCCGTTAACATACTCAGCGATGGAAGCAGAAAGCAGGAAGGTACGATTCAGCTATTTGCTGCAGTAAAATGTCCATTTTTGGACATTTTACCGCTGTTAAAAGACATTTTGCATAGTGCAAGGGTCAACTGGTAGACCTACTGTTTCTGAAACAACCATTAATTTAGCTATGCTGCACCTGTCGTTTGGATTCTGGAACAGTTGATCTGCTAAGCAACAGTAAATCTGGTCATCGGAGTTTTTTTAGGACATTTACTTTTTAACAACGGTCACACCATCTGACTGACTCCTTCTCTAGCACCTCTGAGGCTTCGCAAATGTGATTACTACTACCACTACCACTACCACAACAACAACAACTACTACTACTACTAGGACATACATACAAGCTCGACTCTGCCGAAGCCGCCGATGCCCAGTGTAGCGACTGAAGTGAAGTCAGTGAGTGAGATGGATGACAATAACGTGTCGACGACGTCGGCTGTTGCTGTCTGCTCCTCGCTGATAACACCAGCACAATAACAGCGTCGTTATCAGCCGTATTAGCAGCAGCGGTATTTAAATTATTGGGATTATGTGCGGTTGTTACCACCCGCGAATGTGGCGCAGTAAGTAAGTAAAGTAAGTATATTTGTACACGGCGCAAAAAAGCAACAGTCACTATGCGCCGCAGCCCTACACAAACCAAAGTGTCTTCAAAAGTCTCTTAAACTGCATGTACAAGTGAGATATCTCTGTCACGTAATGCGACAGGCAGAGAGTTCCAGAGACACGGTCCAGCGACGGAAAAACTCCTGTCTCAGAGATTCGTTCGTGTTCTTTTTGTGGCACACGTCACGACATCAGCCGATCGCAGTGACCGGCGGCCGATGTCTGTCAAGAGCTGACAATCTTCAGCCAGATACTGTGTAATGCGTTCTCTTGCAACTGTCTGTACTTCTGTCTGTGTATGTGTGTCTGCACGCGTCTGTAGTGCTCTAACTTTTGAAAGCCTTAACCTAGTACGTTTATTTTCGGTATGCATAATCTTCCGGTCAAGTTCGTATATCAACTTAATTATCAAGGTCGTCGAGTCAAGGTAAATGTTACAGACAGGGGCGATTCTATAGGGGCCAGGAGGGGCCGTTCCGTGTGAAAAGTCTGCAGTAGGACTATATTGTGTCCTTATTTCACATACACATTGATACTGTAGTAGGCCCTATAGTTCATAGTAGGAGTTTAGTGACAGTTTAGTGCTCCCACCGAAAACCACTGCCCCCAAACTGTAAGTCCCAGAACCGCCACTGGTTACAGGAGCAAATATGCATATGCGGGTGGTCTGCCGTCGAATTTGAAAGGCAATCTTGCAATGTTGCTAAATGTACTCTGCATCTTACATGTAAGTGTGTGCGTGTGTTACGTCCAACATTTTAACTTGTAGGAAACGGATGTATCATAATATCGCCTCTGACGTAAGACGCATGGAATATGGTTGCAGCAGGTTCTGTATCGAGGATCGCAGACACGCTGCATCACTTCGTTTCAGTCATTCAAATATGCATGCCTACTTGAGCTAACTTACGACAGCCTCAACAAATTAAACAGCTGATCTTTTCAATTAAAGGGTTCACGTGCAGCTTTCTTTCTGCTGTTTTGCGAAAATAATTTACAATACGCCGATAATGTTACTAGGATATTTTACAGTGTTAACTGTTGACCGATCACCGAGCGTAAGAGCTTACGTGCTAGATCCCATATTGTTGACAGGAAGTTTAACTAGCAACAGTTACACACTCTCATGTTAGTCATGTACTTACACTGAGTCGACGCACGTTCTGTCGTACAGCCTTTTCCCGATAAATTGCTTGTAATCTCTGTAAAACGAATATTTAAAAATATCGAATACATTTCAAATAACAAAATTTTTTTGCGGTTTATCGGTTTTCTTTTGCAGTAGGAGTACGTTTTCTTTAATTTTTATCTGTTTAGGTCTCCTGTAGACTGGACGGAGTTATTTTTTGAGCGAACGTACATCGAGCACCTGCATGCTGCATCGTAAGTAAAACTATTCACGGTAGCAGGCCTCGACTAATAAAAGAAACTGGTTAAATAATTTCAGAGTAAAATATCAAGGTTGCGGTTTGGGTTAGAAAGGCAGAGTTAGACACGAGTCCATTTAAATCCAACCCAATCCAACCCAACCCAGTTACGCAATAGACAGACACTATCAGCATGTGCATTTTGTTATTATTTGCGCAATAAAAAACTACAGAATAAAACTCATCGGAAAATTGGTTATAATTCACACTGGCGTACTTCTACTATAACTCACAAATTTGTCTTATCTTATCTTTTTTTGTAAATATAAGTAAGTAAGTTATAGTGGGAATAAGCCAGTGTGTTTCAATAAATTTTAACGATTATTTTCGATGAACTATTGATAAAATTCACCATCTTTACCAAACCGATCCACCTAAAGCCACGATCCAATCCAATACAACCATTGATGAACCCAACCCATGGGTGAAGTGAGGTGTGATCTCCGAGAGTCAGTGTTCAATATACGTCAAGTGTTAAATACGACCATTGACTGCATTAGTGCGGAGCTTTGAGGATCCGGTCGAATTACCCGAAATTTTACCAAACACGAATTATACAGTCTGGACCAAAAAACGGACTGTTTTTAAAGTTTGTAACTCTGTAACCCGCATAATGACGTAGAAGGCGTTCCATATATCTTGAGGCAACACTTAAAACGACAGTCTTACTCCAAACAGGCCTACAGAACTAAACAATTATACATATAAAATGTCTCTGTATGTTGTCAAACAAAGAGCTACAATTTGAAACGGTCCGGCTTTTCTGGGCACGCGATTGATACTATAGGCTTATATTATATTTTATCACTTGACTCAACAGGGCGCTAGATCAGTAGATCAGCCGGTCGAACATCTCGGAGTCCAGCAATGTTCTATGCGCACCCCTCGTACGTCCATAGACAGACCTCGGTGGCAGACAGTCAAACAGATAAAGGCAATGCATTTACTGACTGGCGGTCGAGTACAAGGCATTTCACTCCATTGACGTCGTCTGCAATCACGTTTGCTGCTCGCAACTCCTCGCTGTGTTTAACACATGAAATGCAGCTCGTCAATGTCTAGTTCATATCGGTCGAACGTTCAGTTCAGTCCGCCTAACCCACTTACTCAGGGAAAAACACGACGTTGACATCACTACACTGTTACCGTACGGTACTGAGAGAGAATGGCCAGAAATTAATGTAGCTCGGAACTTTTAAAGCTTTAAACATAATCGAGTAGAACAAATAGGAGCGTATAATGCTAGTGGTGCTAGTAGTAGTAGTAGTAGTAGTAGTAGTAGAGTACATATGGTGCCATAATTCTATTTCAAGGCGCTAGCAATAGTTATTAATGCAAAAAGCTGACATCTGCCAGAATGTGGAGCACACAACAACTATTACTACTAGCCTACTACTAGCCGCCTACTACTACTACTACTACTACTACTACTACTACTACTACTACTACTACTATTACTACAATTTGACAACCTCCTCCCCTTCTGGCTCATACGCTCCTATTTGTTCTACTCGATTATGTTTAAAGCTTTAGAAGCTCCGGCTACATTAATTTCTGGCCATTCTCTCTCAGTACCGTACGGTAATAGTGTAGTAATGTCAAAGTTGTTTTGTAGTAGTAGTAGTAGTAGTATAGTAGTAGTAGTTATATGGTGGTATAATTTTATTCCAAGGCGCTAGCAATAGTTATTAATGCATAGGCTAACAAAAATCCTGAAAAGAAATAAGCACTTTTCCTGAGTAGGTTGCGGATTCTATACTCCATAGGCATTCCTAGCTACGCTCGTGAGCGGGATATAACCATAATTAAGTTGATCTTCGGAGAGCAGTTCAACAACATGTTCGCTCTACCTGACGTGTACGCGTAAGCTTACATGAGCCTTTGAACTCACACGGTGTGCAATGTATTGTGTTACAGCGCCTTACTGATTCAGATCATTTGAACTGTCCAAGTTTCATATCTTTAAACATCTGTACCGAGCAAGGTTTTGAATAAAAAATATTAAAAGAAGAGATTTGTGCATGACACTTACGACTCGAGCGCTCGTTCGCCGAAGAACTCGCCAACTTTTAGTTTCCTGACAACTGTCTCTTCAGTGGACTCAGGCTTTGAAATTGTCACTAAAACCTTCCATAACGCATCAGCACAGCTGCACCGTTGCAATCACAGTTTGTGGTTGCGACTATATTTTAGTAATAATCTAATCTAGTTCGCTGTAAACTCTTGAATACGTGGGCCAAATACTGCTAATTTTTTGCTCAAAACGTTTAAATTAAACAAACAATAAAAATGCGTTTATGTGATACTCACCAGTAATTTACATTTACTATAGTATGCCTGTGAGTCTCGCCAGGAGACCGCCTCGGCCCACTGACTCATGATAATGAAGACTTAAACAGTCTTAACTTGTAAGACACAAATGACCGTTTGTTGTACATTAAACTTTTTAGAGCCTTCCTTTAAACCTTTAAACTGTTTACTGATGATGCGGAGATTATCCCTTTGTCTAATTTAATCGCTATAAAGTATGATCCTTGGTGATCCTTTTATTTTACATTATGCTATTTTGCAGGAGGTTTATGTGATTAAAGTAAACCCCGATGGACTGGAGTTGATGCTGGACAATAATTGAACACTAACAGTGTATCAGCCGTTTCATCCATTCACACTCACGGCATCTGTTTTAAGGCGATATTTTAGTCATAAAATATTTACACATTCAAATTTCTTATTAGGCTTCCATTTTGGAGAGGAACATGGGCAAACCACGATTCTGACGACAAGTGACATAATTTTGGCAACAAGCTGCAGCTCTCCGACATTCTGGATGCGCAACTGTTTTGGCGCACCGTGTAGCCTATTATGAGCGGCATGTTTAGTATCATGATCTATGTGAATCGACGTGGCGACGTTCGTGCGGACGCAAACGACATCATTGACGACGTTATAGCATAGTAGTGATGTTTCGATATCACTTATTCGATGTCGTTGCGATATCGATACGATATTGACTAAATATCGCGATATCGATATCGATATCGATATTTAGTAAGCAAGTAAGTAGGTAAGTATAAAAATGTACACTTTTATGCTGCAATAATGTTAACCATTTAACTAGTGTTTTTTGTCGATTGTTTACTTAGGCCTACTTGTAATGTTTTGATCCATATTATAGGCCTAAGGTTATTTCAGTATCTAAAATTACTATTGAATGGCCATTACGTACGGCACAAAGACCTTCTAAAAATAGTGGTCTTTGGTGCTGCATATCATTTGCAACGTATCATGGATGTCAAATCGTTAGATACCAGTACGGAGTCAAATAATCGATTTGACCCCTGTTGTAACTAAATTATTTGTTACTGGTATTACTGTCTAAAAAATCGACCTTAAAACAGAAGTCTGGGTAACGATATATTGAAAAAAAATCGATAGGCTATCGAGGAGGCCGATACTATATGATTCGATACGATACGGTATCGCAAAGATATATCGATGTTTTTAATATATCGAAGCATCACCATAGCATAGCATACTATCGGTCACTCGACAAAGACTGCTTGCATCGGTCGGTGTCCAGTGATTACAACGAACAAGGCCATAGCCTAACTACAGGCGTGTTTTGTGTGTTAAAATACTTCTTCGGAAACAAAGTGTGAAAATACATGTAATCACGATGAATATATTAAGCGACTACACGGTAACATACAAAACATTCAGAAACAATCACATTTAATGCTTCAATTTCGAATTTCGTTAAACAGAAATAGGACAGCATTTTCAGCCACCAGTCACGTTCGGCCACGAATGTATTTTTGATACATTTAGAGCTCATAGAACGTGTCTAGCGGCTGCAATATTGCAAATTTCTTCTTCCCCCTACCGCTGGGGGAGCTAGCAGCGCTCCCCCAAATTCCTTTGCTGGATGTGAAGGTCCACTTCGCGACGCGAAAAGGAGGTAAAAGGGAAGGAAAAGATAGGAAGGAAAGGGACGGGAGAACCCCCCATCCGATATAAATATCTGGCTATACGGCCTTGGTCGATTACTGGACAAAGACCGCTGTCGAATGATTACGACGAATGACACGTGCCGAGAGAATAGCGTTTCGCGCCAGCGAGTGATTCGCCAGACGTGACTTGCGCATCTGAGCGATGCATTTCATGCATTCTCACTGGGCTCCGTATCGCTTGCAGCCTCCGCATCCGCCATCTCTCACACTCTAGAGACTTCGCTGATATGCGATTTTATATCAGCGACCAATGTTCACGTTTCGGAGAGTGTAGGACTTTTCCCCCTAAACGTTTCCCCATGCATCAGTGGTGGCTATAGACTGTCTTGGTTTGGGGCCACTGGGGTGGCAGCCGTTGCTTATGTGGGCGGTTGTGATCCACTGCTTGTATGGATTTAGCAAAATATCGGGTTATAATTAAAAAATAATAACATATTAACCCAACAATGTCGTGGACGGGGCAGGTTTTCAGTGGGGGACACCGGCCCCCATGCCCTCCCCCTATGTACAGCCGCCATTGCCTTGGACCTATTCCCTGATACAACTACATAAAAATAAAGAAAAACTTGGTAACCCTATTTCTAACCCTAACCTCGTCTCAACCCCCAATCCTAAACTGATATCGTTAAGAAGTTTTTGACGTTTAAGTAGACGCGGGCAAATGTCCATGAGTGAAACGTGCAGGGGGAGGGGGTTGGAATGTCCGTATCTCGTCTCAGATGCATACGCTTCATTGAAATCCGTTTTGTTGATGCGAGCAAAACGCTTCTGTTACAGATGATCTACATCACTCCGGATACATCTAGGTGGCGCCACAATAGACGCTATAGAATATCGTCACACGAAGACGAAGAGCTTAAACACAGTGGCAGCCATATGCATAGCCACCATAGCCAGCACGATGTGCGTTTGTGTACAAAAAAATAAAGGGGGGGGGTCGCAAAAATCGGAGTAACGTTTTAAAACTGAACAAATCATTTATTTATTTATTTGCTCGAACATGGTACAACATAAAACAATTATTAAAACACTTACATGAGCAGGACAATAAGGCAACAGCACTGACAAAGGCACTGACAGCTGCTCTATTTAGCTAGATACCATTACATTTTAAAATCACACTAAAATCGACGGTTCTGACCGACCGTCTGAAAGCTGACAAGCTAGTGAAAACAACAGACTCTGGTAAACTGTTCCATACGTTCACCACCGCACGCTGCAAGCGAAAAAATCCGCTCTGACACTCTTACATCGATACTTATACAGTTTGTAAGAATTCGCGTTCGGTAGCCAGGTGGAGGAGTGTTACCACGTTTGTGTGCATAAACAATGTAATAAATATCAATGTATTGTTTCAAATATATTTATCATTTCTTTTTCAAGGGGCGCCAAATATGTCTTGTGCATACTGACGCCACCGCTTTTACTGTAAATATGCCGATACTATTGGCTGCAGTCGTGCAGTCACTTGAGGCGTTTCGTAGCATGTACAGTATCGCACAGGCTCTGCAAAGGCCCCGTCCACAAGTGCGACAAAAGTTAGTGTCGCACGGGTTATATGACAAAGTAAACGTGACAAAATGTATCGTGATGAAGTATTCAAGTCCACACTCAGCGTAATGCTATGTATAACGGCGAAGTCAAGGGAGGTTTCGGAGTTCGAACCCGCCCTTGCCTCTAAGTCCAACACCACCCACAGAATTTGAATTTGAATACGTTACAACCTGGAGTAGTAATCCCCCACACCGCAGCCGATTCACTGTAGCCTATATATTAAGCTACTACAGAAAACCACAGGGCTATCGTCCTGCACCGAAATTCACAGATTTTAACGTTAAACTTTAAAAAATCTGGGTCCACGCTACACGCCTCCCCATGATCAGACCTTCCCACTATAAAACCACTATAGCTTTGCTTCTTGTTATGGTCAATATTGATGTGTTTCAGTAGTGTAATTCTAACCTGGCCACTGACTATGATGTAGAACGTATCTCCAACAGCACCTTGCCGGATGATGTAGTCGCCATTGTGAAAGTGAACCTAGAGATATGATAGAGCATAATAGAAATAAACATTACATAATGGACTTCGGCGTCGACGGGACTTCATTACGTGCATGTACGACATACTGCAAATGTGTTCGTAAATTGTCCATAATGTTACATAACAACGGTGCGATTATTCCTCATTAGGCCTACAACAGATCGTTATCTCGAGAATTTCTGACTGCATACACGGTTGGGGGTTTGGCCAGATTAGCCACCCCGCAGAACTGCCACTACATATAGGCACTGCCTGTCATAGTTTGTAGTTAAAGCTACATATTTCGTCATCAAAACTGCATTAACCTCGTCAAGAGCGTCTGCAATCTTCGACAAATTCTCAGGCTGTAGGTCTTTCAGTCCCGGCACGCTAAAACATCACATCAAAATGATGATAATAAGCGCTGAAATAAAACTGAAATAAAACAATCTCGTCTGAAACAAACCTGAAACAAATTTTGTTTTATTTCAGTTTTATTTCAGTTTTATTTCACATGTAAGAGCCGCTTAATTAACACTCAACACGGCCTAACGTTTACTCTGATGCAGAAAACAAGTTTTCTTCACAAGGCTGTGATCTTCTCATATGGTTTATTTAACATATGCAATAATGACTGATGTAGATTGTGTAGTGTTGCGGTCGTTTCTTTCTTTAAGATGAAATGTAGTGTTTTTCAGCTAACAGTACTTAAATGTGGGCAGACCCTTCTACTGTATTGCTAACCCTCAAATTATACGACCGAAATATTCACAAATACACGTACACTTCTTTACATCCTACTTATTCGGCCTCCGTTTCGCCAATGATAATTTAATTAATTTATTTATTTATTCATTAATCCACATCCAGCAAAATATAGTATCACAAGAGAAACACAGAAACGAATAAAACAACTGTGAGGAATAAATGGCCGACACAGGGCAATACCACTTACGTGTAGCCAAAACGTTACTCAACACATGGAATACAAAATTTACAATGTAAAAATTTAAGATGCCGATGCTATTGAATATCACAATGTACAGTAATAAGCATTAATATCAGGTCTTTCCAAACACTGCGTAAGATTAAAAGTCCACTTGCTTTAACGACGATTTGAACGTTTGAGTTGCAGCTGCCTTCGGCGTAGTCTACTATGAAACGGACATGAGATTATATTGGGAATTCCCATGGGTCCCGTGTGATTCCCAAGGGAATGGGAATCGCTAGGCTAGTTTCATGGGAATGGAAATGGGAATGGGAACGGCTTGATGGGAATGCGAGGGACTGAAAACTCCACATTTTCCAAATTTTCCCATTTACCGCCCACAGGTAGCTGATCATCAGACACTATTGATAAACCCTCATTTTGCATAGTAATTTGTCGTAGACTGTTAGGTTAGGTTTAACTCTGGATGTCCGTGAGACACTGCTTGCGTTGACACTGCATGTGTAGGCCTATTTTTGAAGATTTATAACAGTATTGTTTTGTGCATTGTTGCGCTTGCCGGCCATTTGTTATCTGATCGAGGTACGACTCTAGCAGTATGGGAATGGAAGTGGGAGGGAATGGGAATAACCAATGGGAATGGGAAGAGAATGAAAATAAAACTAGGCTGAACTTGCTATCGGGAATGGGAATGGGAAGGAACCATTGGGAATGGGAGGAAATGGGAAGACATTCCCGCTCATCTCTACTATGAAATATTCTCATCTGTGCCGAACAAGTGCTAGTTATTAGGAGCGGAAGGCACTGCAACAAACGAATTAAACATTACATTATTAATATTGTCATGCGTCCGCAATTACAGGGAAGCATCTCGAAGCACAATATCGGTTCGGTCTTTTGAATCACAACGTATAAACTGATGACCTTTGTAGGAAGCGAACGCGCTGGTGGTGAATGCGTAGGCCGCTGAACGTCAATATCTGTTGGTAATCTTGTCTACTCAACGCCCACAGTTTCACCGGCGTTACCGCTGCACATACAGACAGCAATGACGGAAATCACGTGAAACTATAAATTGTAGCCATGTACAGGGTGAAATTTAATACATGTTGATTTGATTTAGATAATTGCGATTTGCTGACGGAAAGGAAACCAGTAATCGAAATCGGCTCCTGTCACAACACGCGCGGCTGCATTGTGAGCTATCTGCAGTTTCTTCAGTAAGCCGTCGTTGACGCCGTACAACAAACTGTTGCAGTAATCCAGCCGGTTGCTGACGAACGCGTGCGCAAGCGTCTTCGTGGCTTCTTCGGTTAGCGGCGATCTGACCTGGCGGAGCTGATGGAGTTGGAAGAAGCATGCCTGTCCATATAGTCCTATATAATAGTTCTACACACTGAACCATAAAAAAACGTGACATTTTATTTTTGACTATAACTTTGGCTAATCTTAGCCGATTTTTATAATTTTTATACCATTTTAATCGTGAATAACTTCTACATTCAACTATAATAAAATTTATCACATCATCCGATTTATGTGCGCACCTTACCGTGTGGTGCGAACTGAACCAGTCTGTTGTGAACCACGCCATCGACGAGTGGAGGCGTCGTCTGTCAGCCTGTGTCTACGCTGAAGGCGGACATTTTGAACATTACTTATGATTGCTACTCTTAAAATAACAATGTTAAAATAAAAACGCTGTAAATTTGATAATTGGAGATGACTTTCTGTTCTCTTTTGCTGTGAACGTAAATGAACAAAGAATAATAGCGTTTTTAACTGAAAAGTGTTG
>Ga0049105_1000687_pt1 | contig 12734 bp, 11 predicted proteins | sample WorMetvaBAHAMAS1_FD_61260 | JGI IMG/M metagenome (GOLD analysis project Ga0049105, IMG submission 61260) | Worm MetaG Olavius vacuus BAHAMAS.1 | ecosystem: Host-associated > Annelida > Digestive system > Unclassified | place: Germany: Marburg | collected 2013-04-09
GCAGCAGCAGCAGCAGCAGCAGCAGCAGCAGCAGCAGCAGCCGCAGCAGCAGCAGCAGCAGCAGCAGCAGCAGCAGCAGCAGCAGCAGCAGCAGCAGCAGCAGCAATAATAATGTGCAGCGGCGGACGAGATGGACACAGTTACTGATAACTACAAATTACAAGATGACGGAACAGAGCTGGTGAGAAAGCAACATACCTCATCAGCATCAATTAATGGCTTCTTTGTGCAGTTCTCCGGATCACTCTGATCACATTCAGATGTCAGTGGATGCTCTGATTGGACTACTAAATGTTCCGAGTCTACAGCCATACACGAAAACAGATAAACAGCTTGCATACAGTGTTCATCGTACTGTAATACCGAGTTACAAAATGTACTATAAAAATCAGGAAGTGAGGCCCCGATGGCTGACACAATATGCAATTTAAAGATTGTGTTAATCCACAGGGATCTCTTACTGACTGTGGCACTGACAAACCAACACTGACATGGAACTCATGTGTAAAGTTCTAATAGTTATGTGTAGCTGTTCGAAGGCCTCCACTTGGTAAATGCTAATAAAAATAAAGCTGGTTACTCACCAACCTTTACAAGAATGCTGCCCATTTGGGTTATGTTAGTTAGATCATTATCATTACTTAAATACAGTCATAATAAAACTGCAGCAAATAACACAATTCTGAGATACTGAGAGCACGCATCATACCATATGACACTTAATTAGCTTATATCTGCATATCCATTCATTCACCTGAAAGAAACGACTGTAGGTCTGAGTTTTCAGTGGACTGTGACTGCTCAGAGATTTGACCTCTTGATGTAATGCTGTCATTCACCGATGATGGCTGTAGGCTGTTACTGGTTGACTGCAATTCCTCTGGTAATGACGCCGACTCAGCCAGCGATTTAGACACCGAGCTTTCTCTCTGCTGCAAAACAAGCCATGACACTACCAACTGAAAATCTTACTCTGAAAGCCGTCACAAACACACAGCAATATGAATTATACTGTATGTTGTAAACAGAACTGCAAATAACAGTCACAGCTAAGTGATTAAGGAAATGGACTCTCACTTGAGTGAACAGGGATTGGTTCCCACTGAAACCGCAGGAAAAGCATCTGGCTAAACTTGCTCCAATGCTCCAAAATGTTCCTCCTTACATGCAGGCATGTCTAAACCCTCAAACGAAAGATCTTTGCCATCATACATAAAGAAAAAACCAGCTGCAATAATGCATGGTAAAAATACACCAGAAGTGACAACTGTCCGCTGCCATACTAACAATTCGTACATGCACAATATTGGCAACAAATGAATAATAATAATTCAATAAACAAATATATATATACGAAACTTGGGTGACAAATGCAAACTTATTAGAAAATGTGTTTATACTATGACACATAAAAATAACTTAACTTACAGATATGTCATAGTAAAATTCACATGTACATGCGAACATCGAACTAATAAACACAGTCATATAAATGTGGTATTTAAACGCTTATTTTTTATACAAATATTGCTGCAGCACATACTAGCAAACATCAACTTGCCTCAGTTAAACTTGGGACCTGGTCCACGACATTGCCAGAACATAAATGTTTCAAAATGGACTCATTAAGGACAGTCTCAAAACAACTTTTGTCTGAACAACAACACACACATGCAACATGCACATGCATGAATTACTAGCAGCAAGTACAACATATAGCATTTTGCTTATCACACAGCAAACTTTGAACAATCATCTTTATCCGACACATTTAAAAAAAATTTGTGCACTGTATAAATGACAATAACAGTGATGATAACAACAACGACAATAACTGATGAGTAAAGTTCAATGTCCTACCAAACACATTATAGGTCATAATCAGGGACGAGTTTGTATGGGTCAAATGACCCAACCAACAGCGTCAAAGCACTGTAGGAAGATAGGTCCTAAGGATTAGGCTTAATCCCATCAGATCCACTCAACTGTGTTACAATAATATGATATATATGAAGTATAAAACAAAAAAAACAAAATACACACAGATAAACACAAATGAATCTATGCACAGTGAAATGGGCTCAGTGAGACAAAACCCAATTTAGAGAACTGTAAGAACTGCTCATCTAAGTGTGCTTATGACCGGGCACAGTTTCAATACACAATGCAACACAGAACAGTTCTGATAATCTCCGCTCTTACCTCCAGATAAACATCGTAGCTCAGATGTTGTCTATCGGAGAAGGGGGAATAATGACAAGGAAGACACGGATGGAGAGGAGGAGCAGGATCACAATGACAATGATGTGAATGAAGATGATGATGATGGGCGCGTATTATGACAATGACATTAATTGACAGATATGATGATAATGATGATGGCGAAAATGATAACAATGAGGACAATGATGACGATGATAAGAATGATGACAATGACAAAGATGAAAATAATGATGTGATGACGACCACGTCGACAACGATAATCACTGAACTATTAACGCATGACATACAATTCAGCAACACATTACCTTCCCTGGTCAACAGACGGTCGGCAAAAGTGCGGACGAGTTCATGACACCACAGACGAGTGACCGAGACTGTGGCGGTCTGTGAACCGATGACAGCTCCACGCGGCAATGACAGAAGTGACATACCAGCAAACACATGTGATAAGTCATGGAAGTTGAATGTACAGTGTGCACGTGAAGGAGTTGCAACCAGCTTCTTCTGCAGCTCGTGATAAACGTCTAGTGTGCTCATTACGATCAACTACAAACACATCATTAAGTTACGACAAACAAAAGAAACAATGATTATAGCAAGCAATAACTAACAGTAATTACAATAAGTAATAAATTAACCATGATCTTCATTAAGCCCGTGTCCATGTGGATGCACTCGGCCACATTTTGATGCCAATGTTTTCTGTCCAGGACCGCTACCTCTGACTCTTCCCAGCTGATTCACAGTCACTGTATATCTTTCTTGACCACGTCTCTCCACTTTGTCCGTGGCCAACCTGGTCCTCTCCTGAATCCCGGACCTTCCGGTATAGTACTTGTTGTGGTAAATTCTACAGGTGCATCCATATCATACGACCAAAGACCAAGCCAGTGCAGTCTTCTTTCTCCAAGTACACTCTGTATCCTTTGTTGTCCAGTTCTTGCCCTAATTTCGTAATCTGTTAATCCGTCTCACCAAGAGATATCTAATATGCTTCTCTGCCATCTGTGGTAGACAGTATCCCATCAATACACTAGCATTGCAGTTAATTGCCATAGCTCTGCACGGTATAGGCTGGTCACTAAAATCACTAACTCATACAGCTGTAACTCTACTTTCTGGCTTATGCTGCTGTTCCTCCAGATATTTTTCATATCTGAAAATACTGCTGCTACTTTTCTTAACTAGAGATGCACCGATAAGGCACTGGCCAATTATCGGGTGGACGATAATCGGCATCTAACAATTAAACGATTATTGGCCGATTGCCGATTAATACAAAAAACTTATTTCGCTGTTATTTATTTAGGCTCCAATTGTTATCCAAAGACTCCTACTTACTTGAAGTACTGCAGAGTAAAGATAAAACAAAAATGCACCCAAAGGCAAAGTTACAAAATGCACCCACTTTTACCGGAAACGGAAGCCACTCTCATGTTTGTTTACTTTTGGTAATAAAAATAAGATCTTGTACTTATCAATTGTGTAAATGACAATCAGCCGATACCGGCATACTAATCAGCCGATACCGATTACTGGCCGATTATTGGTGCATCTCTAATCTTAACATTCAATGTCACGACAAATCAATACATGCCAATCATGCGACAAACTGCATACAGCAGGATTTCAGCTAAGCTGGCATGCAAAGAAACCATTCATAAAATGACATATAAATAGCATGCAAAATAGAAAAATGACCCTCATCAAGTAACATAAAACTGCAATAGTGCAAAATAAATGTGCCAATAAATGCAGACATATGCATCTGTTTAGCAACACTACCTCGACCAGTTCACTGCGACGGTCAAACCAAGATTGTGGAAACTCATTGAGTTTCGACTGCAACATATGACTGTAAATTGTATGCAGTGAATGGTCCATCGGCATCGGAATGTTGAGAACGGTGAACTGACGCAAGAGACGCGAGTTCACATGGTGTGTAGTGTAACCATAGCCAGTGCCTGCAAAACAGCGTGAAACTAGCCGCAATTCCACACAAAGTCACTCTGCATGCTTTTCCATAGCAATCTCATTAACTAAAGAACTAGCAATAAAATAATGAATGTGTTTAAACAAATAGAACTGAAGTCACTTTGCTGTGAAGTATAGCAATAATTACATTTAAAAAAACTATTTGGACATGCAGAACTGTTTCGCCGGCGAAAGTATTATTAGCACAAACTTATTAAATGAAATTACGTGCAATTATAACTGATAATAACTAGAACAAAACAGCAAAGTGCAATGGTGAACCCAACAAAGTCTGTAGCGAACCAGGAAGGCCTGGACTTGTTGTTGCAGCGAGGATGTTGATGTCAGATACAGGCACAAATCGCTGACGATCACGATCAAGAATTGTTCTATCGGTGAGCAGCTGTCTGACAAGCTCCAAGTTTGACTGACAGTCTGAATGAACAATTAGTAAATACAGTTCACAATTCAGCAAACTTCAACTTTACAGACAACAACTGCGTCAGTCAATAAATCTGTCACCTGCACTCAACAGTTCTCTGCTAAATTGCTTCTGGACATGCCACAGTCCATGTCTTGCAAACCTACATACACAGCTGTCTATGAATGCACCCAGCAAATCTTAGTAAACATGTATCCATTGACAAAATTTAAAGGCATTACATTACATTACAGTTTTATTAAGGTGGCCTAAGTAAATAACTGCTAGGACCACCATGGCAAAAAATGTGTTTTCAGTCTTGGTCGAAACACTGAAAGCAGTTTGCAAAATCTCCACGATGTGGAAGAAACTGCATTAAACTGGCTGGTGACTACAGCAGTCACAAAATGCAAGAGCACTGAGCAGGTGTCATGCAATAGTACAGACATTCAATGCTGCACAGTGATAAAGTAGCAGAGACGAACAATTACAAGTATACTGATGACGACGTTAGTAATGATGGTAGCATAACAGTTGCAATAGAACAGTTCATACAGCACTGTTACATGGCCAAAGATAGCACAAGGGTGCCGACAATATCATGCTTATAAAAAAATAAATGTGTTTTCACACGGTCTGTGAACTTCAACAATTACTTATTAGACCCCTGACGTTATCACAAAAGCCTATGTTCAATGGTTGCTGACTGATAACATCAACAAAGTTGGGCCAAGCTGCTATATCATTACCTGAAATAGGACCATTTGCTTTAGCAGCACTCAGATCATCAATGAAGTACAGTCTCTTAGTCTGAGTCCTGCTGTCACTGGCTAAGAGAAGGTCAGAAGTTGATGTAACGGCAGAAGAAAAGAACTCATGCATCTGAGAGCAAGTGACTCGCTGGGACATTGTTATCTTAGCACATGGATGTCGTCTCTGTACCAGGTTCTACAGCAACAAAAACAATCAACTCCCACTGATGTATCACGATTACAGCGTACAAGCTAAATAAATGAATGACAGAGCAGACACACAAAAGACTTTATTTCCGAGACAAAAAACTAACCACTGTACTAGTGATGTAACGAAGCTAGTCAAAATTTTGACTTTAAAAATTTGTCAAATGCAAATGCGAATAGAGGCATTTATTTTATCAACGTAATGCACTGGTTTAGGTCAATTAAATGATAGTAACAATTTGTTATTTCCTAAAGTCAATAAAATCAGTGTTCATATTAGTACAATGTAACACATCACTGAGCAAAAATTATGTTGCACACTCAATAACTGTAGTGTGTGTGAAAGACTGAATTTCAGAAAAAAAACAGGTTTGCATTCTCTGGCACTCTGCATATAAAACTAGTCATAGAACAGGAATTTTTCCACGAATTCGTATTTGACAACAAAGCGCTTAAAACATTCGTCAAATTTTGACTCTATTAAACACACTTGAAGTTTGAACGTTGTTGAATTCGAATTCAAACTTTGTCACATTGCTGGACTGTACTGTTATTAACTTGCATCAAGGAAATAGTGACTGCGTGTAATGAAATATTGAGAAAATGACACAAACAAAGCAGTATTAATACATCTGTTTGTCATTCTAAGTCAGGCATGGTAGCTGGTAGCATCATTGTCAGGGCACTGGGCACACAACAGAGAGGTCACAGGCTTCACTACCAAATGTTCTCCTTGTACATACTGACTCTGGCAAATTTTTTACTGCACGGCAATAAAGGCACATGTATTTGTAAATAGACTTGCGCAGAGCCACTATGTAAAAGCAGTACAACTCCCAGCCCAGAGCTGATCTGCTTTTACTTAATGGCTCAAAGCAAAACTTTTTACAAATATGTGTGCCTTTGTAAAAAGACTTGCACAGAGCCATTACGTAAAAGCAGAATGACTTCCAGCTGGGAGTTCTTCTGCTTTTACGTAATCACTCAGGGCAAGTCTTCTTACAAATACACGTGCCTTTATCACCAAGCAGTATTATTATTATTATTATTATCATTATATGGTTGTTGACGCACGCTGAGTCATTCACTGAGTGAAGAATCACAAGTGTGTGGGTACGTCATGGATCAGCAGTGGTGTGCCCGATTATAGAGTTCTGTTTTTAGCAGTCACTTGAATAAGGTTAGATTTGAAAGGTCACACATGCTGTGGAAGCTTGTTCCACACTGTAGGTGCGGCTTGAGAGAATAAGCGGTCAGTGAAGACGAGGTTGATGTGGTCATTCTGTAATAAGTTTCTGTTGCAGGAACGTAAATGACGTGACAAAACATGGAAATTGACATCAGTCAGATCGCTCGGTTCTTGCGTGGTCGAAATTTTGTAAACAGTGCCTTCAACCTTGTACTGTATTTGGTACTTAACCGAATGTAGCTCGGCAAGGATTGGAGTTGCGTGGTCAGAACATCTGGTCCTTGTTACAATTCGTACAGCGGAGTTCTGAACGTGCTGAAGTTTGTTCAGATTCGCAGCCGACATGCCATATAGGACTGAGTTGCAGTAGTCCAACCGTTTATGGATCATTGAGCAGGCAATGGCCTTTGCTGTATCTTCCAAAATGTGACTCCAGACGTGACGTAGTGCTCTCAGATGAAAGTACGAGGACTTGCAGACATTGTCGACGTGTACATCGAAAGACAGTGTGTTACTGACAGCTACTCCGAGGCTTTGGACACTGGTTACTGGCTTGACACTGACAGTCTTGTTGAACTCTCAGCCCGCTGTCGCAAGTATAATTTGGTACTGGTCAAAGGGTGCTGATGCTATATGACAGAGTTTTCAGTTATTGCTCTACGACTCATTTCCGGCAGTTTTAAGCGCAAGCTAAAGAGACATGTTTTTAACACTTTGCTTAACTGATGTTTATTTTAGTTTTTATGTTATAATGCCCAGCCGGTCCGTTTTGTTGTAGGCTAAGCAAGCAATAAATTACCAATTTCTATTCTATTCTACAGCTGAGAAGGTAACAAAGTTCTTGGCAGAAAGTCAAAGCAGCTCCAATGCTCACATTGGGTATGAGATTGCCAATTTGACATAATGCTAAGAACAATAACAAACACTACAACTGATCACAGAAAAATGGTCCAAGATTGCGACTATCATCGCAGTAAACCTTACGCAAAAGTTCCTGTCACCAATACAGCTGGACAGCAGAGAAAATGTCAGCTGCAACAACATGTTATATGCACCTCAATCAGTGAAGTCTTTCCCACGCCAACTCCACCTGTGACTAGTACTGGTCGTTGGTACGACAACAGCACGTGCGTCCAGTAAGCATAGCGTTCCAGCTAACAAGTTTAACAACAGAGTGTCAACATCGACAACCACAAAAGCATACGCTGCAATGCAGCTTGATATCAAAATGCCAAGCTTTTACAGAAAATAATAATATGTGATAAAAAATGGCGTGTATGAATTTTATTTTGCGAGTTGTATGAACATATATTTAACGAGCTGCAACAGCAGCGAGTTAAATATGATGTTCATACAACGAGCACACATACATGCCATTTTTTATCCGCGATTTTAATTGGAACTATTTTGTAATGCGCAGCAATACAATCAGACGGGAGTGAGTTGGCCTACTAAGTCATGACTCAAGCATTCTAATTGGCTGCACTTAAGACTGATGGACCAATCACAGGAAATATTACTGAATCATGCCGTATTTGCTACTCGCGAATGACCCAGTTACCATGGTTACCGTCGTATTGCACATTCAATTAGCAATAAAACTCACATATTATATGAATAAAAACTGAGCGTCGATGCCACACCGTCAAAGTGTATGCCTCTGCCACTGTTCTGGTCATGACCTTGATCTCTGACCTCTGACTTTGAAAACCTAATCAGTTCGTCTCCAAAGTGTGGTAAGTACCGGTAAGTTTTGGTTCAAATCCGTTCACGAGCAACCGAGTTCATAAGATCTCTATGGTCATCACTGCCTGATCTTGACCTTTGGTCTCATGACCTTGGAAATATTTTCTGTATCAAGTGGACCTGGTAGTAATGGTGACGAGTTTCGCTGAAACAAGTTCACACACTCTGGAGAACTAAAGTTCACAAATAGACTCGCAGACACACAGGCAGACGCATAAATTAACGGACAGACAATTAATATCAACGGATGGATGTACAGCCAGGTTATGCATCTATGTAATTATCTTCATTTGAAATATGACAAATGCACATTCTCAATATACGAGTCAATGACAATGCAATAGTACAAAACAAAACAAAACATAGAAACACACAGGGTTACACAAAACTGTATAAAATATGGACAGCCAGACAGATGGACAACTGGAAAATACCATGCGAGTCAAAAAAACTGCACCATTTTATTTCTGCAATAACTTTGTCAAAGCAAGATATATTTGGATAATTTTTGGCACACACATACCTCAATAAATTTCCTGCCAAAAGCATATTTCAGATTCTTTACAAAGTCGAAAGCAGAGAACCAGCTTAAGTTTCAGCATGAAGCATGCCAGCACAGTATGTGTGCACAACCGTCAAGCTGCTTTGTTGGGATATGCCAGACTTAATCATAGCACCAAACTTGTGGCTTCTCAACATGTCTGATTTCAGTCCTGTTTATTACAGAATCTTGGCAATGCTACAGGACTGGGTTTGTCAATATCCTATGCGAGATGTTAATAAGCTGAGGCAACGTCTGATTGACAGACAGGCGGTCACTGATCAGGCGATTGATCAATGGTGATTTGGCCCGATGGCATGAGTTATGGCCAGGGGTGAACATTTTGCACATTTGACATAGTCCAACGTTATACTATTGCACTTCACTGTTGGTCCATACGTTTTCACATTTTATATGACGTTCCATTTAAATGCTTGAAAGATAATGATGATGTTTAAGCTTATGTGACATAACTGATGTTGGTTACGACATATGTATGCATGTTGCGAGGCATTATAAAAACATTATGTAAGAGAGATTGGCGATTTTAATATCATTTTGTTCAAAATTTATTGGAGTACAAATGTGCCACAAATTATCAAAATATAGCTTGGTCTGACAAAGTTATTGCAAAAAAATAAAATGGTGCAGTTTTTTGACTCACAATGTAGAGTGCCTCGGATTCTTTGATGGAAGAGGCATAAAAATTATGTTTTTATAATACAATAAACGTCAGTCACTCAACATGCCAGTAAGATGGGTTGGCAGTAAACTAAGCATAGTATTATGTATCTATTTACAAAGAGCATTTGTAACTGAAGTTAGAGCTATGACAAGGCAAGAAAAAGTCTGGAATACACTGTGCTGAGAATAACAGATATATTACCATTAAACTAAAGTTACGACAAATAACATGACAGAAAGAAGCACTCTGAAACTTAGTTCACAAGCTGAAAGCATTAATTCAAATGTAAAGTCTTTTGAGCTGTAAGCTGCATAATTGTAAACTTGATGCAGCAATTGTCAGACAGTGAAAACTGCCGTAAATGTCAACAGTGTGCAAAATGTCAAAATAAACTGCAAAAACCTCCGGAATAATGACATAGCTGGATGAAACTGCAACACTCCGACATTTTTCCAGAGGCCGTTCATTCCATCGAATGCAGGTTCCGTGTTGACAGTCAATGAAATAATCAAACACTGTGCCATCACGAGGAAACGTAAGCACCGGTAACACTGCTGCTAACGTCTCTCGGACGAAAGTGTCAAACTTCGGACAGTCTCTGGTTCCAGCACATAAGCACCATATCATACAGATTACTAAAGACATACAGAACAGCTACGTGTTTTTCCTCATAATAACATCAGCAAATGGTGTATGTAACTAAGTACAAAAAAGTAAGAAAACTTCTATATGGCAGCTAAAACAGACACTAAGCACCACAACCTAAGTCAAGCAAATCCAATATAACTATCAACAATATTTGCTCTGTTTTGTTACATCAACAATAGCAACCTCATGTCATACAGGTCAAGAAACTAATAAATATATGACAGACTTCAAGCCATCAGGCTGCAATTATGATAATTATTCAATACCTGTCCACAAGAGACGATCCAAATCCCCAGATGTAAGCAAATGCAAGAAGATACTTCAGTGCACTGCAATCATCTGCCGCATTCAACAATTTCTCTGCTGTCACTGATAGTTTGCCATCAACACGTTCAACAGATGCTGCAGTAAAACATCCAGTCGGCCCAATACAGTGGCTGCCGCTGGCAGAATCTGTGATAGACTTGTTCACAGAACTGCTTCCAAGTGACTTCAGCTTTCTCTGCTTGTGACTGAAGTAGTCATTAAGCAGAGCCGAGAACATGTGAAGAAATGTTTCTACTCGAAGAAGACCAACAGCTGAACTGTCTCGAACACTTGCGAAGTCACGGAAACGTGGCTCAGCTGAGTGAAAGAACTGAATTGACGGCTCCAGTAGCGCAATCATCAGATTCATAATAATTTGCCAGCTACAGAAATATACAGTATATGTTCATGACACTTACACTCAAAGCTCCAAGTAATTTTTGTCAATCTGGTGACTTTAGTAACTTTTCTCTATGCTGCTAATAATCTTTTATTTTCATTCTGCATCACAAGAATGCTTCAGAATCAGTCAACATTTCAATGCAGCATTAAATAAATTTTCTATTACACTAGACATCTGAGAGATGAAAAATATTCTTGCTACTCTTGCCAATACGTTTCTTAAGTCGATGAATCATACACAACCATAACAACTGTAGCATAACTCTAAACTGCAAACCTGGACATAGGCAGAAACCAGCGATCAACGGCATTTTGACACCAGCTGTCAATAAGACATTTCCAGGGCACTGTATCACTGGAAAAGTGCACTACTGAACAGCTCGCAATAGTTTGAGGCGACACATTCGCCAGGCTCGACATTTCAAATACAATCTTTGTCGACTCTAAACAAACATTACCACTCGTATGAGATATGCCACGTACCACAGCAATGAAATATACACTCCATTTTAATGGCCACTTATCAGATGAACGAGAGTAAATAGGCATTAAAACAGTAAAACTTAAATACACATATAATTGTTTAATACCAAGAATATAGTGTGTACAATAAACAATTATAAATGTCAAGCTGTAATAAAAATTAATCTTAAGTCTATTAAGACTATACTTCAAATAAGCTATTTTTTAAAAAATCAGTTTAGTGGGACATTTTTCTGTTAAAAATATTATTGTTCCTACTCTTTTAATTTTCACTTAAAAACTTAATGCAATGCATAACAAGTCGAGAAATACTTTTTTGCAAAAAACCTTCTGTTTACATAAAAACAGACATTCCCCCCCCTCCAAAAAAAAGAAAACATCTTTTAACACTGTACATTCCCTTTTGAGTAAATATGCACACCACACCCACCTACAGGGTGGGACTTTCTCTAGCTGCAACAATGAAGTAGTTTTGCCAGATGCTCAGCAGTGACTCACTGGGCACCAACAGATGTCACAACCAGATCGCTGTGATCAGATTCCGCTGCTGTAACCACTGTGCCACTGCTGACTGTTTCATTACCGAAAAGCAAGACACTCGCACACATGGTGAAGTGTACATAAGCCATAAGCACACTGGAGGACAAATTACTGTGTGCTATAGAAGAGGACACATCCTCATACCATCATCATGCAATGAAAGTGAATGTGGCATTTTACTATCAAATACAAAAAAAACAGGCTGAAAGACGGCAGCAACGCTGCTGCTAACCATGCAGTGTAGTCACGTCACCGTTGAGTGCAGAATATGTGTAAGGCTCATTGAGCAGACAGTTCACTCCATCGATCCATGCAGGATTCAGTTCTCCATCCAACACAATCCACCGTGCAGTATTCGCATCTTCATCACTGGCCGAATGGTGCTTGGCCGACAACTCGGCGTGCTGACCGGCTTTCCGTACTGCCTCTGTCAGTAACCCAGTCTGCCACAGTGCTCCTTCATGGCTACCTAACAGCTGCACACTTGACAAGTAAGTGTATGAGATTCTGACAACTGAATTCAAAAGGCATTTTGCACTCATTCGGCATCAAACAGCATTTTACATGTGTCAGAAAAATCTATCACAAATCCTCATGTTAGAAAAACTAATAAACAA
>Ga0049105_1000688_pt1 | contig 12730 bp, 7 predicted proteins | sample WorMetvaBAHAMAS1_FD_61260 | JGI IMG/M metagenome (GOLD analysis project Ga0049105, IMG submission 61260) | Worm MetaG Olavius vacuus BAHAMAS.1 | ecosystem: Host-associated > Annelida > Digestive system > Unclassified | place: Germany: Marburg | collected 2013-04-09
TCACCCTTCACGACATCATCCACACCGACTCCTGTCTCACTCTGGTCTTTGAATACCTTGTACGTATCTGTGGTTACCTTGTGTTTGTCCTCGTGCGGTCTGTGTGTATCCTGTATGCTGTTAACTCATCGCAGTGCTTCACTTGCACGCTGCTTGTGTTTGGTTCAGCGCAATGCTCTGTTGTTGAAGCGCTTGGTGCTTGCTTTCTTTTTCTCTTTTTTTAGTGATGTGCTGTGTAGCAAGTTTTTGGCATTTCTCTTCTGCATATAGCTCTCCAACCACTGCGATCTTCCGCCGCTCTTTTCACTTCAGATACTTTGCTGATGATGTAAAGTTACTCAACAACTGAAGTCTTTCTTCTCTGGGATGATTTGCCCCTCATCCTTTGCCTCCGATTCATGCTTAATGCCTGACTATGTGCGCGTTATAAATTTTCTTCTTATTATTATTATATTATTATTCATTATTCTTGCAATAATTTCTCGCACTAAGACTTTACTTCTGAGCACATGCCCCGACGTGTGTTTTCATTCCCAGCTTGTATTCACCATGCTTTCTTTACATCTGTTTTTACTTCTTACTTCTTGTTACTTTGTCCGTCCAGCTGAGCTTTAGCATTCTTCTTCGGATCCAAACTCGAATGCATCTAACTTCTTGTCTGCTCCTGTTATAGTCCAAGGCTGTCCCGCATAGATGCCACATTCCAGACGAAACAGTTGACAATACTTGGAGCTTTATTCTGTCCAAAGTTCTATCACTTTTGCAGAGACCAGTGGCTGCATTATGTGTCACGCAGCTCGCTCAGAGACTCAAAACTGAACCATCTGACATTGCTTACCTGGAGCAAAATGCATAGTCATCGCCTCAGTGTGCCTTCATTTTGCTTGCGACATATGGCATTGTCTAAATTGATTGATTGATTAATTGACTGAAGACAGTGTTATGCTGTTTAACAGTGAGCAGTTGCTGTTGTCGAGCCAGCATACATTAGCATACATTAGCATGATTATCACTATGACTTGAGAGATTTCTTCTACATTTTTTGCTTTATCCATTATATTTTCCTGTTTTTTTAAACTTAACATTTCTCATTTTTACTGTGACTAGTGTGCGATTGACATGTTGGAAATAAAGTCACGTTGATTGATTGATTGATGAAACAATGAGGAGTTGCTGTTGGTGTACTTGTCAGGAAAAAGATCTCAAGTCTTATATGGAAGAATGTGGAAACATTCTTCACATCAACAACGTAAAGGTAAGCATCACATGCACAGCACGAATGAGGCCACAGGAATGTGATACATACATGGCTTACTACATCATGTCTTGCTTCCACGTTGTAGTCGCCGCCACCGCCGCTGCTGTTGCTACAGAATTAATTTGATGGTCGTAGATGCATGTTTGTTTCACAAGTGATGGAAATCATTGAAGTTTGTCGCTTCCAACAGTTACAGTATCCGATGCTGTGTCATTATTTGACTTCCTGGAGTCATTACATTTGTGGTGCCAGTACACTCACTGCTGAACCGTGTGCACCGGACATCTCACTGGATGTGTTCAGGCGGAAACCGAAGACTTTTTTGTCTAATGTGTAACCGTCGAAGAAGCGCATTTGCTGCATTGTGCAATCTTGCGCTGTATAAATGTACTACTAATAATAACACTGATGCTTTACGGTTGGGGAGTAAAGGCAGGTATGGTTTGTCATTCGACGCCGTGTGATACCCCGTTGTGGTCGTTGTTTTTGCTTAGTCTAATTTTCACACCTGCACCTTGGTGCTGGTGGACTTGTGCCATCTAACCAGACTTGCTGATGATGTTCTGTCTTTTTCTGACGGCTTGCAGTTACAAGGCTGAGATATGTTAATGCAGTGAATAGTGAATACATTTGCTAATTGTGTGTCTGCATGTGTAGTTGTTCTTGTTTCAACTGTTACGCGGACTGTCGTACTGTCACAAACGTCGAATACTTCACCGAGACTTAAAGCCGCAGAACCTACTCATCAATCAGATTGGAGAACTTAAACTTGCAGACTTTGGTGAGCAGCGCTCTGTCCGGTCGCTGCTAGTGTAGTGTGCAGCCCGAGATATTACTCCTCATTAGTATATTATTATTATTATTATTATAGAAAGAAAAGATTTAGGTGGCGTAATGTCAAAAGACTGCAATTACACCTTACAAACGCTAAAAACAGTGACAAAACGCGAGTGCGACGCAAAGTGAGAACAGAGTATCTGTCAGATGAGATCGTGGGCAGTATTGTCTATTGCAAACATCTTTGGTATTGAAAACAATACGAGAAGCATACAACAAACACGTCTTCTGACGCATCTGTCTAGTTAATTTAGCGTCGTGGCTCTGAGTACCGCGTTTGCTAGTTTGTGTTGATAAGTTACTTGGTGCTGGAGCAGTTGGTGTTTCTCAAATGCCTGTAATGCTGACAGCTTGAGTGCACGATCTCTCCTGGTTTCGTTTGAGAAATTTTTGGAGTTCGTTAAGTGTGAAAAAGTGGCGGAGTAGGTTTTCGATTTCATTTCCACATAGCAGTTCCCATTCTTGTTTAGCAATTCAGGTTTTCACGCCCGTTGCCAGTACGCAGACCTCTTAGAGTGACGTGGGCCTCATGGGGTTACATTCGGAAAATCTTACCGCTCCCGCAGGTTTTCCGCAAATTTTAATCCGGTTACTGCAGTAATACCACAACATTTGATCCTGTTACCGTCATTACCGCAGTATTTTTTTTACAAATCTTACTTTCTGTTACCGCGGGTTGTCCCGCGGTAATCCACAGGATGTTTACCGTTACCGTTCCCGTGCAAAACTCTTAACGTGGGGTGAACGACTGTTGACAGGTCTGGCACGTGCCAAGTCAATACCGACGAAGACGTACAGCAACGAGGTGGTCACTCTGTGGTATGTATTGTGATCGGTGGATGTTATGTTAGTGTGGCGTACTGCATGCAGGCTTTGCCTTGATAAATTTCCTGCGGTACTGAACGTAACCAGAGCTGTTCATGATTTACAAGATGTTTATAGTTAATAGTTAACTTAACTGAAATTAACGAATAATTAATTTGTAATTTGGATTAAAGTGGAGCGTTACAATTCCACAGAAAAGCCAGTTTTTTGTTCATCAGTTCACAGCTGTTTTAGCAATACACAGTTTGTGTTTGTGACTGGTCTCTTAAGCAGACTGAAATGTTGACAGTCTTGGTTGATAGTTGTTTGTTGACCATATATACAGCAGAACTGAAATTCATTCATTTTGTAATGTTTTCTTAGTGATGCGAATTTATGAAGTAAAATTTTTTGCAGTTATTAGAATTTTTTTTATAATTTGATTGCATGATTTTTTGCAACTTTGCCCACACCTAAATGTCACTTAATTGACAGTGAGTATTGGTAACTATTGTAAAAAGCACCCTGGTAATGTAATGTTTACCACTGATGGACAGTCATCTGAAGTTTAGTAAAGCGAGTTGTATTAACAGTGGTTTGTTGAAGAAATGTCTGTGATACGTTTGGCAGCGATATTTTCTGACGCAAATTTGTGAAAAATAACTTTTACAAAAAAGTATTATTTCACATCGCAAGTGCATGTGGGTGGATATAACAAAGCTGTGATAATTTTGGCATAACGTCGTAATAAAGTGCCTGTAAACGCTGCAGGTATCGTCCACCGGATGTTCTGTTGGGCTCCGTCGAATACTCGACTCCCATCGACATGTGGTGAGATGTTTGTTTGCAGTTGTAATCAGTTACGGCATTACACAGTATGTAGTGAATACTGCATGGGATAATTCTTACAGTTACTGCCGTTGTAGGCAGCGAAACAGCCGTTTCGGTCAGTCCGAGCACAGTTCGTCATTACACACGGCCCTTTTCTGAGCGCCTTAGCACTGGTGCTTTCAATAATAAGGCGCTATACAAATAACCAGATTAACCAGATATAGGCTGCTAGAAGAATGAAGAACTTTTGTGATGTTTGTGGTAATTAAACGAGAAGAATGTAGTCAGTTCACAGTTCATGGGGTTCACAGTGTCATGTCCTGAACCTTCCAGTTAGCAGTCACTGCTGCCGCGCTCATAGCTATAGAATTAGTGTTCGCGGTAGTAGACGCATCGTGGAGTTGTGCCGACTGATCAGACTCGCTGATTCTAGCCTTTAATAACAGCTATATTCTACCGATGATAAAGAAACAGTCACATGGCAAGATATGTAGTGATGGTGTTAAACAAAGATGTCACTTTACATGGGCACAGCCACTTCCAAGCCCTCAAGTTGGGGAGTCACAGTGTTAAGATCATCTTCTATTATGCCTCCACTACAAATCGGCAATGGAGGCATTGTTTTCTGGTCATCCGTCCATCCGTTAACACCTATTGTGAGTGACGTGATATCGCTTTATGTACTGGATGGATTTCAATGAAACTTGTCACAAATGTTCATCTTGTAACGAGGAATTTCTGAAAAGGTTTTCAAGGTCAGAGATGAAAGGTCATGGTTATGTGTGTGCAAATATGTGAATGCTAGTTACAATGGTGAAGGCATACGTTTCGATGATGTGATGTTGAGGCTGACATGTTGCTTATAAAATGCAATGATATTGAGCTGGTGCTGATGTGGGTGCTATGCGTGCGTATGCTTTTGCGGGGGCATGGGTTACATATTCTTTGTGATGGTGATGTTAACGTGGCTAGTATGTGTGTGTGTGTGTGTCAGGGGTGTGGGTTGTATATTCTTTGAGATGGCGTCTGGTCGGCCATTGTTTGCGGGCTCGGCGGTGGATGAACAGCTGCATCTGATTGTGAAACTGCTTGGCACGCCGAACGAGTTGACGTGGCCGGGAGTCAGTCAGCTGCACGAGTTCCTTGCCTACGATTTCCCACGATACCGACCGGAGCCTCTAGTCAAGCATGTCCCACGGTCAGTAATACGACGCAAGTCATCCTTTGAACCCATCTGTCTGTTAGCATTTGGTAGAAATGGTAAAAGTCACATTCATACGCGGCACAATGCAAAACAAAAAGTGACAGAAACACTGCACTTTTGGCTTTTGGTCCGTTTCCAAACTGTCCAGTAGATAGATCAGGTGCCGGAGTGAGGACGGGAGACTGTTCCATAATCGCATCAGTTGTCTTTTCGTGTCACTGTGGTGATTGTCCTTTGTGATCAGATGGCTGCGTCAGTGGAGGACCATTATAGTTCATGCAAGGCAGAGGGAGTATTCGGCCGGACTTCTTTCAGAAATCTCGGAACGATTATTTCGACAAGGCACTTCATTAGCCTTATGAAAATGTTTGATTCGAACATAGACGAGGAACAGCGAACAGTGTTGCAGCGGTTTATGGTGCGAAGTGACTGATGGAGGTGAATTGATAAGAGTACTGATAGAAATAATACTGTCACTTTTTTCCTGCAGTAAGGTCGTAATTTCAGAGACGGAGAATCGGGGCCTGAAATAGTTGTTAGTTGGTTTGAAAATTGCCGGTATCTCATCACCGATCTATTGCCGGTAACTATTTTAGAGTTTTGCAAACGAGCAGGCCGACATGAACGCAGTCATCAGTGCGATAGTTGCATACATGTAATATTACAGCAACTGAGGTTTCACCAAAATTACACTAAAACGCAGCCATTCAATTTAATTCTTTTCTTGACCTAAGCCCCAGACTTCCGTCCTGAGGAGAGGTCATTGTCCAAATTTCCCCTTGCTACTTTCTTTTTGCCCATCGTTTTAGTCCCTGTGTTAAAAAGTGAGGCTGGATGAAGCAACACCGGCTGTGTATGTGTGTGTGTCACTGTGTATTTAGGTTGGATGTTGACGGCATCCGTTTGTTGTCCAACTTGCTGCAGGTCAGCGACTTCTACTTGTTACAGACTTATCACTCAGTTCATCGCCATCATTGTCAGATACTGTTAATAGTCAGAACTGCTGATTGTTTCAGATGCTGTGGAGTTGCTTAATTTGCTCAGTTGATATGATATGATGTGCTATGCAGGAATTCACTATGTGTGAAGTCACTGACCGAAGCCAGCTTAGTCTAACATACAACATCTTAATGAAAAGCTAAATTGCAAAAACTGACACCTACTAGATGTTATTTGACGGCAAACCATTGATTGGTATGCCTCTGCCAAAGATGTCCATGACCTTGACCTTTGAATCCGTGACCTACAGAATGTTGTCTGGTATCGAGTAATTTTGACAAGTTTTATTAAAATATGTCCATGAAAATGCTTCCCAAAGTGCATATGGTAGTTGTAACACATATGTGTTCTTGCTAAGACCTTGACCTTCAGCCTTTTATAAATTTGCTGAAATTTTGACCAGCGGTTTGCAAGATGTCGTCTTCACAAACTTCTGTTATATGATCACACACCCTCGTGTACAACGTGAAAACAGAATCCCCTTTTGTGGCTAATTGCCGGTGGAGGGATAAAAACTGTTGAGCAAAACAATGCCATTAAATGGTGTTTGAACTGTGTCATTTAGATAGCAGCAACACAGCACGTCTAGTAACCAGCCGGCTCTCATATGTCTAAGTTGAGTTTTGCATTTGAGAGACACTCGTGCTGCAGTCTGTGAACTTTCTGTGTATGTCTTGCAGTACGACGTGAGGCGGCGAATTTCAGCCGATGAGAGTTTAAAGAGCCGCTACTTTGACTCGTTAGGGCAAGGAGTGCACGCTCTGTCTGACAGTCAGTGTACAGTTGTCACTAATGTTGCTTACAGAATAAAATTTCATTAAACTGGGGCCTGATTTTCGAAACTTCGTAAGATTTTTCCTAGGTTCGTCGTAAGATTTTCATAAGTCTTTTGTAAGTCAGCGAGATACGACTCGCGAAGGCCAAGAAGACTGACGAAGAAATGGATTGATGCCGCATGGCAAGATTTAAAGGACATTGGCATGACCTGGGAGGAAGCACAAGAGTGCTTTGTCGACAGAGAAGACTGGTGTCAGTGTATGTCCCAGTGTGTCTTCGATGCAGGCTGAGCCAAGGGCCAAGGACCAAGTAAGTAAAAAAATTGTACATGGCATCTAAAAATAGTCACTACACACCTCAGATAAATATGCCTTCAACAGGTGCCAAGTAATTATTCTATGCCCGGCTGCATAAAATGTGTTAGCTGTTGAGTTACATGTGAGTGCTATAGTTTGCTGAAGAGCACAATAGCGTTGGAGTTTATAGTTCAGTTAACTTTGCAGTTGCTTTCAGGTTGAGCCACACCGCTTGTTTCACCGAACACATGTTGATGCTTGTGTTTGTAGCCGACTCATTGTTCTCTGTCCCTGGCGTCTTTCTGCATCGAGATCCCGGCAAACGAAGTGTGTCGTCTCTTGCCGTGTCAGGTCTCGTCTCATTTTCACGTCTTAGTTCTGCTGTGTTATTGCAGTGCAGTGAACAGGAGATTGTGTAACTGTATGACGGCACATATATTCAGATATTAAGTTGATGGGTTGTTGCTCGGCTGATCGTTTTTCTAATTTTCATCTGGTATAAATGTTTAATTTGCACTTTCTTGTAGACTGTGCTTTCTGCAGAGCTTATGAACACCGCCATTGTGCCTCCGTGACATTTTGCAATAACACAAATGTACTTATTTGCATACTTAGTGCTTAATTCAAATTGCATGATGCAACGGCTGTTGAAACATGTCGTCATACAAGACTGTTTAAGTGTAGTTGTCTGTTGGCACATTCTGCTGATAAAATGGTTGACCGGCTTGATGATGATGATGGTGTATTTTTTGTCAACATTGACGCAAACTAAAACTGGCATCAGCTGAATTAAATTAATTTTAGTCATAATGATGACAAGTATAATTTGCTAATTTTCTTTGACAAGACAAAATTTGGACTAAAATTTGACAGACAGTAACAACCACTAAAATTCGAACATTTTTTGTCGACTGGACTAGAAATTTAACAGCTGACTTAAAAAATAACTGGATGATGACGCGACTGCGTGCTGTTGCAGTAGTTAATGCTGTGAATGAGAATATATGTGTTACTATGTGCAGGGAAGCCGTCTCGACAGAGCATGGTGTTCTGAACAGCACTCGTGAAGTTCACATGTTCTAGGCAGACTTAGTATGAGCACTACACACATGTATTCTTCATACATATTGTTAGCATGCAGCACTTACACTACCTGTCTGTATCATTGGACCGCCACTCCATCCTGTAATGCCCGCAAGGCAGAGTTCCATCTAGTATCATTGATAGAGGAATGTCTGCTTCTTGTAATGTCGTTCCAGATTTGTACGCTGCCATTAATTTATGTGAATTTGAAATGAAAGCTACTTTGGCAGCATTATAAGTCTGCAGATGGTTGTGATGGTGAAAGTTGGTAATTTATGCTGTAAATGTCATTAAACTTGTTGCTGTTTTGTCACCTGGTGTGAAGTAATAGCGAACAACAATGTGCTGCTGAAATGATTAAAAATCAACGATACACTTTCGTATAATGGTTATACCAAATCACCATAATGTACTAGAAAATATTTGATGCTACAACATTTGCAGTTTGAATCTCTCGGGGGAAGTTTGCAGTGTTGTATGGCATACAGACATCAACGGATTTGTTGCAGATCCGAGTAATGCTGTCCAGTTCTGGATAAGAATTAATTCAGTTGAATTTGCACATTTTGATTAGAAGTAGTGCTGTGCAATGCGTACAGTGATTTGCAGAAAATCGGGGAAAGGGGAAAGTCGTGAATACTTACGATGTCTGGAAAATTGCACAAATTGAACCTTACTACTCGGCCAAATGGTCGTTTAGGTATGACATAATACATAATATTGTCTTTTGATATTGTAAGGAATGGAGTCTGTCTTCAAAACAGTGGCACTCGTGTAGTCTTAAAACTTGTCACATAACCTATGGTGCCACTTGGTAATGGATGATTTTAGCGAACAGCTCACATTTATCGCTCCCTACTGATATCTGAAAAAGTCTGGGAATTTTGTGCTATCCAGAGAATGGTAACCCTGCAGTATAGGTGCTAACGATAGATACACCAATTTGTTGTACTGTCGCTAGCAGTTGTCAGAAAACTATGTGAACAAAATACTGTCATCAGAGTTCTCAGTATTTTTGATCTGGTTGTGAATTGGACAGCATTACTTTGCATCCTGTCACACTGCCACATTATGTTGTTATCAGAATTATCGGATGCAGATAACGATCACTCGTTTCGGAGCGATTTGGGATGTGCAGACGCATCAGACACCCGTCATTTCTTGCACTGCTGTTGTTGGCACAGTTTAAACTACCGTATATACTCGCATGTAAGCCGACAATTTTTGGCTGAATTTTAATGATAGAGATTTGGCTTTTACACGGGTCATGCTACACAGCCATACTGTAACAGCCAGAGTCAGCACGGCATGACCATTAGTGGGTCACTAGGCTTTCGTGTAGCCATTGGAGTGTGCGCGCGGTGGGACCACACACGAACTGCTGCTGCTGCTGCGGCTGCATACTAGTTAAGTCATTCACTGTAACTTCACACGACTCCAACACTCACACCATGCTAGGCCATCGTTCAGCCAAGCCACACTCAAGCTGTCAGGTGCCATGCTTGCTGTAGTCGTTGTGAACTTGTTGATATTCATGCACAGATCTAGAGTACTGGTTCATTGCCAGTTTTCTTTACTGGCTTATACGTGAATCACTGTTTGCCCATGGGAATGGGGGTCGGCTTATACGCGAGTATATATGGTAATGTTGTTAAATAGTTATTTTATTAGAAGTGGTTGTCAAATATTTTGGTCATTTGCAGTAACTGTTTGTATTTGTTATTTTGTATGTCGGACGTATAAAGACATTTGTGACGTGAAATGCAGAGTAACGTGTGTTACGTTGTCAGCGTATTGACTGCACACTCTCGTGATTTGCCATGAGCAGAAAGCTGTATGCAGATAAATGCAGATGTATTTTGTATTGTATACAAGGTGAGTGGTATGCTGTAATGATTATGACAGCCGTATCAGTGCTGTAGTGTATTTGTGCGTTGTGCTTCACATTGTTCATAATGTATGTCCACGTGAAACAAGCTGCATCATTGTATATTCTGGACAAGCATCGTTACATACTGATGAATATTTAATGTTTATACAGCAGCCGCAGCAATGATAATTTATGATACACAAGACGTTGGTAGAATGGTGCATTGTATTTATAGTGTGTGGTGGGCAACCACAGAATGTTAACGAATATGTGAAGTTAATTAAGGCAAAGTTAAAAGTGCGGGAAGGGGCACAGTTTTAGTGGGCAACTATTTAAAGGCATTCAGTTAATCTTTTTGGGTACACTGTGTGTTCAGCCATGTGTGTGTGCTTGTATCGTGTCAAGTTTCGTTGCTTATTGTGTACATGATTTACAACTGCTACCAGAACGTGGACAGAGATAGTAATATACTATTTTGGCACAATTGTCGGAATGAACATTTGCATAGTGTGTATATGAAGGAATTGTGTTACGTGATCAGTGCACTGCTGCACGACGAGTTGTGGTTAGCTAACCGTGAGTAATAATGGAAGCAGGCATTTGTAACATGCCCATGTCGGAAGTTAGGTGTAATTTGTCAACTGCAACTAAATGCATATTCAGTTGATGCAAAGATTGATAACCGACAGCTAATTGGTCGATGCAGAGTACCGGTGTTCATGCACTTGCATTGTGGACTGTGTTACTATGGCAGAATGTTAACAGATACGTGATACATCTCGATACAGTCATCTGCTGTCAGGCTTCCTACAGGTCCTTGAGAGTGCTGTAATTTATTTAAATTTAATTTTTGAGGGTTTGAAAGTCCTTTATACTTGTCCAGGTCCTTGAGTTTTATAGGGAATCTCGAGTCGTGGAGTTTTTAAAAGATGCTGTCAGAATTTGTCAGTGATGCCCTTGTAGTTTTTGGTGGAGGTGGGGGGTGCAAGTCGTGTAAGTTGTTGAATTTTTTTCTTACAAACCTGTGGGAACCCTGTGTAACTCTAGTCTGAGCCGGTTGTGATGAGGCGAGTTCTTGAAAATGTGGCCACATCAATAATCATGTTGTAAAGTTCGGATATGAAGCCAATAAGCTAGTAATATTCACTGTGTGTGTGTGTGTGTGTCATTGTGTTGGGTTGGCATTTGTACTGTGTCTGTTGTGTTGCCTTGTCAGATTGATTGCTTGATTTGCTCAAGAGTTGCAAAAATATTGCAGTAACATCTTGCACGCTTATCCGTGGCAATGCAGCCATTTGTCTATAAGCAATGGCTCTATGTCTGGATGAAGGCATAAACTCTTCTGAGCCAGTTTTGTGCAAGAGTAATGAAAATTAAGCCAAAACGATGTAAAGCATAACCCAATATTTATATATTTAACTATAATTGCTGATTGTGAAATATAGCAAAAAACAGCAGGAATAATATATCAGTGCATACGAGATGTTTGTGAAGTGGAGAAACATGGCAAAAATGGCATGCAATTTATGTTAATGCCGTACCAAAATCTATGGAATGTGTTATCATAGTTGACACCAACGCTGTTCCATAGGTGCCGACTTTCAGAAAATTGACTGGGGGTGAAGCTTCCCATCTCCCCTCCTTTTCTCCCCGTCCATTTCCTTGTTTTTGAGTGCGGGGCTGATTGCTCCATCACCCTACAGAGTCGGCATCTATGCCCTGTGCTGGTCACGACTTGCAGCGAGTGGTGAATTGGTTTAATCGCATTAGAACTTATCAGCGACGTAGACATATTTCTGATATGTGATATTTATGCATTTTATATCCGTTTACAATGACCATTCATCACGACAGAATGGACAGATGCAGCAACACGGATGCTAACAGTCATAGACGATACGTATCATGATTGAGGCCAGTGCCTTTGTGTGATGTCCTGTGTGTGTATGGCAACACAACACTGCGTGTGAAATAAAGTCTGTTTGCAAATTTACAGGTATGTGATGAGCTAGTCCAGAAATCAAGACAGCTGAACGAGAACCAGTATATGTATCTGCAGAGCTAATCGACTCAAGCTGCCGACTCTGGAAACAATGCTATCCAATGTAACTTGTGCTTTGAACAATGTTCTGCTCATAAATGCATCTGCAATTAACGCGACTCAACATAACTTGCACTAAGCAGAAAAATCGAGACAGTTAAACAAGAACGAGTGTATCTGTGTCTAGAGCTAATTGACCGCAGGCTGTTCACTGTGTGTTTCAAAGTGTCCCTTGAAGACATCACTTATAGCGGCAATAAGGTCGGTCGTTGTTGTTGAACGCTGATTCAATGCAAAGGCGTGTCTGGCACATTTGCGAGTCAGCAAGCACGCGGCATACGCTGCACACATCTCGGCTCCATAGTATGCCAACTCCTTGCTGTAAGCACACCACATTGCATTTGCTGTCAAGCATAATCTTCTATTGCCCACCAGCAGTAACATACAAGACTATTGAGATTAAGCAAATTAAGCAAGGTTTAACGTCCCACCAAACATATTATGGGTCATATCGGGGACGATTTTTACAGGTCATATGACCAAACCAACAGTGTCAAAGCCCTGAAGGAAAGCAGTTGGGTCTTCCAGATAAGGTTTGAATCCAACCAGGACCACTCCACCATGTTACAATAATACAACTCTAGGCAACAGCCTCTATGCATGGCGTAAGGGTCCCAATGTGACAAACCCAATCTGCTGGACCTGTAAGAACTGCTCATATGAGTGTGCT
>Ga0049105_1000690_pt1 | contig 12728 bp, 8 predicted proteins | sample WorMetvaBAHAMAS1_FD_61260 | JGI IMG/M metagenome (GOLD analysis project Ga0049105, IMG submission 61260) | Worm MetaG Olavius vacuus BAHAMAS.1 | ecosystem: Host-associated > Annelida > Digestive system > Unclassified | place: Germany: Marburg | collected 2013-04-09
CTCCAATGGGGGCTCGTTGACCCAAAATTTCAGGCAGAACAGGTCGCGCCCACCAAACATTGTTCTCCTCAGGAAACTAGGGTAAATCATCTTTCGCATGGTATAAAAATCTGGACAGATCTTTCTGCCATTTTATCACAATTTACGCATTTGACAGAAAGACAGCTTTCTCCTGACTAGACCGCCCCGCATTCAACACAGCACGTTAAAAAAGTTCAATTAACACTAATATGAAGTCCAATACGTGCTTTAAAACAAGCCAAAGATGAACATCGTACGTTGCCCTGAATGGGTGCTCAAAATGGCCGTTTTCCATGTAAAATCACACTTCACTTGAAAAAAGTCTGCCACAAAGTTTCGTTGCGTGAAAACCGTCAGCGACAAAGTTGCAAGGCATTCATTGAGCGCCTTAGAGGTGTGTTTACGACAAGGCGCTATACAAATTCACGTTTACCTTTACCTTTTACCTTTACCTTCATTGGCCTATCTATCCGTGTAGAAATCATTGGTGGGGGACGTCCCCTAAAGGTAAATTTTCTTATTAAAGTGAACCATCCATTATCGCGACAGCAAATGCCAGCCATAAGCAGCGAAACACTATGTGTATCTTATTTGCATCGCAACGATTACAATGCAGTATAAAATCTATAACAACGCCAATTAACTAAACCCAACTGAGGTATTTGGATGCATTCTAAAATCGCGGATTTCGACAGATAAAATGGTGGTGGAGTGAACACATTATTGCCAGGTATTATGTAGCACTTCATGTCCGTGTAACATAGGGGCCGTGTAGCAGCTGTGGTGTCTGTACTTGAACATGAACTTTAATTCACTTTAGCAACATGACACTGGCAGTTCATTAACATTACTTAATTGACAATGCAGCATGGTTTGTCTGAGATAGCTGACCTACTAGTTACTGTTCTCATAATACAGTACAGAATCCATCTGCATCAAAATTACTGTAATAATATCAAACACAAATCTGTACCACGTAAGTGCCACACTGGTAAGACACATTTCTATTTTGCATTAATAGCTACAATATTTACAAATAAATGATATGGGATGAGTGACATACATGAACAGAATGGTTGTAGTTCCACAGCCGGAGCGAGGCAATGTTGATGGGGCTGTTTATAGAAATAGTGACGGGCAAACAGCTAACAGCACATGTCCACATGTATCTCTCTTTCACCGTCTAGCCACATCAACAGTATCATCGCTATCATCACCAAGACATGTCATCCCACATACACATAACACCTTTGGTGACAAGAGCTGGACCGCAGGTGTAGAACAATCTACTATCTTACTTACAACATGATATCAGCTACGGACAATTCAAATGACAACTGAAAACATTTCATTCTGGGATAACTGACCACAGCGCATTATGACTTATATGTGAATGTTACAAAGGCAAAGGCATCCATTTGATGGGGTGGCATCGAGGCGTTGTTTCTTAGTATTGCATTATTATTATAACTATTATTTTTAAAATATTATATGGCATTTATTCACCGTGAAGGTAGACAAGGTATAAAAGAAAACACAGAAAAAGCATGCATACCCACATATACACGTCTGCATACACATTATAAACAAAGTAAAATCAAAGATCATGTATGAATCACATAAAATGCGGATGCAAAGTAGTTAGTTACAGCACATTTCATGCTGGCAACACAGCTGTTAAATATATATTTCAGAGAGTAACTATAAAGTGTATGCCGTTTAAACTGGTACAAAGTTACAAATCTAGCAGTAACAGATGGACAGACACCAGAGAGAGGGACAACGGATGGACGACCTGAAAACTTAATGCCTCATAATGCCTATTGTTGGCGGTGGAGGCAAAATAATAGTAATATGTACTCATTCATACTGCACACGTAGTGACATTCGAACCTTGCACTTTCCATTGAACAAAGCATCAACGTTGCTGACAGGACAGTCTGCAGACACATCCACATCAGATGATGGGTCGATGTCAATTCTTTCTTCATGGGAATCAAGCAGTTCAATTTCTGTCAGTCCGACAAATCGATCATGACCCCAGTTCGAAAGCAACTCCACATGCACCGTGATTGGCTGTCTCTGACTCCGCCCACTTCTAGACTGCTGAACCGCCCCACTACGACTGTGACTACTGCTGACACTGGTTTTAGTGGGCTGGACAGATGTGGTCGACAGTAAACCACGATGTGGTGAGGGTCTCTTATGAGTGACTGCTGACCGCTGACTGACTGGTGACTGGTCCAGATTGACCATTGCTGACTGGTCCAGTTGTGTTGACTCACTAGTCATGGACTGTTTCACTGACTCACACTTTAAGTTCCCAGCAGACAAGCTGTTCCTCACGTCGGTAACACACTTGCTGTCTTTGACATCTGTACTACACGCTAACGATGTATAACTGACAGATGTGGAGACTCTCTGCTGTTGATGATCGTCAGTCCATGCAGTACTACGACGAGTTGAGTCATCGCTGTGGCATGATTCACTGTCGACCTTTGACAAAACTTTGAGTAAAGCATGCTGGCTTCTACACACAGCAAATATGTTTACTGCTACTAATGCAACTTACTTGCATATTTCTGGTCTGTCAGAATAAAATACCCTAATAAGGAAAATTGCAATATCTGAGAAATGAATGAAAATTTTTGCATCAAATTTAGCTCATATATTCAGGACAAAACTGCACTAAAGTGTGTTGTTTCATGCTGTAATTACTTCGCCAAAATGATGGAAATGCAACCTTCAAGAACGAATTTCACAAATGAACAAACAGTTTTAGTAAAGTAACCCAAGCACCGAATACAGCCTTTGCTGTGACGTCATTATGATGCAGGGATGAAATCTTGGTCTCAAAGTCTCGGACTCGAGACGCTATATTGGAACATCTCGGTCTCGTCTTGGTCTCAAGAAAATCTGGTAATGTCTCGGTCTCGGTCCTGTCTCGAACCGAAAACCAAAGGTCTCGGTCTCAAGCCTCAACATCTCATTTTACAAGCTGATTTTCCAGGACAAAAATTCACTAAACTTAGCATCGCTAATGCATTAAGTGTATGCCTATACATCACTGCATGCCATTCGCAATCTCTGTTTTTATGCCAACGATTCGTCAAGTTCATGAATAAAGCATCTGTGTTATTTAGTATTTACTTATGAATTAGATTACGTCGCTGTTCACACAATAATGTGAATATGACAGAAAGTGAAATGTCATATAGTTTAGTTCAAGTTATAGCAACTATGGAGTGGACACAACTTTGTATTATCGTGTCTACAACTTGCAACAAAGTTCGTCAGCAGCTGTACTGTATAACCCCTGTCAACAGCCAGCTAACAAGAGGACTGCAAACGACTGCAATATTTAAACTCTTTGACTTTATGTCTGCTGGAGAACGTAGCATAAAGACTGAAAACCACAGTTGTTTCCAGGGATTTTCAGTGTTTCCTGGACAGCACTGCGGTTAAACTGGATGTATTTAATGCTTTACTCTTCGACCTCAGCCATATTGTGCTGCAGTTGTTTTATGCACCATGCAGTTCTGCTAGCAAGTGCTCAGTCAACCTGGCCTCATTATGAGGTCAATCAAATCATGACCGCCAAGCGTTTTCTTGTATTTTGTAAACATCAGATGGCATTTCAAAAGCTTCTGGCCATGCTCCAGAGGGCGTCAACATTCGCATGTCACGTTGCATAATTACTTTGCAGTGCAATTTTTTCCCCAAATATTTCGGGGGAGGGGTGGGGGGTTGAGGTTGAACCCATAAAACCCCCCTTAAAAACGGCCCTACTAACACCCATCGTGCAGTAGTGACAAAAATGTCTCACTTTCTGTCCGTTACTTTATATTACATGCATTTTTATTCACACACACAAGATTAAAACATATTGCAATATCATTTCTCATTTCTCTGAACTAGTATTCAAGAGCTTCTAAACAATTTATTCTAGCAGTTGATCTGCCAACAAAGCCCTTCATCAGTATTGGTACATTTACATCAACAACATCCAGCAAGTCCTGATGACAGTGACACACAGCGACACTAACACTATTCAGCTGCTGCTGCTGTAGCTCGCTAGTCTCTCACTGCCTCTCTTTATGTTTTGTCCACAGCAGACAGCATGCATGAGTTCAGTGAAACTAAGTCTTCTTAGCCTTACAGTTGGTAACAATTTTGACAGGCTTTGGGGGGATATCAGACACTTCATCCCCAGCTCACCAAATATTGCCAGGGACGCATCCCCGGTGGCGTTGACGCCTATGCCACAGAACGTATTTCTAGTTAACTTATATAGGGGGACCAAAAGGGTTAACACTATCATCCTCAGCTGTTGATGTGAAAACACAAAATTGCACACTGACTTGCATTGTTGGTTAATTAAAAGCTGAGACTATAGCGTAAATGGTATGTATCATACAAATTTTTTAAGATCCTAGAAGTATATTACGTGTAATAAGTTTAACTGCACATTACAGCCAAAAAATGTGTGTATGTGTTAGAATAAAGATTTGATTGAAGAAGATGACAAGGGTTGTGATATGAATGTTATGAAAACTGTCTTACGCTGCAGTCCCTCAGATGTCAAAGTTATTACTGAACTCAACGTCTCTCTGCTGTGTGTGAACTTCAGTCATAGTCTAAGAATTTAGTATTAGCCCTCTGCACTAGCGCATCCAATGTGTTAGAGGTATTGTCTTACACATGCACTATATAAACCTATAAAGATCCAATCAGCAGTTTTTGCGTGAAGTTGTACAGATGTCATGCAGCAGCCAGTTTGTCACGTAACTGCCAGTTTCGACATTCTGCTCTAAAATGCAGTCAAAGTTAGATGAACTCTGCACTGGTCGAGGCATGGATGATAAGCCACTGTCAATCTCCTAGTTATTCACCAGACTGTACAGACCAAACGCGAAAAAAAAACAACACAAAAATACTTGGAATCGAGATGCAGAATTTTCTTCAGCAGTTCATCAATATTGTCATCAGCATTACTGACTTTGTGCTTTTGAGAAGACACAGCCTCAACGTGGCATTCTGAGCCCAATTGACTCTCAACAGGCTGCAACATTACAACAGTAATTAAGATGACAAACACTCCAAAATACGTTTTTCAGTAACAGTACTGAACCTCTTTTGGTCTTAGCAGTACCTGCTGCCTACATGATGCATAGCATGATGCATGCAGTCGATGGACCAAGTATAATGCGATATTATTATCTTGAAACTGTAATTCTCTAAGGTAAGCGATTTTGTGGTCGTTTATTCATGCTGCTGGAAACACCATTTATATCTAATTCAATTATATATTCTTACATAACACAGAATATTTAATATAGTTTACACAAATTAGAAAACAGGTCTCAACAACAGCATATGGTGGACATGGCTAATTGCATAGTAAGTCTGTTGTGTAAGATATTTGTAGGTGGACTGCACAGACTGACGGACGTGTTGGTACACCACATTGAGGAATCCTAGGTTGACAGCAAAACAGATAATACGTCATATTAGGTACACCAGGACAAGACTGTGCACGGCTGCCAACCCTGTGAAACCAAAAATTGGGAGATTTTGTGGTCCACAAATAGGGAGAAATAGTAAGCATTTTCACGACGCTTAAAGACATACAAACGAAGACTTCTGGACTACTTTGGCCCAATTGTACCATTTAATTGTACTAACTATGAGTATGACAACACTGCAATAAGTAAGCTAGCAAATGCCACTATAAAAATTGAGAAAAAATGTCAGTAAGACCTGCTATGTTTTCACCAGTGGCATCAAGTTCCAGATTAGGAAGAGACAAAAGCGTACAATCAACAAGACCAGTTACACTGTCCTGGTATCTCACCACAATAGGATACAACTTGGAATCAGAGTCGTTGCTGCCATCCGTGCAAACAGAAAATGGTTGGCGTGCAAGAGTACTAACTACATTTGACTGTGAACTGTCTGCTAATGCTGATATCATGGAACTTGACTTAGTGCGTGCAGCACCATATTTCTTTGCCAGTTAACAGTCTGGAAACATCTTCCTGAAAAGTGGACTGGCATGATCTGAGGCTGACAGATGGATATTGTGTTCAATCACGAATGATGCAAACAGTAATTCAGAATGTGTAACTTCTGCCGACTGATCCGCACTAGCAAACAACGACACTGACGGTTGAAACTTGAAACTGACATGGCATTCAAATGCTTCTGTGTAGCCCAGTGCTTTCTGAGAATGTCACGACTGCCGTGCGTGATATTAACATGTTGACATCACAATGGTAGAGATAGCAGTAAGCAACAGTGTCGCCAAACACTGACTTAGTTATACATTGAAACTCGTCACGGTACTCAATTTTAAACTCTTGTTCGTATTTACATATTTAGTATGCTTTTTAGCCTTTTGAGGCGCTTTATGCAATACTGTTTTCGTCATTTGTTTACATTCACATCGTAGGATGGATATAACTTATGCGAGTGGCTATAATAATGAAACACAATTTTCGACACTGTGCTGACGCCTATAAGAGTTGGCACACAGCTTTTGCCATTTGCTGCCCTTCAGAAATGCACGAAACGACACAAATTTCCTGTTGACGCTTCTATCTGTGCCGTTTAGTACAGTTTGGTGCCGCTCATTGTCGAAAAATGTTAGACGTATGAAATGGGCCTCAAATTCCAGAAGCTTCCGCGAAAATTGGGAGTGTTATTATCCCTGGCTGCGGTGCTTGCTACATAGTTGTGCCCACGACATTGCATCTTTCTTGTACAAAAACTCGGTAACATCTTGACTGGAAACATTAATCCACTGTCAGACCAGTACTACCTAGCTGAACTGAACCACTGCTGAACAAGCATTATCAAAACCTCATTGCCTACACTGCTATGATGCCATGCACTCACTTAGCTTGTGGATGTGACACTGATTATAGCTGGCAGGAAAGAGAAACAAGAGAGAGACAAAACATCTGTTGCAAGTGCCAGACAAGACCTAGAACTGTGGGTACCGGGAACAACTAGGTGATGTGCACATATGAAAATACATGACATGAGACAACGTAGACCACCCACATTGCTGGTGCTGCTATGAGTGTGCGCAGCTGTCACACTGGACTTCTGACTGTGTCGAATGCTGGCGCTCAGCTCCAGGCTTTCACGCAATTTCTGACACAACATCAAAGACAAATGCAGTCAGTGCTGTCAGCAGCGGGAGTCAGCTATAAGTCTAGCTCAAGGCCTTACATTCATTAAGATTTATGCAAATTTTGACCGGTTTAGTTATCGGTGCTGGCTTTGGTGGCATGGACGGATAATTACTGCAACTGTCAAATTCATCAAAGTTTAAACAGTTCCTGGACTTAGCATCAAAGAGTGTTGAGTAGCACATGACAAGCAGATTACAGCCAACAATGACTTATACTCCAGCATTTGCAAGCTTTGCCCTCGCTAACATGCTAGACGTCTTAGACTAGTAACAAGTCCGTTGACAGCCAAATCCAATCCACTATCCTCACACCCAGTTCACAATCCTCAAGTACGAGTCTGGCTAGCTAAGCTAATAGTATAACCGGTCAAAAGCGGTCTCTGTGTTAACCAGGGTAACACAAATCATAACTGCTACACATAGAGACTTGTAACGTGCATGTACAGACCGAGTGAGTGATGAACTCTGATTGTAAACCCAGTAAACTAGGTCAGTCTGACCTAGTTTACTAGGTTTATAGGTCATCTTGTTATGCTCCCAGTTAAGCATTATGGTTGCTTGTTATTTTTTACCTTGGTTGTTATTAGTGTCAGGCGGTGGCCTTATAATCCCGTTTACACCTGTTTGACATAATGCTTTATTAATGCACTGATGACGACAATGAAATGTACTGAGCATGCCAATGACTGGCACACTTATTAGTAACATCAAATCACAAATGTCAACAAATGTTAAGCCACTGTGGCATGGTTTAAAACACACTGCATGATGGCAAATAAATAATTTCTCGTTAACATGTTAACACAAACAGTGATAAAAAAGTGAACTTAAAGAATGACTTGATGACGGAATTTGTAAGTCAGAGTCCACTACCCACAGGTCCGAGTCCAAATGCAATGGGAAAAAAAGACTGGAGCCCACTGGAGAACACTTGTCTGTCAGCACCATCACATGAAACCCAACCTGCTCCTCTCTATATGCATCACTGTGTATATGTATCAACGAATCAAAATTCCTGAATCATTTTGTAAGCCTAACACTGACTTTGGCATCTGTGAAGCTACAGCAGTGTAAGACTGTCTCAGTGTGTAAGCAGCCCGGCAAGGCTTGCCACAAAAAAAAGCCTGCCGAGTAAACAGACAATCAGGCTGAGCAAATTCCATTGTCAGCTGCCGGACAGCCAACTCAGTGCAAACAGCAGATGCTTTGGGTGACAGACATGTCCATCACATGCTGATGGTAACCAAGGGAACTTGGGAAAGAGAGTTATTTTCCACAATATTGGCACTGTTTTTTGTGACCATTGGACAAGATAAACAGAATTTTTATTTCTAAGATAAAAAATATTATCATCATTATTGCTGTTATTATTATTATGTATGTTTTGCCCGGCATTTGTCTGTTTTTCTTTCTTTTCTCTTCGTCTTTCTTTCTCTCTGTCTGTTAGCAACTTCACGCAAATACTGCTGATTGAATCTTTATATAGCGCATGTGTAAGACAACAGCTCTAACGTGCTGGATGCACTGCTACATAGAACTAGTACTAATTCCTTCACACACAACAGAATTGTAGACTTCAATACTAACTTTGGCATCTGAGGGACTGCAGCGTAAGACAGTTTTCATAACGTTCATATCACAACATTTGTCTTCTTCTTCAATCAAATTTCTATCCTAACCACACACACACACACACACACACATACTACGTGTAGTCATAAACATTTATTTAAAGTACCTTAGTACCTACAGATACAGAGAACAAATATTCATGTCATCTCCAAGACCTTAGTGTTAAATTTATTTTGGGTTTTCTCCCTTCCTTTCCGTCCTTTCTCCCTCACCTTTTCTCTCCCTTTCAAACTGCTGCACAGTGTCCTCCAAATCCAGCCACGGAACCAGCCTGGAGAGCACTGTAAACTCACCAGAAAGCCCCAGCTGCAAATGCATTTTTGATGTATTTGGAGTCCAGGGAATGCGTCTAGTGGCTGCAAATGAACAATATCCAGAAACTAAAACTCTACACGACAATTTAAAAAATTCTACTTGGGATGTTTTAAACCCAAAACACATAAATACCCAAAATTAAATCATTAGCTGACTACAATTTCTTTCGTTAAGTCATAAAATATCAATAGTTTCATAGCATAAAAATACTTGGAATTCACATTAAACATCAAGACTGACATTTCACAATAACAAATAACAACACATTCAAACTGACAAGAAGGTCCTCTTCCACAGAACAAGCTGACGAATTAGATTCATCATCTGCAGCTTCATCTTCTTTCATCTCATCATCATCATCATCATCATCACTATCATCATCCTCCGCGTCATCATAGTCATCATCACTAGCATCATCATCATCAAAATCATCAGCGTAGTTGCCTGTCAAAGTTGCTGCAGTGCAAACACAAACAAAACATTGCTACTCTCAAGTGAATTTTCAGCTGAAGCTGCAATCAGTTCAACTAGATATTCCAAGAAAAGACAACAACAGACAGAAAACAGTGCAGGAAAGCAAAAGTAACATGATGTTTTGAACCATAGTAAGTAATAATAATGTCTAATGACCTGCTTGACACATTACAGGTCATTTTGGAGATAATCTTCGCAGACAATCACTTGACTGGTGCAAAAACCCAGCCTTCCCAATTAATTGCTTGGCTAGTACTAGAAACCAAATCTAACTGCAAGTAAGCAAGTAAATAAGTAAATAACTAAGTAAGTAAATTTATATTGTGCTGTTCTAATGGCCTAAACAGTCACCAAGTTAAAACACAAGGAAACATAAATAACAGAGTTACAAATAACTACATTATAACTTTGTTATAACGCTTCTCGTTAGAGCGCTCTTTTAGTTAGAATGATCACACACGATGGACCCCAAATTTTAAGCAATAAAAATGCATCATAACTTAAATGAAATCGCACCTCTGATCATTATGCAGCATTCACTGCGTCCACTTCAACTTGCTGCATTTCAAGTTACGAAGCAGAGAAAGTGAAACTAAACACGATGCGGCCAATGGTGAAACATGAACCTTGTGAATGAATGAATGGAAGAAACTGCGTAGATTTAAAGTGCATTAAAAACCGACTGAGAGCCGGCTTATTCTAACACACCATGCAAACAAATCCAGCCGTTGAGCAGAATAAAAAAAAGTTAAATGTGTCTGTAAGCCAACCCGCCACACTGCTGCTGCTGTGGCCACTGCACTAAAGTGAATGGGTTTGATTGTGACTCACAGCCTGAGAAATAAGTGTCATCTTGCAGCCGCTGTCTGCATTTCGCATCACATGGGAAGCCACAGGCCGATTGAGATCAATTAAATTCCTCACATGCTCGGCAGTACGCACACCACTCACTCACCCATAAACCCACAGCACCAAACTATATGTGCATATTTTGCTTGCTTGCAAGACCTCCAGATTTGTGTTGTTATTTTTTATTGCATTGTGGCACTTTGCACATGTATAAACACCGAAAACGAGCCAACTACTGACTTTTTCATGGAAACACCGAGCAACACTGACCAACCTTGAAAAAAGCGACACCGTAACAACACTAGACTCTTATATACTAAAGGCCTATTTCATTATAATGCTTATTTCGTTATAATACTCATTTTCCTTGGCTCCCAACATGTGCGTTACAACAAGGTTGCAATATACTAACACATATAAACAAAATTAAACCTAAAGAAACTAGAACCCAAAACGTGCATAGAGCATGTTTTGAAATAAATGAAATGAAATAAAACGTCGTATGTAGCAGAAATTGCTTTCCAGTGTTTCAAGATCTATTAAACAGCTAACCTTGTTCGCAATCATGTTACATAATAAAAACAGCCAGAAACACAACTACAGTGCAGAGAACAGTGGAGCAACTGGGCAGTGAGCTCACACCAGTGCATAGACCAACTAACCGGGAGCTTTAATCTTGATGTTGCTACCAACATCAGTTCTCACTTCGATGGACCCAGCTTGCCACTGTCTTCGTCGTTGCTGTGCTGTTGGTGCAGTCTTGGCTCGAGTGACATCATCATCAGCTACAGCTGCTATAGACCAAAACGAAGCACACACTAACACGCCAACAACTACTGCATATAACTCGAAAATTTTTTGACAATATCGCCCTCAAAGTAATGAAAGGGTCGACTTTATGTGGGTCTGCAAATTTGCCATCAACTGTCGCCAATATGGTTCATGTCAGTTGATCGAAAAATCAATGCAGCACCTAAGTGGACTTTGCATAGTAACACACGGCATCAGAATTTACAGCATTTACCACTTAGATTTGGCCGTAGTCAGCTGAGGGAGTTGTAGACAGCAATAGGTCAACGAGTGTGCACCTCTGCTCATATCATGGCACTTTGTACTCAGCTATATTGTCCATCTCGTTAACTACAGACTGGGTCTGTTGCTAATATCTTTCCAATAACATGCACAATAAGGATGATGACAATCACAGACAGTGTGCCACAATACTCAGCAAATTAAAACTGTTTAGTGTGGCACAAAATGAAAGATACTGCAGGGGAAAATGGAATACATTACTAACAAGGCTTACTCACAGTCAGTGGCAGGTTTGTGGCATGACGTTGGTCTGGCAGTTCTTGCAGTCTTACTGCTAGACGGTGCTGCATTCGCTCCATTCACATACAACATGAAACCTTTCTCTTTGCGTTCTAACTGATCACGCTTTACATCATGCTGTTTCAGCCTCTGCTGTTGCCTACACAGACGAACACACGAATACACACATTATATCTAAAAAATATACATGCAGAAATATAAACGTATGTATGTACCGAGTGTTTTGGCATCATATACCTAAAGTGTTTGATACAAATAACCTGAGATTTTTAAAAGTGAGTTTACCATATGGTACTTACAACTCTAAAATTATCAGTTAACTGACCGTTTCTTTTCTTGCAACAATATGAGATGATCTTCGACGTTCTGCATCATTGCATCTCACCACTTATGCCTCTAAAATAAAACACAGGGTTGAGTAAGGTTTAATGTCCCACCGAACACATTATAGGTCATATCGTGGATGGATTTTTATGGGTCAAATGACACAAATGACAGTATCAAAGCACCGAAGGAAGATAGGTCCTAAGGATTAGGCTTCAATCCCATCAGGTCCACCTCACCATGTTACAATAACACAACACACAAGCAGTTGACAAAAAAAACAAAATACACATACATAAACACAAATGAATCTACACACAGTGAAATGGACCCAGTGAAACAAAACCCAATATAGAGAACTGTAGGAACTGCTCATCTAAGTGTGCTTATGACCGTGCACAACTTCAGTACACAATGCATCGCAGAACAGTTCGATGTTGTCCATTGGAGGAGAGAGGGTGGGTGGGGGTTGGCAGTATAGTTTACCAGCTAGCTGGCAGTGGCACTAAAGCGTGTGCAGCCTCAAAGTCTGCAACATGCTAAGCTAAGACTACAACAAAAATGTCCACTAGCTACTTCACAC
>Ga0049105_1000691_pt1 | contig 12727 bp, 9 predicted proteins | sample WorMetvaBAHAMAS1_FD_61260 | JGI IMG/M metagenome (GOLD analysis project Ga0049105, IMG submission 61260) | Worm MetaG Olavius vacuus BAHAMAS.1 | ecosystem: Host-associated > Annelida > Digestive system > Unclassified | place: Germany: Marburg | collected 2013-04-09
TTTTCTTTACTGGGGCCACTGTGAGTGCTTAGCCAGCCTTGTCGGTCCTGTTCGTGTGTTGTCAGCTGTCATGTTTTTATGAAACTGTTTTATGAACAAATAAAATGATGATGATGAATTAAGATGGTACACCGGTGGGTATTGTTATGTTTGGTACTCTGAAAAGAGAAATGGTGTGATGCTCTTGGCTGTACCAAAATGGAACAGACCCACACATCAACGGCCTATGTACCTGTCACTGTGATGCTTTTGTTCCCTGCTGCAGGCATATATTTGTCCACTAAAAGACTAAGAAGCCTCACCATTCTTGAGGTGAAGACAATGTAACAAGGGAAACTGGCTACACAAATGAATGAAATTCAAATTCATATTGCGACCAATTCGCAAACAAATAAAAAAGGTAGGTTATGCATATCAAGGCACTCTGTGTCCGACATTAGCGTGGCGTAGTGTCCTGAGAACTGCCACATGCAGTCATGTGTGACATTGGAAAAATGTTCAAGCAGCCAATATCGAAATTTCCACTACTTTCCATTGTTACATTAATGACAGGCACGTAACAAACGGACGGTCAAACGTACAGACAGAAGAACAGGTAGACTACATCGCGCATAGAACGATACACAGAATTAACATGACGGCGAGCGAATACCGGTGTTTCTCCGCGATGACCTCTGAACTCAAGGTCACTTCCTCTGCGCAATCGCCGCTGAAGGTCGCGAAGCATTTTCTGTTCGTCGGCGACGCGTAGTTCGTTGATCATGCCCTGCGTTACTCCTACAAGTACACAGTACATAACCGTTAACAATATCAGTTGAATGTGTGTCCTGCGGCAGCACACTGCACACATCTTCGCGCTTGCACCCCTAGTCTGAAAGAAATGGACTCGCCCTCAAAACATCCCATAAAACGAACTAAGATGCGTCAACGTGCGTGTAAAAGTTCGGAAAAAAATCTGACCAGTAGTTTTCACGTTAGGCCTGTAGGCAATTTTCATTTTCAAAAAAATGCGAAAATATCTCCCAAGGTCAAAGTTCAAGGTCAAATGTCACCAAAATTGAGCCACTTCTAAGGTTCACCGTAACACGTCCTCGTACCAATTAGTTACTCCACTTTTTGATCAGTGGTTTTTAGTTACTGCACTGCAATGAATGCAGGGCTGTCTAGTCGCGAGAGAGGTGTCCGTCTGTCTGTCTGTCTGTCAAACGCGTAAATTGTGACAAAACGGAAGAAAAATCTGTTCAGATTTTTACACCTTACGAATGTTCATCTAGCCTAGTTATCTGAGAAAAAGAATGGTTGGTGGGGAACGACCCCTTCTACCTGAAATTTTGGGTCAAACTGAGCGCGTTGGAACGAAATCACCGATTATCAACCGATATTCGCTCGTAACGCCTCAGCCGCAACACCTAGCGAAAAAAAGTTCAATTAACACTAATAGGAAGTCCACTACGAGCTTTCCAATGAGCCTAAGACGATCATCGTACGGTGCCCTTAAGCCCCACCCCCAAAGGGGGCTCAAAAACGCAAAACGACCGTTTTCGGTGTAAAATCGCACTTCACTTGAAGCATCTCTGCTACAAAGTTTTTTTGTGTGTGAAAACTGTCAGCGACAAAGTTGTAATTTATTCATTGGCCTAACTATCAGCGTAAAATGATTGGTGGGGACGACTCCTTCTACCTGAAATTTTGGGTTCGTTGGAGCGAAATCGCTGATTTTCAGTCGATATTCGCTCGTAGTGCCTCAGCCGTAATACCTAGCGAAAAAAGTTCAAATAACACTGATCATAGGAAGTCCACTGTCACTTCAAACAATATGTGGTCGTTTATTTACAGTGTGCGACCAGCAATCAATAACTGTCGCCAATACTGTGTCACAGATGTAGTCAACGTCTACCACGCTTTTAGCGTGCCTCTAACTGTGTTTAGCGCGCTAGTGCTAAAGGCCATTCTGTCTGTCCGTCCGTCCGTCCGTCACACTCGTGATTCACGCCGAAACGTTTCAGTATATCGAAACGCATTTTGTGTCACACGATAGAGCGATGTTTCTGGTTTCTTGAGGCCAGATTTCGTAGTCCCGAGTTGTAGGAGTTCACCCCGAACAGTGTGTTATAGAGAAATATCCCCTGTCGACTACGACAATTTGACCAATAATCTGCAATTACTTGGAAATGGTGAGAGGTAGGATGTAAGTTAGTATTATTGACCAATATGAAGTCGCATATGGGCTTTCGATTGGCATCAAAATTAGTGACCTTGAATGACCTTGAACGGCGTAATGACCGCCAACGCGCATTATCTCTGCCGTAGTTGAATGTTTATTGTTATTTAGAAACAAAAAACGCGCTTGTATTATAAACGTACGTTTTTGTACTTTTCGAAGCTTTTATTTCAAAAATGAGAAACTGAAAATCTCTGATAATGTTGCATGAAATTAGTTTACACGAAACTATTCAGGCACAAATTCGGCATAAACAAGTTTGCGCAATCTTTTTCTGACTTTGATTATAGGCCCGGGGATTCCCCTGGTTTGAGGGCTTTTCTGCTACTCAATCGGAAGACCCAAATCACTCGATCTCGATCTTACTACAACTTGATCGGAAATCTCTGTAGCTGTATACAACACAGCGCAAATACTCAGCCGGTTTCGATTTTCTTGACATCAGACGGCAGAATAGCGTTCCAGTAAGATGGGGTCCCGGAACGGTATCAGACAATTTTGCGGCCCCAGAACTGACTTCCGCCGCGCTTTGGCTCAATTTACCTATTGAATAATTTGCGTGGTTTGCAAAACAAACTGAACACGTTGATTATAGGCCAAGCTTATGTATCACAGATGACGAGTGTTAACGTTTACATCTTTTTTAAAAAAAACACGGTTCCAAACGTTTTAAAAATATCTTCCGGACGTGTAGTATATCTACTGTTTCTCTGTGTACGTACGGTGTACAGTAACAGTTGACATACAATAGTTACAACGATCTCTCCGCAGACCGTTGCTGTCAAATTCAATGACGGGCTTTTTGTTGCTGGCGTGACGTTATAACAATCTGCTCGTGTACTACAGACATGTACAGTAGGTCAAAACGTCATATGTCATTAGCAGCATTGATAGCGTCGCCCGCGACCAGCGGCCGTGAAAATGACGCTATAGCCGTGACTAGCCGACTATGTGTACGCGTTTTGCGACGTAAATAAGAAATGCTTGCTGTCATGTTAGGCATACCATGAGACGCCGCGTTACGCATCGTACCAGTCTGTATGTCTACTAGTCTGTCTGTCCCGTACAATTACAAACAATTACAATTACAAACTCGAAACCTCAGAAATTGTGTAAGTTTTTCTTATAAGCTTAGTTCGTCTTAATGCAAAAAGATGCAATCTGTAACTTAAAAACAAGTAATCATCGACGCCACACCGCCGAAATGCATATATCCGCATTATAGCGTTCGGTCGGGTCATGACTTTGACCTTCGACCTCTGACCTTGAAAACCCTCTTAGCAATGCCCACTCGCATGATGAACATTTGTGTCAAGTTTCATTGAAATCCCGCCACTAAGTGTAGAGATATCGGGTCGCGCGAAATATAGATAACGGATGACCGGACGGCAGATCCGAAAACACATTGCCTCCGGTGTGGATTCTTCGATGGTAGAAGCTAAATTAAGGTTAAGATAAGATGCACTTCGGGATTTACTCGTATTGCTCGCAAACAGCTACAACAGCGTAAGACCGTAGGCCTACAAAGTGTCTATATGTCGTTCAGCTGAGCCTGAACTGACCTTGTTTCGCCATCGCTGATTCGATGACGTCCAGCGTCGTGTCGTCGTCACACAAGTCGTACGGCATGTTGCCATCGGAATTCAGCGCCAGAACATCAGCTCCGCTGCAAACCAACACAACACACGACAAGTTGTCGTGCTGAAAATCTCTATAAACGCACTCACACTGCTCTCTCCCGGTCATCTTTTAAGTCTCATCGCAACCGCTACCACAGCCTTATTCTCACGTCTGAAAAGCAGTACTAGGCCTACTGTAATCTTGTCTTTGCTGTTTCTGCCAACCCCCGTCGTCTCTAGCAAACTGTAAAAAAATATTTTGTCGCAAATCTGCCTACCTCCACATCATTCACCTCACTCGCTGACAGTTTTGCTTCCTTCTTTACTGACAAAATATCCAAACTTCGTCTATCTCTTGGTGCTCTCTCCAATACGACGTCTCCTCACTCACCTGCGCCATTATGTTGTGTCAGCCGGCTCTAAGTCGGTTTTCGAAAGCACTTAAAATCATTGCACTTTCATTCATTCATTAATTCTTGCAGAACACCCGGTCAGGGACGTCGAGCCAATGAAGTTCGTCTATGAAAAAAAACATCCTCACCTTCGTAAACCACGCCTAAACGGTTCAAGATACGTTTCACGACATATGATAAAGCGAGGTTTCTTGTTTCTTAATGTCAAATCAGAGCCGGCACAGACCACCCACGAATCCTCCATTGGTAGTGAAATGCTTTATATGTCGGTATAAAGGAAGGGTGAAGTTAGACAGGACTAGTAAAGGGGCCCACAGAGATGAATTTTTTTGGAGTGTAACGTCTAAAAAGGTCGTTGTTGAGGGTGACGATTAAAATAGGGCGTCAGAAAATTGAGGGAAAATTAATTGGCCGACTTTTGGGGCTCATTCAGGCTTGCGCCGGTACTGTGTCAAATTTTGTAGTTTTGAGTTTAGGGAATGACGACTGGTTTCCCTTTTGCCCACTGTCGGACGTGACATCAAGGCTGCATAACGTGCAGTAGCTATACCCTTTGGCTAAACGTACGTTCGTTAGCAGACTAAAAATGTGCACATGAATCAATTTGTATATAATGCCCGCTGCTTCAAGGTTATTACTTTTCTCGAAATCCGATCTACGTGACACGTACGAGCCTGTGACAAGTTTCCTCTGATATTTTAATTACTGGCAGGTAAAATCTATTACGTTATAGACCGGCATCGGACTGCGCGATAACAGAAAGCCCATCAATCAACGTAGTTGAAGGCGGTTCATTGTACTGTGACATAATTGCATGGTGCAGTTGGAAGACTCGCAGTGCAAAGTTGTTGTAATATCTAGCACGGACGGAGGCGTCTATGGTAAAATTGCAGCCTGTAGAGTGTATAAGATAAGGGCAGGATGTAGGGGTCGTGTAAAGCAATACAAGTTATATAGGGCCTAACAGCGGCCTTGCAATGATGATAATAAAAGTGCATTGAAAAAAGTGCGTTCGAAAACCAACTAAAAGCCGTCTTAGTATAACATCCAGCCGTTGAGCAGAATAGAAACATTAAATGGTCCGAGAGTCGGTGGAATCAGTCCAGTAGGAAAGTAGGAAAGGAAAGGTCTATAAGGTGGAAAGGATTTGCCAAAGAGCCAAGTCTTGAGTTCAGAATGAAAAACTGAACCAGTAAGAGCGCGAAAGCGGTGATAGTGAAGATCGCGAAGACGATGAACTGCCATGTGTGATAGGTGAAAGTGAAGGAGACTGTATCTGACGAGGCTCGCGAAGATCAGTGGGAAGTTCGTTCCATAGACAAGGTGCCTTTACTCCACCCACACCAGAGACTTCCCAGGGTCGTATGTACAGTTTGAGAAAATGGGTTTAACTGTGCGCCTCAATTCTGGTAACTGGGAACGTCAACAAAGCAAGAACTTGCTGCCGCGAAATCACGTCATTTCTTTGTCGTGCAACGTCACGATTTTGCTGATTTTCACCCCAAAATTAAAAGATACAGACATTTCAACGAATAATAAATATTCCATCATTCAAATATCACTGAGTTGCAAAACAGACGCCGTGGATGTGACTGGATGAAACCCTTAACTACACAACTACACCCTTAACTATATGCTTAGTGTTCACTCGTCCAGCATCAACTTGAGGGGGTTAATTGCGCTAGACGATCCTCTAGATCCGGATATTCCGGATACGTTATGTGAGCTGCAGTTTTGTTTTGGCTATGAGGAACAGTGGTGAGTGTATCTACATGTATGGAAGCGATCGGCAACACAAGTTTCTGACAAATATAAATATAAACATAAATTAAACTTACAATATTATGAATTACTGAATTGTAACAAGTTACTACAAACTGTTTGCTCATCAGAAGTTGTGAACTGCGCTTTTGCTCACTACACCGGCTGCCCCCAAATGGCATCGGAATTCAGCGAGTCGTCATCGTGATGAGGCTGTGAATATGAGTCGAGACTTCTGAACGGAGAGACCCTCAGGGCCGAGAGACCCCCCTGGGCAGTTAGGCCGGTTCGTACCAGTCGATGAGGCATTGTGCAATGCGCGTATGGCCACACAGCGCGACGGTGTGTAACGCTGTCCATTTGTCATCGTCACGACAGTTCACATCCGCTGAGAATTCCGACAGCAGCACGTTTACTATGTCCAACGACCCGTCGATGCACGCCTGTCACATGCACACAAATCGCCGTTTTAAACTTCGTGTAAAATTTACATACGCATATACACAGCAACTTTAAACCGACGTTATAACACAAGTAGCTCAGCTATTGCAGAGAGACCGCGCTGTATAGGGTGGGACAGTTTTGGCCAAAAGTGGAAGAGGATATTCTGCAGACAATATATACAATAGGCCTATATCTTCAACCACTGTGACGTAATCGGCCTGCAAAGCTATCGGATTCGGTGAAATATAAGGAAATATATATGAAAAATAAGGCTATTACGCAATTCAAGGTCACCAATGTCGGTACCAATCGAAAGCCCCGTATGCGATTAATACTAACTGACATACCTCGTATGCCGTTTCGAAGTTTTCGTAGATTATTGTTTAAATTTTGGACACTTTGCGATTTTGAGCCCCACTTTGGGAGGCGGGGGAGAGGGGCTTAGGGGCAACGTACATCGTTCATCTAAGGCTCATTGAAAAGCTCATAGTGGACTTCGTGTTAATTGACCTTTTCCGCTAGGTGTTAGACTGAGGCGCTGGTTGGAAATCGGCGCAATTGAAGGGGTGGGTCAGCGTCGGCGAAATTTTTACGTAGTAGGGGACGTCCCCTGCGAACCATTCTTGCACGGATAGATAGGGCAGTGAACGCCTTACGACTTTGTCGTTGACAGCATTCACACAAAGAAACTTTGTAGCAGACTTTCTTCAAGCGAAGTGCAATTTTAGACGGAAAAAGGCCGTTTTGCACTTTTGAAATGCAAAACGGCAAACGTACGATGTTCATCTTAGGCTCATTGGAAAGCTCATAGTGGACTTCCTATTAGTGATAATTGAACTTTTTCGCTAGGTGTTACGGCTGAGGCGCTACAAGCGAATATCGATTGAATATTGGTGTTTTTGCTCCAAGGGGGTCAGTTTGCCCTAAAATTTCAAGTAGAAGCGGTCTCCCCACCAAACCTTCTTCTCAGAAAACTAGATGAAAGGTCTTTTATATGGTACAAAAATTTTGGCATATGTTTCTTTCGTTTTTCACAATCACGCGTTTGAAAGACGGACGGACAGACGGACGGGACCGAGATTTCGCTCATGGCTAAGATGACCGCCGTGCATAGATGCAGCGCGGTAAAAATCACTATAGAGGGGCCGTGTGTTCATCGATGAAAATTAGTGAGTTTTTGCTGAAATGTCGAAATGGTGGGCTGAAATGCACTGTTACGCACCATTGTACATTTCATAGTTAATTCTCTGTGTACGGACAGTCTGTTCAGCTGTTTTGTTTCAGGACAAATTCCACACTGTGACACCGCGGATTGGATTGGATTGAGCAAGATTTAACGTCCCACCAAACACATTATAGATCATATCGGGGACGGGTTTTTACGGGTCAAATGACCTAACCAACAGTGTCAAAGCACTGAAGGAAGATAGGGTTCTAATGATAAGGGTTCTAATGATAAGGTTTCAATCCCATCAGGTCCACGCCGTGGACCTGATGGGATTGAAGCCTAATCACCCACCCCACTGCACTCACAATGATACAACAACTATGCAGTACACACAGATAAAATGCAAATAAATCTATGCACAGTGAAATGGGCCCAGTATGACAAAACCCAATCCAGAGAACTGTAAGAACTGCTCATCTATACACAGCTTCAATACACAATACAACACAGTGCAGTTCTGATAATCTCCCCTCTTACCGCCAGACAAGCATCATAGCTCAGACGTTGTCTATCGGAGGAGAGGATATTCGGGGCCAGTGCATCGCGCCTGTTCACTCTCCAGATTTCGCCGGTTATCATTTTGCCTACCCCGGAGAAACGAGGGATGACCAAGCTGAGTTAACCTGGGTGACTGAGATGGTCCGAACGACACTCGAATCCGCGAACGGTCACGTACAACGCAGTATACATGTAGTTGACTATGATTCAGCGCATCGTAAGAGTGGTTAATATATCGACGTTAAAGAATGTAGCGAGTAAATGTCTGTATGGTCTAGACAGGAGAACTGGCAAGACTGCGAATTTATGAACGTCTCTTAGACGTATGGCTGCAGTATCACATTGCTCGCCGCATTGTTGCTGTCGCGCTGGTGAGTTCATTGCAGTGCAGCCGACGAGACGGACTCAGAACACTGATAGCTGTGATTGTTCAAACGTGCTTAGGTAAGTCACGCACCGTTAAGCACAAAAGAGTGACGAGAAAAATGACTGAGCATGAGAAATTCGTTGAAATGTTCGACGTCCTTGTTCCCGCGGACTGCGGAGTCCGGTGGGTTACGATCAAGAAGTCGTGGAACATGCGACCTATAAGGTAAGGTAAAGGTAAACGTGGATTTGTATAGCGCCTCGTCGTGATCACACCTCTAAGGTGCTCAGGTATGGCACGCGTTCTCAAGGGATCTCACAGTTTTACCTGCACACCCCGCGTTCATCCGCTAACAGAATGAACCATACCTGCCTTTGTCTTCCCAGCTGAAGCTGGTACTCATTTACCGACCCCGGAGGGATGGAAGGCTGAGTTGGTCTGGGGGCCGGCTGGTTGGTTACATACGAAATAAATGTCCGGCACCGGGAATTGAACCCGGACACGGTCGCCCATCTCAGTACTAACCGGGCCAGACGTAGGTTAACTTCGTTGATCGAAGCCAACGCGCTAACCACTGCGCCAGACCACCAGCCTAGCGATGAACGGTGATTGTGTGAAAATGAACACAACGAACTGGCCGCGCGAAACACCAAAATGAGGTGCATGTGAATGAGTTACATGAAGTAGTACTCGGTTATTCATCTAGTGAGACACAACTACCGGATAGTTGTATGTGTTAAAACATGCAATTCCAAAGTTCAGAAAATAACAACAAAACAGTGTGAACAGCAAACAGTTATTCCTCAAAATTTTTGAGCTTCGAACCGAATATTCTGTGAACTTCTCAGCTATGCCATCAGTTAGCCAATACAACTGTCATTTACTGTCTATGCAATTTTTGTTACGATTCTCGTTTCATGACATGACCTTGAACGACCTTGAACAGACATTTAGGGTCACAAACACAGATGGACATGTAACTGTTGATGCCGAAACACTGTGTACTAATTAGTTTATTTTTACTTTTTTATTTCTTTTTTGTGTGCTCATCTACGATGTTCATATGAAATATTAAATAGTGCAAGACGGTGAAACTGCTGGCGAGAATGAGTGGAGCGGCCGTTCTTGATGCATCGCCGAGCTATGAGTCAGAACTGAAGTTATGCTATACTTTCTGCTACGCCACTGTGAAATGTTGCCACCAATGGGTGCTTGAGAACACACATCAAACAAATTTAAATTTGTTCTGTCTGTGACTGAATCAGTTTAATGTATTCATTGATACAATGAATTGAATTGATAATGTACTGTACACTGATACAACATCGACGAGGAAACTACAACGACGAACTAGACGACGACGAGATGTTAACGACGTTTAAATTCAAACAATTAACAGACCGACGTAAAAGAACATGCAAAATTTGCAGAAAATGAACTCAGATAAATCTAACCGGAAGATATAGTTGCTGAATGGTAGCGCTGCTGGCTTTCGTTTCTTGTCGCTGCGTTAAAATTTTCAGTGGCGTTGATTTTTGTTAAAAAATCGCAGTTAATTCGTCATTAACGCCATGATTTAAGTAAAGTTTACCTGGTGCAAAGCAGTGAGACCGTCGGCCACACTAGCATTGACTGATCCGCGCGGTGAACACTGTAGCAACGCTCGAACTGTACACAACAACGCCAACTGAACACGTTTCGGTATTTTACAAATTATCTTAGACGGAAACGTCAAAAAAGCTATAGTCAGTCACAACAACTAATGCAGTACAAAAAACGTCGTATAAACAAACGTCGGGAAAAAGAACAGCATACAGATTAAACGGATTTATTTACAAGTCAAGTCAATTCATTCGCCAACTGTGCAAAATAAAATTTAAAAAAAAACAATAAATATAATTACACAGTGGCGGGCTACCAGAAAAGCAAATAGGCCTACTGTCATCATCTGACCTGGTCGCCCGAAGTCTTGATACAAAAATTAACAAATACAACATGTACAAAACGCAAAACGCAATGAGAACCCGAAATCAAACAGAAACTATTTTATATGACGTTGCGTGTTAATAAAATTTGCCGACGGACTGTTCACTGTTTGTTCCCATCGCTTACACGCACTGTCATTGACATACGACCATCTCTCCTGCTGTAAGGCCAACCGTCGACATGTCATAGGTATATAGGTCCGTAGTGTGTCATTGTACTGCCCACAACAACGCGTTAAACTCTCTAATAAGTTAGTATAGCTACAGTACACATAGCAGAGGTTTCGAATTGTGTGTACGCAGAGCTGAGCTCCCTTGTTCTCGGTTTTTCTGTCCCGATGTATGCCTGTCTGGACTCTTATTCTACTTGATCCGGAGGGGAAACGGCTCACCGTGGTACTATATACGCCAAAAACCTCCCTAAGGCTCCAAGAGCTTTCATCATAATGGCATGCGCACAAAACAAGTTTTTAGAGTTTTCATTTAAACATTGCAGCCCATCGAAATTAGGCGAAAACATCAATATTTGCTGCGTGTAGTTCATATTGCAGCAACACAGACGATGTGACCTATTGACTGGTTGGTTTCTTTTTAGCCGGCGCTGGGAGGCACCCTGCTCGAAGAGCCAGCCCAGTCGCCTACCGGCCTGTAAAATAATTGGGAGGATAAACCTCTGTCCATGCTGTATTTCTTCAGGTCCTAATCTTACACACTGAATCGACTATGACAAGTTGACGACCATTAATTGAGACTACTCCCCAGTGTCTGTGCGTTCACACGGTGCTATTGGCCCACCCACGAGCTGTCTGGTAAACACTGACACTGTAAATTAACCTTCGTTGACGTCGTGACGACGAACAGCTTCCAGCAGAGCGACGGCGCTGGCGAAGCGAACAGTTGGGCGACCACGGCGTCCGGCGGCGTCTGAGCGATGATCGGCGGCGGCGGCGGCGACCGCCTCACGGCGTAGCCAGCGCTCATAGCGAGTCACCTGCTCGAGTCGTCGACGACGAGCCAGCAGTAGTCGCTCGCCGATCGGTAGACGCTGTATCGCCGGGATCTCGGTCACCAGTCGGACATGCTCGTCGCTGTCCGATGACAACGTCGCCACTGTGTCATAAATTGTCGCATACTGCGTCGTGTCCATAACTGCTGCCCTAACACTACGTCTGGCGTACTGGCGTGTAAGACGTTGCTCCTAAAACCCAGACGGTTTTCGTAAAAATCTTCCGTAGTTAAACAAATCCGACAGCTGTAGTCTATTATGAGGTACAACTATTACTGCTGTTTAGAGACTCAACGCCTATCAGCATGCAGTAGCGGCGACCTGACTCATTCAATTACGTCCATTCTTCGACTAACAAACTGCACAGCGCGCAGATCGCTCGCTCTCTCTGCAGTCGACGACTCGGAAATTCTGCGACAAGTCTTCTTCTATACGTTGACGTACGTTTACTTGTGAGGACAGATTACGTACTTAGGCAGATAAATATCGCTACATCGCTACATAACATGATCATACGTCGTTGACAAGAGTGAAGACACAACTGATTGCTTTCAAGGTGCCGCCCCTGCAGTCTAAACACGTGAGTGAGTAATGGCGACAACACAATGTACACACTGCAAAAAGCTCGGCTGCGCAGCGCTTCAGATCGCCGACGTAAACAAGACAACACGTTCAACACACTACAATCGACGAACCTATACGCATACGTCGCGCAGGCTGGACATAAACTTTCTGTTGTTTTTTTTTCGCGAACGAGCTCGGCACTGCGCCGATTCGGACGGGGGGGGGAGGGGCGCGATCGGTCAACGGGCTTTTACTAGGCGTCGCCTTCCTTTGCGTGAGAAAGCTCGTAGTCGGCGCAGTGTCGCTTATATTGTATGCCAAGACACGGGCGGGGCATGCACTGCAGCGCCACAAACCGTGCAGCATTCTTTGTTGCGTGTAAGTGACCTCGATAGGCGGTACAATGAATTCGCTGAATATGTAAGAAAATACAGGCGTATGGCTTAATAGCTTATATGTGCTGCGTATTCCTGCCGTAGCCTATGCTCTGTCCACGGATTATCGAATTCAAAACGAGTGACAGGGCGATCCCAAACACGCCACTAAAATATCATTTTTACCGTTTTGAGATATCACCAGTGATAATAATAATAATAATAATAATAACCACGACAATGTTTA
>Ga0049105_1000692_pt1 | contig 12721 bp, 11 predicted proteins | sample WorMetvaBAHAMAS1_FD_61260 | JGI IMG/M metagenome (GOLD analysis project Ga0049105, IMG submission 61260) | Worm MetaG Olavius vacuus BAHAMAS.1 | ecosystem: Host-associated > Annelida > Digestive system > Unclassified | place: Germany: Marburg | collected 2013-04-09
GACTATTAACGAAAGGACATGAAATGATAATTTTGAATGAAATGATAAACGGTAAAATATAATGGTATATAACGGTATAAACGTTGCGATGATGTGAAATGATGCTAAATTTAGAGGAAACTTATAGGATAATTTAGGAGATGAAATTGGAGGATTAAAAGAATTAAAATAATTTAGAGGGAAAATATAAATAATTAAATAACCCCGGAAGCTGCGATTCCGGATCTCACATAGGCCACTCTAATTAAGATCACTGAATGACTGAACTGAACTGAACTGAATCGTCGTCGTCGTCGTCATCATCATCATCGTCCTCATTAACATTTAGGATAACTTTGAGGCCTGTTGGAGTTCGCAGCATTTTGTTAGAAAAAAAGTGAAAAGACAACCTAGTAGGATATTCTGCTAGTCGCTGTGCATGCATGGTGCGATCCAGCTGACTTTCCGGTTAAGTGTGTGGCGCCCCCTGTTGAATGCATATGAAGAACCTTATTTGACTGTGCTTAGCTGGTGAAAAGCTCGCGAGAATTCACAGAACACCGCTCAAGTCATCAGAAATGGTACGTTTACGACTACAGACTAATTACATTAACCATTCTCCGTAAAATGCTAGAGAATTTAGACTATGTACCGTGTTAACGACGTGGCGTCATTATAATTAAGATAGGCGTATGGGCCTATGTTGTTATAGGCCTATGGGCCTCACAATGAAACGTCGCACAAACAGCTTCTTGGCAGTCACGTAGATAAATATTATTAATAATAAATGTGATTGTTAAGAAACTGTTTCCGCGGTCGTTCGAGTAATATGAGATTCAATCAAATTGTGTTAAATGTTGCTTTTAACGCACAACGATTCAATGAATTTGCTTTAATACGTGTAGCCTATCTTTGTAGCGTTTACCTGTTGGGCAACTTGGAGCCTAGGGCCCTAGTAGGCTTATTCTTCGGTAGGCCTAGCCTCAGTTGTAACATTTCTGATAAATTGTAATCTTAGTAAAGAAGGGTAATAAGTTTGAGTGATAATAATCATAATTAATGGGTGGGAAAATTCAAAATTAACGATTAATCACGCATCTAATCGTTAAAAATTTTAACCACTAAAACCAATCGTTAATGTTCGATAAAAGTCACATCGCTAAGAAAACATTATAAACTAAACGACTTTTCAGCTGAGCTAGACAAATCGGCAATAAACGACGATCATCTCTTTCTAATGACTGTCAGCATTTTAGTTTGTTCAATAAACATGATGAAGAACACTGATTTGTCTCATTTGGACAGCCTTTAACACACTGATGAATGAAATATAGTTTTTCTTGGCCAATTAAGTAATCGTTAATTTTTGTAATGTTAACTATTTGCAACGTTTAAGTCGTTCACAGCCTAATAATAATAATAATAATTAATCATCATCATCATGATAACTAAAAGATGGCAATTGCGATATATTGCAACTTAAAGGCCACCTGACTTCGCGTCGGTCGTTCTGAGCTGTTTTTTCGCAAAAATTTGTACTGTGCGTGCATAGAAAATGCTATTTCCGAGCTTCTTGTCGAATTCTGACATCGCCATTAGATTTAGCGACCCCAATTTCTTAAAAGAGAGCATTGATTTGGCGATCAGATAACGATATCAGGTGTTCTTTTTACACTGTATGGATAAAAAATATGCCACATTTTTATTTCCGGTCTGTTTGACCTAATGACCTTGAAGTATGTGTCACATGTTGCTCTCCACACTGGGATGGAGAGCTCAGCCTCCATCAAGCTCAGCCTCGCCACGTTCGAAGTCGGTCAACCTATCCGTTCCTGACTTAAAATGTTTTAACTGCTGATAAGTTACGTCAAGCTGTGATATGACCTTTGACCCTTTGACCTTGAACGTTTGTACTGTATTGGCTGTCACGTGATCAAACTCTGTACCAGATTTCAGCGAAATCGAATAACCCGCGGCGCAGTTATTGCGATTTCAATGTGTACAATTCGGGCGCCGTCCGACATCTTGGAGTGGGTCGGAAGTTAATTTCACAATTTCGTGGTTTCTGAGAACCGCAAATGAACCAATGTGCCAAATTTCAATGCTAAAGGCCAAGACCAGGCTGAGTTATTGGTGATTAGATTAATTTTAACGGCCCGGTTTTCAGACGCAATTTTGAACCGCCTATTTCTCAGAGTTGTGGAAGGATGATCTAAATGTAATTTGACGGCCAGATAGTTCCATTATTTGCGCTCCCAACGCACCTAATAGATTTAAGATATGTTGCTTTATTTTGAAACCACAGCACCTTAAACTGGACTGGGGTAAAAAATCGAGGCCAAATTTCGCATTTTTTTAATCCTGTAAAAATTATGGAAGGGATAGGCCGTAGGCGAAATGTACTCTGGACATTTCAAGCTCAGCCTCGAATCCAATTGCTGATGTACTTTGGGTGAGGGGAGGGGCCGCTGCACGAGCTGGGAAATTTAACAAATTTTCCGGTCTAAATTTCACGGGGGCGTAATAGTCGTCCACGTTTCTCAGAGATGGTGGGACCAACTACGCCAAATTTTGTTACGACATAGAACCATCATCGGCGCTCCTGAGTTTGTCATGGCTTTCACATACGTTGCTCCGTTTTGGTATTAGAACGCTTCAAAGGCCGAATTTCTGCCAAATTTCACTTTTTAGACCCCATGTAAAATTCAGGGAGGGTAGGGCGAACAAAGTTCATTCGTCGACGCTCTAGGTGAATGTTTTACATTTCCGATATTTTGCGCCGTTTTTGAAACCAGAACGTGTCAGAGGCCAGTACGGTGGAAAATCGAGGCCCAATTTTGCCCTGTTCGACCTCTTGGGAGGGAGAGGTTGGCTCAATATCGGATTGACTTTTACTAGTTTAGCATATGACCTAACCTCCTATATACTTTTGACTGGGCACTGCTCGGCCATCTGCAGCGAGGTTAGAGGTCGAGTGTTAAAAATTAAAAAAACACACAGGCAAAATATAAAGGCCTGTAAGTGCGGCCTTAATAATAAACAAAATTGTAGATGGCTATGTGTGTGTGTGTATGCGTGTGGGGGAGTAGGTGGAGAACATTGAGCAATGTCTGCAGTTAATGAAGTCGCTGAGGTTGGACGTCCATGACATCATTGCTACAGGTGCGCCGTCAAGCTTACACACCTTGTCACGTGACACGTGTACACCAGCGTACACACAGTGCACAGCATCTCTAGTGACTGATTGTTTCAATTTGCTTGATCGGTTGTGGCTCTCATTTAGTTGATATTAACTTGGATTAGACGAGATCAAAAAGTGGCTATTATAGTGGTTGAACATTTTCAGATGAAATCTTCATCGGAAGAAGCTTAGCCATCGAGGTCACGTCCTGTAGTTCGTACATGTATCACCGCCGCTGACATTACGACCTTACGGCGGTATAGAAATGTGTGTTAATGTTAATGTTATTGTTATTTTTAGTACCCCTAGGAAGTAAAGATCCCGGGAGTTAAAACTAAGATTAAAAACAAGCTGGAATGGTTACGCGTCGGTATCGTCCTCAACTGGGAAGGTGTCGTGAAAGAGGACTGAATTAAACTTCTGAATCAAGACACTGATCCGCCGGAATAAAAACTGTACTGCGAGCGGTTCGCCAGTACGCTCAGAAATCTTGCGGCTCTTGCCACATGTTGTTATTATTTGATGAATGATGACAGATATATTCGATGGAAACCTGAAGCAAATACTGAGCTTGTTCTACGCTCTTTCGCGCTTCAAGCAGCACGTTAAGCCAGCAGCCGGAAGTCATGTTCCAGTGATGTCATCGGTTAATGCTAATCACATGATGACGTCATCACAGTCGGGGTTCGGTGAGTCACGTGATCAGCAGTTACCGGCCAATCCTGTGAAAGCGAGGTGAGCAAAATGTTTGTGTCACGACATGACTTGTGTGGTCGTTTGACACTCGCCGACGTATATCGCAGGCCTTTGTGTTTCGCGCGAGTCCTTTTTGACACTCACGCTCTAACCTCCTAGGCAGCCGTCAAAAGCATATCAAGTGTTTGGCCTTAGACTGAACTCACAAAATTAACTCAGACATTTCGCCTGCCCCTCCGCTAAATTTTACAATTTTACCGGGGGGTGGGGCAAAAATGCGAAATTTGGCCTAAATTTGGACTTTGAGACACTGTATTTCCGAAAAGAAACAATGTATCTAAAATCTGAAAGCCACGTTTGGAGCGCAATTGATTGGCCTATCTAGATGTAGGTCACTGGCGCCAACTCCGAAAACTACGCTACACAACTGACCCCTGCGAGACTGTGTTGTGTCTGCCAGTACCGTGCGCCGGTACGCTAAGTCACGATGACATCATGGCGACTATGTGTCTGTGTCATTGTGTATTATGTTAAGATCACAATTTGCGTGCAATTTTTGGGCGCCGTCGGCCATCTTGGCTTTAACCGGAAGTAGATTTAACCATTCGGCCGCTTGCGCCGACTACATTGCACTCATGTCAAATTGCGCCGAAATCCGACAATTCGTGGTTGAGTTATTGACGATTTAATAATGATGTTGTTCGACCTCGTTCAGTTGAGTGGAGCGAACTGCATCAATTCGGGAAGGACACAGGCGGCGCGGCGCATGTTTTAGATTTCTATTATTTTGTTTCGTTTTGAAATCAGAGCGCCAGCAAAAGTGACGGAAGTGGAAAATCGAGGCCAAATTTAGCACTTTTTACCCCTGTAAACATTAAGGGATGGACGGGTGAAATGTCTAAGTCAATTTTACCAGTTGAGCCCAGACTCAGCCTCTGATGTACACTGTACTTATGGTCGGGCGTCTCTTGGCCGTCTTCGAGATTAGAGGTTTGGTGTCAGAAAGAAAGTTCAACGGCAAAATAGAAAGCTTTCGACATACGTCGAGTGACCTAATAATACACAGCTCTATGCGGTCATAAGCTCGTACCCACAGATCTGTACTATTTTTATCCAGATTCTGTATCACCTATTCAAATCGTATGTTCGTCATGTCGCCGCCGACAAGCTTGTTAACTTACCTAGCACAGTTAAAAGAACGCCGGTCTTTGGCCGGCGAACTGACCCTGTCCTACGCTCGGCCTTCAGCCGACGGGTGACCACTATGTGGGTAAACCGTCCGCTGCAGGTCAGCCAACTAGGCCATCTCAGCCTTTCATCGTTCCGGGGTCGATAAATGAGTAGTAGGCCTGTTTACCAGACGTGTGCTTGGTGGCGCAATCTGGTGAATGCCTACGGGGTTATAAGCCTCGTGCGGCTGATTGCAGCCGCTTAGCGCCGCGTGTGGCAGCTTCTTGCCTTGCTAAACCCAGTTGTTACAGGTCGTTACCTGTTGTTGTACGCCGGTATTACTCGTTGTGCTGTCCTGCAGCTTGTTTCTATGCATTGTGGTTGAGCGTGTGACTTAACCATTATTAAAGGAAAGATTTATTTATTTATTTATTTATTTAAAAATGGTGGCAAGTTCTGGTGAACGGTGTTGATGGATGGACGGTCTGTGGTCGTAAGTACTTAGCGAATAAGTAATATCGTAGTAAAACAAACTAATTTTAATTGGGGAACGTTCAGTATGTTTCATATTATCGAAACTCTTCGGAACTATTTCAAACGCGACAATCTCAGGAGTGATGTGGCACTTCACTTGAACGTAAGTTATTGGCGGCCATACTTCATGATACTTGGTGGTAAGTTGTTCGGAGGAAGTGTTCTGCCGGTCAGTGCGGCCTCCGTGGTCGTACCGTCGTGTTTGCTTCATTCTCAGTGACTTCGTATCACGCAGCTGTAAACGTTTACAGTCCGCTAAGCCGATGATTACGCAGATAGGCCTAAAATATTGTAAATGTAAACTGTTTTATAAATATATATGTATATTCTTTACAATGTGAAAAGCTAACGCTGAAAGCTTGCTGCCGTTTATCACAGCTGCAAAATAGTTGGACAGTAATGATAGTATGGTAATGATGATGATGATGATGATGATGATAAGGCGAGTGAGTGAGTGAATGTGTGTATATACGATCATCACAATGTGAAATCAACAAGTGAGCGGCGCGCTGAGTGGCTACTATGAGTTATGACGTCACAACTGACAGTATGACGTCACCGAGCAGCAGCAGCAGCAGTGCGTCGTGCTGTGCTGATGACTCATCAGTCGCTGTCACCGCAGCGCACCGGCACCATGACAGCAGACCACCCAGCACGCCGCCCACTCGGCCACCCTGCTGCCGCTGATGGGAACAGAGTGATTGATGCACTGACCGACATTGAACACACGTCTCATTCTCAGTCTCAGTCTCTCTCTCTGTCTGTCTGTCTCTCTGTGTGTGTGTCTGTGTGGCGACATTGATCTCTGTCGATCGTTGACTCACGACGACTTCACTAACAGAACACGCACCAGTCAGTCAGTAAGTCAGTCAGTCAGTCATTTACATACTTAAACACTCAGTGTGCAGTCTCATCTACCCTGCTACTACCACTACTATACTACTACTAGCACCGTGCGACGTACGTGTACACGTGAGCGAGACGCTGGACTGGAGTACTACAACTAACTGTGCTGAGTTGATGCACTGCTACGCTCTGCTCGCTGATATTGATTTCTGTGTCTCGGTCGGCGTCGCAGCGTGTAGGCCTAGCAGCGTGCGAGCAGCGACGTGTGTGGTCCAGCCAGCCTAGCGTAGCCCAGCCCAGCCTAGCATTGCTTGCATGTGTACGCCGCCAGCGTCGTGTCCTGTCGTATCTTCTACTCGTAATACTCATCAGTTGTCTTAACACATAGTTAGTTACAGCTCTGTCTCAGCGGCATGCATGTGACGTCAGAGATGACGTCAGTGACACGGTGACGTCACGGAGTCGGTGTTGATGATGTGACGGTGTAAGTGTCAGCGGCGTTGAATGCCATCAGCGGACGACGGTAGGCACCACACACACACACATACACATATTCACTCACTCACGATGAGTGCTTCTGTTATGACAGAATGTAGCGCCAGCAGCAGCATGAGAGTGTCACTAGGTGTCACTAGGTGTCACCAGGTGTCACTAAGTGTCGTGTGTTTCACAGCAACGTAGTGTGACGTCTGCACAAGCTACTTTTATGTTATTCCGTATTAAATTATTATCACAAGTATCAGATTGTTCATTAACCTGCTTTAAACAGCAACACGTGTAAATAGCAGATTTCGTAATTTGTAGGCCTAACTGGTGATAATTTTTGTCCTGTCCCTGTAACAGCCTAACACACCAATAGAATCCTGCTTTCAGTGTTTTAGCAGAAACGTTCGACCAATTTTGTTCGTTTTGAGAAATATATTTAAATATTTACAAGTTGGGCTGTATGACGTGTGGAAGTGTAACTGGCAAACAATATTTAGTTAGTGTTACGTACTGCTAATGATGTTCGAGTTGTAAGGTCGATAAAAATGATAAAAACAGTTGATATTGCATTATATTGAGAGGGCACGATAGACAATTTGGCTGTGAGTATGTCAGCAGGGCTGCAGTAAGTAGCGGTCCTATGTCTGACATAGGCTGTAATGATGTCAGAATGACCGTGACGGCATGTGTTGTGTTGCTGATTGTGACGTCTGTTACGTGTGTGTCGGCGTGCTGATACTGACACGGCGCCGCGGCTAATGTGTGCCGCATGAATCACGAAAGATATTCTTAGATCCTTCTGTAGAAATCGACCAACAGGTAGACCTAATAAGAACTGGCTGAACAGTATCAAAGAGGACTGTTCTGATCTGATCGAAAGTACACAACTTGTTGAAAGCAGACGTTACTGTAGACACACTGTTCACAACACGGACTGCTAGCGAGCAACGACAACGACTCTGCTCTTGACCGTAGACAAGTCAAGTACTGTAAGTCAAGTGCTGCTGCTGCTGCTGCTGCTGCTGCTGGCCAGTACGCTACTGATGTACACTGTTCACATAACCATCATGCAATGATGACACTCATGTCTGCTTCTGAGAGACATTACATCGAGTCACTCAGCTGTGTATCAGCGACCGGCCAGGCTCAATGTCGTGTCTGTGTGTATGTCGTAGTCGAGTGAATGGCAACAACAACAACAACAACAACAACAACAAGAGCGCGGCAGGTGTGTTGGCTGTGGAGGTCTCCAACGTGACGTCATTGCGTGACGTCACAGTGTCCACGCCTACACGCGGTAATGATGATGACGTCATGACGACTGTGAGAGTGTGCAGTGTGATTGACGTGTTAGCAGCATCCGCATCCACCACAGAACGTTGACACATTCTTCCAACATCATCATTCTATTCTCCCTGATACTGTTCGCAAATATGAATATTTGACTTACTGTCATAAGAACGAAATCGACCATGCTGTTTAGCTATTAGACCTACTTAAACTGTTTTTCCATTTACGTACTTCGTGTACGACATGATTGTAAACTGGAATGGGTGGCAATTGCGATGCATTGCAACTTGAGGCCGTCCGACGTTGCACCAGTCGAGTGAACCAGTCGCGGCTTTAATCACGAGGACCGTAACACACCAGCCTACTTCCTACAGATTCAATAATGTCGCACCCTCTGCGGACCCACAATTCACCCAGCAAAATCCGACAACCCACGACTGAGTTATTGCAGGGGGAATTTGTAGTTCCTAGTTCTCAGAGTTGGATGGACCAAATGAAACCAAATGTAGGCAGATCAGACATCAGAGGCCCATTATAGACGCTCACAGGTATGTTTCAGATATCCGATCATATATAAACCAGGTGCTTCAAAATAGAGTGGCGTTAAAAAAATCGGGCCAAATTTTAGACTTTTGGCCCCGTGCAAAAATTAGGGCAGGGGTGGGCAAAGTGTCTGAGTCGATGTTACCAGTTCAGCCTAGATCAAAGACCCCAGTCAAAAAGTTTATCAGTGTGACTCGTCGGGGACTGCAGCCTAATAAAGATGAGACGTGTCAGTAAGTGCTCACACTGTTACGTTCACAGCAGTCATGTGTGTCGACATGAGAAGTGTTGCAGTATATGTGTGAAGATGAGTTGAACATAGAGCTACTGTAGCTGTGAGCTGTCATATGACAGTTGTACGTTGACGTACGTTGTAGCGTTGAAGCGTTCGACGACTTCTCAGCTGCCTGTTGTTACTAAGACATCGTCGTCAAGTCATCGCCAGACATCGCGAACAACTACGACGACCAGTCGTTCAACAACTACAACAACCATCAGCACAGTGAACTGCGCCCGCACCGCTCTCACTACGAGTACTGCGAGTACTGCGAGTACTACTGGTACTACTGGTACTGCAACAGCACGTGGTACTGGAAGCGCTCCAGACGCAGCTAGACATCATGCGTCGATGCTCGACAAACTGAAACTTCTGAGTTCGAGGAACAAGACATCAACATCACCGGCTTCAAATACAGTTGTAGCTGGCAGTGCGCGTAAGAAGTCGAGTCAGCCGGCTGTGTCATCTGCTCACGTCAACAACACGACTACGAGCAGCAGTAGCACTAGCAGTACATCGAGTGGTACAGCAGCCATACAGAGACGTGCCGCCACCACCACTACTAGCAGTACATCCAGACAGACAGCAGGCACTGCGCGACATGCTGGTGACGCCGGCGGCAGACGACCAACGTCGAACAGCTGTCAGACGCAGTCAATGGAGACTTGTGACGCGAAACGAGCGTCGTCAAGTAAATCACGTGTGACTCGATCAACAGCAGCTACATCATCATCATCATCAGCAGCAGCAGCAGCAGCGACGTGCATCAGTGACGTCAAGACATCATACAGTAAGACGTCCAACTCGACGTTCAAAGCGTCTGCTATACCAGCGCCATCACAGCGCTCAGCTGCAGGCACCAGACCAAGCAGACTCATTGCACCAGTCGCTACTGCTAACAGACCACAGAGTTCATCGTCGTCAACACGTGCTTCAGTGTCCGTGCGTCAGTCTGCTAGTTCCATGAGTTCAAGACGCGTGGCTGATGTTGAAGGTCGAGCACAGAGTCGCGGTGTTGGTAGCACTAGACAGCAGACTGCGACCGCGTTGAGACAGACAAACCCGAGCTCAGGCTTGGTGAATGAGGTGACCACGTCACGCCCTGCAGACTGCTCAGCGTCGGCCACTGTGAGGTCAGGACCAGCTGTCAGTGCAAGGACGTCTAGTCTACCTAGCCACTCCACGTCATCAGCGTCATCGTCATCATCATCAGCAGCGACTACGACAGACCGAGCTGACGTCATGACGTCGTCAGCACAGACGTCAAAGCCACAGAAAGTCAGCAGTGACACACAAACGACTGCATCAGCCGTACAGTCAGCACATATCAGACGCCAGCTGTCTGAGATGGCTGCCAGGTCACACGACGCTACTGCCAAGGTGTCGTCAAGGTCATCCAAGGTCAAGCGTCAGACAGACGTGCGCGATGAGAGTAGTGGGAGTCTGAACAGTGACTCCACGGCGAGTGAGGAGGCAGGCAAGTCAAGTAGTAACAGTAATAACAGCGCGTCGTCAGTAGACAGTGTTGTGTGTAGACCTGTGTCCAGTTGTGATGAACATGACACCGAGAACAAGTCATCATCGCGACGATCAACAACAGACCACATCGCCAGTCTACGCAGCAAGAAACATGACGACCCACAGCCAGCCAAGGTCACGGCCAAGGTCACCGACGTAAAACCAATGCCGCCCATAGTGCGCTCAGCCTATCTGCGTACAACAGGTGCTGCTGACGTCATTACGACGTCATCACGAACACGTGATATAGACTCGGCAGTAAGCAGGCTTGGTGTTCACAGGCCGCTCATTAACCAGCACGAGTCTCGGTCTGGATATAAACATTGGGCACGTGACACAGGGCTACATGACTCAATGGACAGTGTGGGAGCAGGTGCGAGTGGTGCTGGCGCTGGTGGTGGTTATATGTCAGACGGCGATATCGTACGCACAGCACGCCGCCTCATTGGTGACGACACCAACTGTGGATACACCAGTGAAGGAGGCGTGTCACTGTATATGAAGCGTATGCAACAGAGGTTCCGTGAAGGCATGCTTGCTGTCAGAGAATCCGTCGAGAAGAACAATGGACTCACTGATGATGACAGGTAGTTCTGTCTGTCTTTGTCAGTCTCAGTATCCGGTCATATCTGTAGTTTACTCATTCTCTTTGTCAGATCGACTCAGCCAAAAATGCGCGTCGTTCACTAAATTATGAACAATTTCACACTGTTTTTATGTCTGTACTTGCGGATGCGTTCGACAAAAATAGCCTTGTGGCTAGCCAACTAGGAAATCTCAGATTAGTAAGTAAGTAAGTAAGTAAGTAAGTACATTTCTATAGCGCAAGATCGCACAATGCAAATGAGCTTCGTCAACTGTTGCACAGTAACCAAAACGTCTTCAGTGTGTTTCTAAACATGTGCGCCGGGCGAGATGTCGGATGCAGTCAGTAACAGACACATGTACGTCAAGCATGTCGTTATCTGTTGAAACTCACTGTTGCGATCGAGTGTAATGAAATGTTGTTGCTTAATGCTTACTGACTGCAACCGTCAGATTTGCATGAATGTCTGTTCAGTTATTAACAAAGTCAGTTGGTTTGTGTGTGTGTGTGTGTGTGTGTGTGTGTGTGTGTGTGTGTGTTCAGCATGGATGACGGTAGCTCAATAAGCAGCGGAGAGATCAGCGACGCTGTTGCTGGAGTGAGTACAGATGATAACATCACGGTCGGCTCGTCACTGAGTGCTCATAGCTACGGTGACCGCGCTGCACTGGCCAGTCAGCGCGCTGCTGTGTTACACATGGGCAGTGTCACGTTACAGACGTCATCAGCTCGTCGTCACGCTGCCGCTGAACGTAGCACTCTGCCCATCACTGAACAGTCACGGCCTGCAGTCACTGCTGGCGGAGCAGTGTTTATCAGACGCAGTAACCAGGCTGTTGTCACTGATCTTAAAGCTCGAACATTGCGCTCGGGCACAGCTGTCGCCATTGACGACCCTGCTCGTTGCTTAGCAACCGTCACCAGTAGCAGCAGCAGCAACAGTAGTAGTGTTGTAAAGCAGAAGAAAGACTCGGAGACGAACACGGATAACTCAACGTTGATGATGTTGGCACAGCGTAGTCGACTGGCGGCCGAGTACAGCGGCAGCGGCGGAGCGGCAGCTCGAGCGACTGACAGACAACGCAGTCTCACACGCGCCAGACTCACTAGTGCTACTGACACACAGCACACTGACGGTCCCAGATCCAGTTCACTCGGCAGAACTCAGTCAGATTCGCGCACACGTGAAGCTAGAGAGTTACAGTCGTCAAGGAAGCCGTCAGTCTCTGAAACTGATGACTTGGATGAGATGGCGTACCAGTATTACAGTAGCAGTGTAGCACGCAGCCGATGTTCAGCTGACGACGACCAGGCAGCAGCAGCAGCAGCAGCTGTCTATCACAATGAAATCGCACATCAGTTGTCTGCCAGTGGCGGTCAGTACATTGTGTCTGTCTATTACTGTTGCATTTATTTATTTATTTATTTATTTATTTATTTAATATGAAACTCATACAAGAGTACACACGATAAAACAGTTGACAGTTAAGAAAGAAACAAAAACAAAAAACACTGTAAACTAAGTTGTGCACAGGGTCTCAATTATTTCGGCAACATCTGCCATGCTAAACATATCTAAATTCATGTAATGATGTTGAACACACAGCAGTTCCGA
>Ga0049105_1000693_pt1 | contig 12712 bp, 9 predicted proteins | sample WorMetvaBAHAMAS1_FD_61260 | JGI IMG/M metagenome (GOLD analysis project Ga0049105, IMG submission 61260) | Worm MetaG Olavius vacuus BAHAMAS.1 | ecosystem: Host-associated > Annelida > Digestive system > Unclassified | place: Germany: Marburg | collected 2013-04-09
CACGTAGCATCGGCTGAGCCACAGGGCTGAGCAGCCGAATCACGTGACGTCTAACACGCGGCGTCATCTCATGAATAATTAATGACATCCTGATACTGGCGTGGGAATCGGAATTACGCCTCCCGGACATCTATTCTCAGAGTCGAGGAACCGATCTGTACCAGATTTAGAGAAGTTTCGGATTTCAGATATGTTGATATGTTGTTTCGTTTTGAAACCAAAGCGCCTCAAAGACCAAACTTAAATTACGCAATTTTATCCCCTCCGTGTAAAAATTAGAGTAAAGATGGGCAAAATTTCTAACTTAGCTGTAGGCCAATCATCTGCGCTCCCAATACGTGTTTTAGATTTCCAACATGTTGCTCCGGTTTGAAACCAGAGAGCTTCAAAGGCGACTGGAGCCGAAAATCGAGGCCAAATGTCACACTTTTTGACTCCGCAAAAATTAGGGAGGGTAGACGAAATATGAGTTAATTTACGAGTTCAGCCTAGGACCAAACCTCTGATATACTTTTGACACCCCCGCCCCCGCTCGGCTGCCTGGGAGAAAGTCGGGGCGTCAAAAAGAACGGTGGTAGAACACAAAAGCCTTCCGAGTTCCGACATCTGTCAGGCGGCCTTAACAACAAATACTTTATTAGTCGCTTCGCTCTAATAAGGTATTTTTATTAATAACTATAACTCAGCACAAAACTAAAACATCACTCTAAAGTGCCTAATGTAAAAAGCTGATGAGCGTGAATAGTCATTTGCACACAAGAAGCTATCGTCTTTACTGGACGCCAAGTTTCACAAAGGGTAGCGACAGTCCATCTGTCCGCATGGCACTTCGTCAACGGCTTGCGGACGGACGTGCGCCGACCTCAGTATGGACGACTTGATTGCGGCGTCAACTGCATGGGCGAGAGGGAAGCGGCCTGGTCAGCGGCGGAAGATTCAGATTATGTGACACTAGGGGATGGCAGACATAACATTTTCATAACATATCTTCCATAACATCGCTGAAAAACAGTTGTTTGAGGATAATAATAATAATAGTATACACATTTATATCCTGCCACATGTACGTAAGAAAGTACATTTATGTTCGCGCAGCGGTCCTTACAGCCTATAAGCTGCCAGCAAAGCGCTATGGTAGTGTTTCATATGCTCTTTATAGGTTGTAACATCAGACACGGTAACGGTCACAGATTACAGCACACTCTCAGACACCCTTTTGTCTGTCCGATAAATTAATCTCAAAGCATGTGTACTATTGATATAAATGTAAAAAAACAATTTTATAAAAAAGGTTGTAGGCGACGTAGTTGCACATCGAAAACCGCAAAAAATTCACCATTTCGTCGGATTTGTAATGTACTGTTTCATCACTACAGTTCCAATAGTAAGACTACTTCCGGTGTAAAGTGTGACCCTAGATTTGAGATCTCCGTGTCCGATTTCCTAACGAGAAATTTTGGAAATTGGACCACGATTTCAGGCATTTTAGCCAATATTCTACTGCGCATGCGCAAAAAACGGACAAAATTCCACTTCCCGTCAAATTTTTAACCCAAAATTTGAAACCCCTGTTTCCTATTCGACTACAAATTTTGGTGACGCTTACTCCAAGATTTATGCGTGTTTTGAGCGAAAACGGCTTTTGTAATGCACAATTTTCGGAATTTGGGGCTAGTGGGGGTAGGGGTGACCATTTTTGACGAAACCTTCAAAAGGCACATCCTTGGCTGATTTCAAGTGTTTTGAGCAATTACGCGTGCAGATCCCTTCACTGGTTACGAAAAATAGGACACTAATAAAAGTCACAGAGAGGTTATCTTTAACCTATTTGCGGGGATTCCCCACTTGACCAAATTTAACTAAAATTGGCATCTGAGTAGGGGTTGCCGACGTAATCAACCATACCAAGTTTGGTAATGATCGGTTCAGGGAGTACAAAGTTACGGAAGGTCGAATTTCGCCTCGCTCCATAGGAATGGCTTGTCGGCGATAACACTGTGATTGACATAATAAAATCGTGTCATCCCGGCATGCTGGTAACGTCTCTAAGTCCAGCTCGCATATCGCATCGTAGCCCATTGAGCCAACGGAACAGGAATCATTCTTCTGTAGTTCTATCAGCTTCAGCGGTTTTTTTCGTGACCTCGGCGGCGTGGCGAAATCGAGCGATGCGACTGCGTGCATCGCAACTGCAAGTCGGTCGTTTGTCTGGACTTTCGCCGAACTGCAATAACCTGCGGGTCAAAGAGATTCCCGCAAGTGTGACGCTACCTACCGTTCGAGACCAGATGACGATGATTTAGAGATGGTTGGTGCGCGTGATAATCTAGGAGACGGACTGCTGCTGCTACGGCAGCTGCGGCTGCTGGCCAGTGTCACATCGCGACGCTAAACACGACATTGCCGGCACTGACCGCCGACGTCACCGCCAGGCTATCCGTCCACTCTCGTTCAGACCGCCGTTAGGTCGGCTTCGGTGCATGGTAAGACGAAATGGCACTCAAAGCACGGCGTGCAGTTACGATTCAGTCTGTATGTGACTTTTAAATCGGCAGAAAGAGGAAAGGATAACTCGACTCTTTCATTCAAGGCTTAAAACTAACCTGTTCCACGAATTCTTCCCACCATAGACTTTTGCTCGCCTACCGTAACCGAACTGATTTTCTTACTATTTAACGATTTTATTTTGCTTAACGTTTTTTTTTAGTTTTGTCGTTTAGCTGTTTATTTTAATGTCATGAGTTAGACTAAGGGATTAGCGCGATGTCACACCTGCGTCAAAGACGCGCGTCAAAGTCGCGCGTCTTTGACGCAGTGTGACATCGCAGTCGCACTAAGCTGGCTTCTGTTAGTTTTTGAACGCAGTTTTTAAAATACATATCATGAAGGTGTTCGGACTTGTTATTATGCCTTATTATACTCACTACTCAGATGGGCTCGGGTCCGGCATAGATCACATAGATTTACGTGCGATTTTAGCATATGTTCATCCGCCAACGAAGATCCATATTCCCTTCGCCTTCTTAGAGGGAATAGAGACCACTACCCTATCTGTTGATGGTCGATTTTGCGTGCAGATTTTCATGAGGCAAACCACATACAGTGTATTAACTGTTTAGTGGCCACATAAACGTCTGCAACAAGGGGCTATCAAAGAGAAGTGTGGTTAGTGCACTGCTCTTGATGGGTAAGCTGGCAACAGCTCAACTGAATTGACAGGCACTTTGCCTGTAATCTTTTTCCTAATTCAAATCAACATCCTTATGTGAATCATCCTCAAATTATCCGTCATCGGATGCAAATGTTTGAGACAGTTAAACAAGTCGGTGTTTTCGATAAATAGTGGAACTATAATTCCCGCTGCGCTGAAAAGGTTAAGCAGCATGTACTCCGGCTCGTCTGCTGCCATCGATGCCCCTGCTCCTCCACCGAGAACCAAATTGTTCCAATTTAGAGATAAGATGACGTTACCAAAGTGTCCGCAGCGATGCTATGAGTGGCCCCACCTCACACGTTGCGTAGGGCCACCCATGGAGTCGCTTGTCCGTCGATTGCCTTCGCGAACAGAACGGTCTATCATGGCAGAGTGATGTCAGATTCTGCTGACCACACACACACACACAGCAAGTGCGCGGGCGGCCGGCAACTGTTCAGCAGCGACCAAGCAGCGTTTCATGCAGTCGACAATTTTATAGCACTGTCGCCGCCTTGCTGTCTTATCGCTATTTCACGCGAACCATTACGAGCGGATCACCACCATGCATGATTCAGCAACATCCCATGACCTCCGTCGTCAACATTCTTTAGCATCACACTTCGCAGACTTTTTTCTCCTCAGCTACTATGAACTCCCCATGGCGTCTACTCGTTTTTGGTCTGTTAGTCATCGGTTACTTTACTCATGGTTCGCGATAATTTTTTTCTCCTTTCTGTAACGTTGCTAGTCACGCCTCTTGCTCCAGTGGCGCGATAACCATATAGCGCGGGTGAACAAAGTCTTGGGGAGTGACGGATGTTGATGTTAAGATGACTATATACATAGAGAGAGCTAAGTCGACTGTTGTCGCTGAAGTTCGATCAGATCGATACGTGACACATAGCGGCCCTGAAGTTTTGTTCAAGACTTGCGTCGCGATGAAATTCGTGGATGATGATGATGATGATGATGATGTAGCCTACAAGAATGTGTTCCGCTCTCGACAGTAGGCCGTCAGTGATGAGGGCGCGGTCCGATCGGGTACTTGGCAAAGCTGTTTATTGTAGCGATGTTCATTCCGTGTTTTACTGACAATGCTGGCCACGTGCATGCGGTTTATTGGTTACAGCAAATGTCAAACGAAAGAACTTCTTGAGCTCTTCTGCTAACTGCTTACTGCGCGATCTATTCAGTAATATTAATAAAAAAAACTACACTGAACATCATTTGGCAGTTTTTTCATCCCTTTTGCAACGACGTCTGAAATCACAGGTCAAAGTAAACACGCTATGCCACCTACATTCATACAGTAAAACAGCAGTCTGGGTTATTCCTGCATCGGCGCCGCATTGGTCGCATAGCCTTTGTATATAGAACAATTCAGTTATTTCTCGAACAATAATCCTAATCCTATACTCAGGTCCATAACGGCCGGTACGCCCGCCAATGTGCTATTTGCTGCCACAGTATACGTAGCCGCCGATGTGGCCGATGCAGTAATATCCCACTGTTACATGTTACTGTTACAATACATCGTAGTGTATCTAATATCATGACTTGGCAATAACATACGATCAGTACAGACGCAACGTGGCCGATGTGTGTGCCTGCTCTTTAGCACATAATCCGCTGCTAAGCTACACGTCGGCGCAATGCGATCATGTCGTATGTTTTACACGGCAAAGCTCTGACCACGACACTCGATGTAATACGGTAATACTGGCGTTGAGATTACTCTAGTCAAAGCAAACGGCGGTGGTGACAGCTGTACGAAAACGCTCAACATTCAGTCACTAAACGTACTTAAAAGAGCATGCGTTAACTGCCACTGCCAAGGTTGAACGCACCCCTATCTTCTCCTCCACCAGACAAAACATGAACTATGATGATTGTTTGAAAGATAAGACTGAAGGTTATCAGAACTGTTCTATGCTGTATTGTATAGCACAATTATGCAGGGTCAATAGGCACACTCAAATGAGCGGTTCTTACATGTGAACTAACGTCTGTTCTATCTTATGTTTACGTTTCTGTGTGTATTTTGTATGTTTTTACCGCGCTGCATGGAATGCAGACGCGGTATAGCGATGAGAAAGCTGTCTGTCCGCCTGTCCGTCCGTCCGTCCGTCTGTCAAACGCGTGAATTGAGACAAAACGGAAGATAGATCTGTCCAGATTTTTATGCCATACGAAAGATCAATTAGCCTAGTTTTTCGAGAAGAAGAATGGTTGGTGGAGGGCGACCCCTTCTACCTGAAATTTTGGGTCAACCGGCCACCATCGGAGCGAAATCGCCGATTTTGAACCGATATTCGCTCGTAGCGCCTTAGTCGTAATTGTCCTGCGTTACAGATACACGAATACTGAGTGATTTCAAATATGCTTACTTGCTTAAGGTAGTTAATGTAGGTTTCCATATCGTACAATACCTCAGAAACTGTGTATAGAGTTATTAGAATGGGTACTTAAAAACTGTAAAAATAAAAGAAACCATTAAAATCAAACTGTTCACTTTAAAATACTTCAAGAGAATACAAGCGGCTATATACTGTTGTGAGGTGTGTGTTGCATATTGGAAAATTACTGAAGATGCGCCAGCTTAGACAGTGTAGCATAGCAAGTGAAAAGTAAATGTTTACAACAGTTATGTTAAACAGATGTGTACAGAGTGGGGCTAAAAGTACAACGATGAAAGTTGCAATTTCTCAAGTGTCTCAATGTTTCTTTGCTAAATTTTCCACAGTTGATAAATTGCATGTTCTAGCAGCAACGTTACACACTCTGCTTTGCTGGCTGGCGACTTGAATTTAAATCTCAAATTTTATTTCAATTTCTGCCATTTGTACATGGAGTAAGAAAATTTCATAAAAATTGCACGATTAATGCCGAAAAACCTTGCAAACAACAATTGGCAAATCAAGAAGAAATGTTAAAGTTTGCCAGAATTTATATTTTCGTCGCAGTACGATTATTGGCCGTCGATAGCTATTTTTCGATAAAAGATATTTATCAACGTCACCGACATCAAGTCGCCATGGTTCTGATTGGCTGAACTGCAGTCGTGGCTTTAAGCGGAAATGACGTCATGTCCGGATAGAGATTCCGCGACAGTGACGGGTGAGCGACGCTCGTCGCTGCTGCTTGTCACTTCCGGTCCTACCGATGACGTCATGCAGCGACCGTCATGTCGGCGACTTCGCGGCGATGACGACGGCGTCGCGAGCGGAAGACGAAAAGCACTCGCAGACAACGCAGAACTGTGGCTAGTAGAGTTGCCGTCCACATCGCCGGCGATCAGATTTCTTACCGAGAATGCAGCACCGCGGTCCGCCGTGCGCATTTTACCGTCAACCATCGCGTCCACGTCACGTGACTCAGCAGCGCCGCTACAATCGACAACGCGTGCGTGCTGCGCCAATTTCGTGTTTTTATCCCCGTCTTTATTTACAGTTTTATTTTTCGTGTCGTGTCCTTGCACATCGCAACCTTGTGGCAAAACTGACCTCTGCTGTAATATTCTCTGGTCATCGTCGACGACGCGGGTCTTTGTATTAACCAGTGCATGGTGTTCCTTACTGCTGGCTGTCCTCAAACCATTCTTGGCTTTCAGCGCCACGCTGTCGGTTGGTTTGTCTCGCAGAGTTGTCGGAGGTGGAAGGACGCGCTGATGCATGTCGGTGGTGGACGTTGTCGGTCCGACGATGTTGATGTAGTGTTTGGTGTGGACCATGTGCAGAGTCAGTTCAGCCAGAGATCGCGCCGGCGCGTTGCACTGAATACAGCGCAGAATCCGATCGGTCTGTTCGACGCCGCGAGCCAGCCACACGTCCTGGCCGCGCACCAGCCGCTGAGGGGCCGACATCGGCGGCGTGCTGGCGCTCATCGCCGGGGAAGCCACCGTCGGTTTGCCGTCGGTGGACGACGGCGACGTGGCGGGCGACGGGGTCGGCAGGACGGCGACGTCTGAGGCCGGTTTGTGGCCGCTCTCCTCGAGGTGAACAGTCAGACAGTACAGAGAGTCGAACTGTGAGCCACACGTGCCGCAGCGCAGTGACGTCAAGTTGCTGCGCATTGGTTTCGGAGTCGTTGCCGTGACGTCACCGCCATTAGAATCTTGTCGCGTTTTCTTCTCGCTGTCGGCAAGTTCAGTCGTCAGTTTCGCGGTGTCCCGACAGTCGTCAATTCGCGCGAGTTTCGGCGACGTCGGTGTCGCATGTTTCACGTCGCTGTCCACACACGACAGTGCTTTTTTCTCTTGCGGTCGCGGCGGCGACACCTTCAGCGCTCGGCTCGAAGAATCCAGACGGCTTGCGGAAGACGAAAGCTTTCGCTCGCACCGTAAGCGCGTCGAACCGCGGTGCGACGACTTTCGGTGGTCGGTGAACTGCTTCCGGTTTAGCTTGATAGACTGCGCATCGGCGACGTGCGATCGGCGGTCTACGCTGTCGCTGGTCGCAGCCGGTTGGGAGCGTTTCCGGTTGTCAAGACGTTCAGTCGTCAACGTTGACGACGACGACGCACCAGTCGCGCCGGACAACCAGCCGCCGTTTGCCCAGAAACTGTCGCGGCGCCATCTCGACGGCGGTGCTGAGACGAACGTAGTAGGAGGTCGCTCAGATGAGGTGATCAAACCCCCGCTGGGCGTCGGCAACGGCTTGAATAGACTCGTCGACTGCGGCACTGTGACCGATCGAGGCCTGGCAGAACTCTCGTGGGACGTCGACGCACCACGACAAACTCCGCTGTTGGAACGTCCAGCGCCGTCGCTACCGATGACTGACGACGTAGTTGTCGACGTCGATGTTCCGCCAAACCGCTTCACCAACCTCGCCAGACTTCCCGACGTCAAAGTCTGCGACTTCGAGCTGCGCAGACGTGGACTGGTGGAGATCACTTCCGGTTTGTTGTCAGCGGCAGACCGCCGACAGCGCGTCGCTGTAACGCGGCGACTAACTGACAAGTCCAGTGGTCCTTCGTCTAACTGCACAACGCCGTTCAACTTCAAGTTCACCGGCAGTTTAGTTAGTTCACTATCGCTGATCGCCGACCCGGTTATTCCTAACAGATCGACTTCTGGGAACGGTGAGGTCAGAGATCGGCCGTCGTACAGTAATCGACCTTCGCCGTCCGCCTGGTGAACGACGTCTGTCGACGTCGACGACGACGTGCACCCCGTATTAAAGCAGTTCCGTTTCACTGGAAAAGTAGACGACTCAGAACCGCTGTTTTCCACATCTATACATCCATACATATTATAATTCAGCAGTATCATTGCATATACTCCTGTCACCTGTTATCAGCTCGAAAGACAATACAGTATAGTAGTACAGTACAAATAAGTAAGCCTCGACGCCACACCGTATCTTCATTCATCTGGACAAACACCGGAATGTGACGGAAGGACGGACAGACGGACAAACGGACAGAAATGGTCTGGCAATAGCATGCCTTAACAGAGTTAGATGCATGCTAAAAACCAAAAAAATAAAGCGATGAGCAGAAAGCATCCAAAAACAACCAGCAAGTCCACGAATTCAGTCCAATCAGTAAAGTAAGCAGTTTATGGCGGGAAAGATTTATGGAACATAAGATTTACATCTAGTGTTAAGTTGAAGGGTGAAGTAATGGTGACGGATGGTGAAAGTGATGATGATGAAGACGATAGCGATCTACAGTGCGGTAGATACCTAGATAATTAGCTGCAACACAATCATGCTTAACGCAAAGACAATATTTGTCAGTAGGCTGAGCTGTCCCAACAAATTTGCGCAAGCTGTCAGTTGTTTAGTATCAATGTAATCTTCGATTTTATGGTTTTTGTGTGTGTGTGGGTGTGTGCATGTGTTTTAGATATTCAGGGTGTGTTTGCGTGTGTTTAAGTTGTTGATGTGTTATGGACCCTCGTGGTCTGATGCAAATAAATAAATAAATAGAGATACCGGAAACTGCTGGACTTTCTGATTCTGCTTTATTTTCTTCTTTATCCGCCATTTCTGTTGGGTTCGATGAACTGCGGTCAGCAGGCGACTGCGACCGGCGGCGGATTGCGTCTGACGCTAAAACGCACGACGTCATCGCAGTCGCTACATCCGACGCCGCGTCGTACGGCATGAGACGCTCGATGCCAGCAACAAGTGTCGGCGAATCATGGCTAACTGGTTGCGGCGAATGGTCGGCAACGGAGTCGTCCGACGCTAGCGGCGGTTTATGGCCGTCAAACGACACTGTCAAACCACTCTCAGGTTGACTGGACGAGGCGTCGACTGCATCTGACTCACTCATCTCGTCAACGACTCCTCCTGCATCATATGAAAACAAGTAAGTAAGCAAGCAAGCAAGTCGTAACATTTGTAGGCGGCGCCAGATGGCAGAAACACTACTACAGCGCCAAAAAGATAAGCTTTCAGCTGTCACCCGAACGTGTTCAGTGAGACGTTATTGTATAAATATTTGTTGCGCAGAGCAGACGAAACTTCGCCGGCCGATTGAGAAGAATAAAAATAAGAAGCTTAACTGTCGCAAAGAGACCGTGCGACTGCTGCGTGGGTTAGTTTTTGTCAAAATATAACTGGAAAGAGGATATTCTGCACCGAACCGTATCTTCAACCACTGTGGCCATCGGCCTTCTAATTTATTGACTTCGGTGAAATAACGCAAAATAAGGGCTATTGCGCCGTAAGGTCATTCAAGGTCACAGATTTCGGTATACCAATCGAAAGCCCATATGCGACTTACACGGTTAGATAGGCAGTGAATGTCGTACATGACAGTATTCACCAAAAAATTTGTAGCAGACTTTCTTCAAGTGAAGTGCAGCTTTAGACGGAACGCCATTTTGCATTTTAACCCCCCTTGGGGTACTCAGAGGCAACGTACGCTGTTCATCTTAGGCTCATCGGAGAGCGTGTAACGGACTTTATTAGTGATAATTGCACTTTTCGCTAGATGTTACGGCTGAGGCGCTACAACCGAATATCGATTTGCGGGAACGCGGTCAGTTTTGCCCAATATTTCAGGTACAAGGGGTCGTCCCTCTCCAACTATTCTTTTTGTCGGAAAACTAGGATGAGCGATATTTCATACCGTAAACAATGTGGGCAGAAGTTACTTTCCTTTTGTCACAGTGCACACGTTTGATGGACAGACAGACGGATGGAGAGACAGACAGACAGATTTCGACAGCAAGATCGTGCGTATGCATTCGCAGTCGCACGGTAAAAACCGATACACGTTGGTGAGGACGTAATTCGTGTTGCCGACGTCGAAGGTAAACAAACAGTGGAACATGGTGATCGGGTCGGTATGAAATCCAGAAGCTATAGGGAAGTAACGTAGAGTATCTTTGTAAATGATGTCGCCTAAAACCGAAAGACCAAGCTGTGCAGACTGTAAACGACTGTAAACGAGATGCAGTACAAAAGCAGTAAACACGTCGAACGTGGAATGGTAGGGTTCAGTGGGGTTTATTGTCGGGGACACGTTACGTTTACTGGGCGCCATTGAAATACACTGTAACCGTGCAGTTTATGTTTCGCTAAATACTAATGCTAACCCTAACCCAGACCCTAACCCTAACCCTAACCCTAAACTTAGCCCTAGCCCTAACCCTAACCCTAAGTAAGCGTAATGCATTGCTATGGCGCCCAGTAAACTACAATATAGCCTATTGTCGATCTGTCTAAGTGAAGTTCAGTGCACAGTTCACCCATAACGACGACAGATACGTCACCAGCGTCTTGATGTGTAGTGCTTTTTCGTTTCATTGAAGTCCATCGTCATTGCGCGCTCGTTGGCCGCTGTTAGATCTCGCACAGGCTACTGTTCGTCTCATTCACGCGTTGACTGCCCAGCTTACGTACTGCAGCTCTGTAACCCATCTTGCCACAGGACGGGGGATCGATTTCTGCCGTCCCTATTATGCACCTTCGGTCGTCTTTTTCTGCTAGCGCAACTCCGCCTCCATCTCTAATCTCATGATCACACGTGCACATGCTGTTGTTGATTTAATTACTGGCATCATACGCGAGTTCTCGACGCTAATCAGCACCTCAGAGTCGCGCGCCGCCGCCACCACATCGACTTCCGGCGAAACAGCAGCGCGCAAGCGGCACGGCATCGTATCGTCGTCGACACTGCGCTTCCCGACAGACATGCTATAAACAGGTTTCAAGTGAGCACGTCGGCGTCGACATCAATCAACTCGACGGGCGATAATTGAAAGCGTCTTGGCCGCTGCTGCTGCTGCCGGCGATGCTGAGAATGTGCCCGCTGCCGATGTGGCTATATTCGATGCCAATGGTCGGGATGCTGGTAACGTTGAGCAGCAGCGCCATCAACAGTCGCGCCAGCGCGTCCGACCCGACATATCCGTCAACTGGCGCACATAAATCTGACGTGCCTGCCATCGCTATCTCGAGCGTACCGGTCGAAAACGCTCGACGGATCGGTTCGTCAAATCGTCGTCGCGCGTCCGTCTTTCGTCGGGTCTCTCGTCGTTATATTGGCCGCCAGTCGTACGCCAGTCCCCGTCTCCTCGGCTCCTCCATCTCGGCGGCTGAGAATGGCCGTGGCGAGGGCGGCGTTGTTCTGTCTGCTGGCCGGGCCGTGTCTCCACCAGCCCGGCGCGTCATGGCGCTCGGTCTGTCGCTGCAGCAAAGGAGTGGCGCGCCGCGCCGCGGCGGCATTTCAACCCTCAGTCGGCCGCTCGGTCGGTCGGTCTGTCTGTCTGTCAGTACGCGCTCTATCTTCATTTCGACGCCGCGCGCAATAAATTTGCGGCACCGAGCGTTATTGCGACGCTTGCAGGCATCGCAGAGACCCAGCCACCCACTGACGGTCTGGCCGGGCCGACTGTCCCGCGCCCATCGATAGCCAGGACTCCCGGCCCGGCGGGTGGTGAGGGAAGTCCAAAGAGCGCGCAGTGGACGGACGGACGGACGGACAGAACGAGTGAAGCGAACGAGCGCAAGTTCGTCGTAAATCACGCGCGACGTTTGCGTCGTATATACGCGGCACACCACCATCAGCGGCAACAGCAGCAGCAACAGCAGCAGCAGCAGCCGGCTAGACGCCGCCAACTGCAAAACGAGACTACGATTGCTGCATATCCGTATAATGATCGCCACACGCACATACAATAGACTGGCGTTATTTACTGCCAGTCCGTGTTCGCGGTAATTGCAGTAAATGGCCGATTCACATGAACGACGATCTTCGCTATCTAAGATTACGCCCGATTAGCGCCGCGTGTTTTACTCACAATGTATACTGTACAGTCGATATCTGTCTGTTCCTTATATATGATCATTACTTTATGTTCACTGACCGATAGCGCCTCAAAATATTTTAGCAAGTGCTACTTTAACATATTGCAACGACGATGAGCCTATATAAAACGTCAGAGACACGCCGTCACTGCTGTGTTTCCGTCGGCGTTTAAAGACATCTCTGTTTCAATCGTCATTCGACTGTTAACTGTCAGCCCTGTACTTTCACAGCGTTTCAGCCACAGATAAC
>Ga0049105_1000694_pt1 | contig 12712 bp, 9 predicted proteins | sample WorMetvaBAHAMAS1_FD_61260 | JGI IMG/M metagenome (GOLD analysis project Ga0049105, IMG submission 61260) | Worm MetaG Olavius vacuus BAHAMAS.1 | ecosystem: Host-associated > Annelida > Digestive system > Unclassified | place: Germany: Marburg | collected 2013-04-09
AGTTAGGCCAATGAATGCCTTACAACTTTGCCACTGACAGTTTTCACAAAAAGAAACTTTGTAGCAGACTTTCTTCAAGCGAAGTCCGATTTTTTACGCAAATCGGCCGTTTTGCGTTTTTGGGACCCCCTTTGGGGGACTTAGGGGCAACGTCCGACGATCATCTTAGGCTCATTGAAAAGCGCGTATTGGACTTCCTATTAGCATTAATTGAACTTTTTTCGCTAGGTGTTACGGCTGAGGCGCTACGAGCGATGATCGGTTCAAAATCGGCGATTTTGCTCCAACGGGGGCCGGTTGACCCAATATTTGAGGTAGAAGGGGCCGCCCCCCATCAACCATACTTTTTCTCAGAAAACTAGGCTAAATGTTCTTTCATATGGTATATAAATCTGGACAGATCTTTCTACCGTTTTGTCACAATCCACGCGTGTGACAGACGGACAGACAGACAGACAGACAGAATCCTCATCGCTAGACCGCGTCTGCATTCCATGCAGCGCGGTAAAAATGGTACAGTACCGGTGTAGGCCTACAGTAAATGCCGTACAGAAGTATGGGCGGATCGAGAGACCAGAGCCAACGTAGACCAACCCCCAAATCCCCAACCAGGGTGGGTTGGTGACGGAGATGCAAGGGCCAGTGGTTAGTGGCAAATTTGGAACTGGGGGAACGCTCGGAAGTCCTCTTTCCCTAACCCTACCATCCTTCCTCCGACCTCCCTTGCCTTTCCCTCCCGTCCTTCTTCCCCTCCCTTTCCTGGCACAGCCCAGCCCTAATCGAATTTGGTGCATTTTAGCTTTAAAATACGATATCTGGTGGCAACTGGCAACAATTTCAATAATTTTCCTGAGAATCAACTTACTATAGACTTTGGATTTCTTTGCATGACTAGGCTACTTGGTGGAATGCCACTGTATCACACCGTTCAATTGTTCTGGTATCATTTGGGGAACAGCATTTCCCCAAAAATATTTGGGGAACGGTGTTCCCCCTCGACTACACCACTGGAAAGGGCCCCATATGGTAGTGAAGGGCCTATATATGTATAGAAGAGCCACAGCAAAGCGAAAGGTCCCATAGTGGCTGTAAAAAATTCCCCACTTTTAAAATGATGGTGCTGTCGTTCAATGTAGTGCACCAGTGATGCTATAGGGGTTGAAAAGAGGTGAAAAGAAAGGAAGTGGGGAAAGAATAGAGGCTGGTTGCTCATTAAAATGGATGTTCTGGTTGGCCTCATGGTCATCAGGGGCCAAGACTGTTAGTCACAAATGTTGTGCAATGAATTCAGCTTAAGAAAGGCACGCATCTCCAGGATCGTTTCGTGCTCTTTCTGCGGCAAGTGGGCGTGAACATAAAATCACTTTGTGAAGTTACGAGTTGCGACATGGGAAGAGCAGTAGAGCTAAAATGCACTGCAATTTTCATTCTGAAACAACTGTCAACCTTACTCTCGTTGCTGTTGTGTAAATAAAGCGTAGGCTCAGAAGAGTTAATCATCATATACATTTAGTATAAACTAACGTCTGCCACTCACTGTGACCATTGTTGTGTTTTGTATTTCCTATATGATGGAACAGCACAGACCTTTTTGCCTACGTGTCCTTGCTGACAGTGTACATTCTGGTTGCTTTGCATTCGCTCTGCTATACAAATGAATTGACTAATCTGACTGCAATTATCGACTGATTGGCTGAACGACTGACTGCAAGTATTTAACGATGTTCCATATGTCTGTCGAACAAGCTTAGTCTAATACACGACATCATAAGCAAATGAACCATTAAAAATTGCGACAAAAAAACTACGAGCAAAAACTACGAGCAAACGAACTGATACAAAAGAGAAGTCAGTCTGTGTAACATGATTGGTAATGCAACACATGGATGCAGAGCATAAAATACACATCATTGAATTAATAAACTGGGGCTTTTGCACGTACGACACAACACAGAGAAGCATTTACACGTAGCTCAAAGCTTTTTCGACGCTGGCAAACTCCAGTTAACGCACGAGTACACAGGACTTTCAGTCAAAGGAGTCGAAAAAGCTGCTGGCATGCTGCAGCTGCTCAGAGCTATCACCTTCAGCGGTAGTTGCCACAGTCCCATGTAGTGTGCCGAACTGGCTGGTCCATCTCGAAACAAGCACCGAGGTGGCTCAAGTCGAAACGGTTTAATTTCTAAGTTCTGCAACGCATATCGGATGGAACTGTGGAGGTCCAGTTTTGCGTTGTAGGCAGTATTTGGGTAGGTGGTTGCGAGTAAGAATGCGGGACGTCGGTGGAGCATGGTAACGTTTGAGAACTTGTGTAGGATGCGGATGACGTCAGTGTGAACAAGATGCTGCGTCATTTGCCGCGTCATGATGAGGTCGTAATCAGTGACGTTGATGGATTGTGAGACAATGTCGAGGTTCAGGAACTTCCAACCACGGTCGGCGAACATCGAGCGATGGTGCTCAATGACGTTGCTGACGATGTCGATGCCGGTGTAGTCGATGTCGGAGCGTGTCTGAAGGAATCGACTCATCCACTGCAGATCTCCGCAAGGAACATCTAACAGACGAATTCGTTCTGTGCCGAGGTATCGCTTCAGTTCACCAATAATCACGTGCAGAGCGGCAGTCATTTCTTGAGCGAAATCCAGAGAAGAACCAGGTCCTAAATCGACAATGAATCTACAGATTACTATAGGCACAGTCCTCAATAATCTATAATTAATACCTTACCATACATCAACTAGAAAAGGTGCCACTAACTGCAACACATTGCAACTTGAAGAATGATGTCCACCCGACGTCACGCCAGTCATTCTGAGTTTTAATTATGAGACCAATAATGCTTCAGCCTACAAATTCAACACTTTGGAATCTTTTTTGGATTACGTGACACCGATTTCCCATCTTGTACAGATATATTGGCAATTGGTGGGCATGCGCAGAAACTGCTATTTCCAAGCTTCTGGGCAAAATTCGACCCAATTTCCTAAAATAGAGTAATAATTTGGTGATAGACAACGTTTTCTTTTTTTTCACTGTAGAGATCAACTTTGTCACATTTCTATCTCCTGTCTACCCGACCTAACGAGTAATGACCTTGAACATGTGTTACATATTGCGCTGAGCATTGGGATAATTTTACCAAGTCGGTCAACCAATCCCTTACTGGTTTATAAGTTTATAACGATCGTAGGCCTACCTGTAATTCGTTGTCACGCTGTGACCTTTGATCTTCAATCTTTGATTATTCAACCATGCTGTAAGCTGTAGATTAATTGGGCTACATTTTTGTCGCCTCCAATTCATGCTTAATGCTTGACTATGTGCGCGTTATATAAATTTCTTATTATTATTATAGAACCATCTTCAACCACTCTGACGTGATTGGCCTCAAAACTACGAAATTCGGTGAAGTAACACAAAATAACTGCCATTATGCCACTTAAGGTCATTCAAGGTCACCGATTTTGGTACCAATTGAAAGCCCATATGTGATGCAACTTCCTGTTAGTGATTAATGCAAATTTACATCCTACCGATATCTCGCACCGTTTACAAGTTCTTGCAGATTACTGGTCAAATTTGCGCTTTTGACATCGGGTACCTCTCATACGATGGACAACTCACAACCACGAACTTTGGCTTTAAGAAACTGCAAACATCAGTCTATTGTATGGTGTTCATATATTGACAAATGATTATTTCGTTTTATCACAATCCATATGTCTGATAGACAGAGAGATGGAAAAACAGACTGAGAGCATTTTCACAGCAAGACTGCATGTTGCATTACATGTAATCGGATGGTAAAAATTGTAGACAAACCCATTTAGACAGATATATACTCATACATAAATCGGTGCAGAAAACTGAGGTAAGGGCTGTGTAACAGTGCCAGTCAATGATTTGTCACGACAAAAGTAGAGATAGTTTTGGTAAATACGAAGCTGAATATGAAGTTAAGTCGATATGTTGTTTCGTGTATTTTTTAGAAAACGTTGATCAACATTACTAGTTCACAATTTTTTTATCAGCGGGAATTGGCTGCATTGCGACTGTGTGGCTTTGAGATCCAACCTCAGACACTCAGAAGTTAAAAAACTGACAGATGTTCGACACAGCATTTGACTCAGTTGTGAAGAATGACATTACACTGTAGTTTATAACATGACAAAACGATGTAAACAGCATAGCCCAAGCCCTACCAGATGCGCTGAAACTGACACTCGGATTCCTTCCCCATGCTTTCTTGTCAAATATTTCGTTGAACGCTGCTTTGCGATGCTGATCGGGTTCAAAGTCATCGCTAGGATGCAGATGACGAACGTCGACCGTGTCGATATGCCTCGGTCTCATACCGACCACTTCCCCAGTGATGCAGTTCAGTACAGCATCTTTCGTTTTGTCATCGAATAACGATGTCACCGTCGTTTTGTTTGTTGACGTTGGTGGACATGGATGTTCTGTACAATTGCAGCTGGGCAGTGACGGTGTCCATAAATTCATTGACGGTTTCCATAAGTTCATCGTCAGAAAAATCACCAGAATGAGGCATAACGGAAACAAAATGCATGTCACAAGTGCTCTCTTGCTCCCCTTCGGTCGCAGCGTAACTGCAGCGAATAGAACAAGACGTTTTAAGCCTACAAAATGACAAGTGTAAGTAAAAGAAATTACGTGTTGCACAGTCAATGAACTTGAAAGTACATAAGTTGCCTTTTTCGCATGCTGGTGAGTGCAACAAACTATACTAGTGTTGGGCCGCAGGGTTACCGCGTTATCAATGTGACATCGCGACACTTTTTTTCACAGTATCAGAACCGTCGATGTCACGGTAGTATAACCTTATCAAAATTCACAAGTACCGCCATACTACACCGTAGGTACTTACTATTTGCTAAACTGTCAACAACCGCACTGTACCACTTCTATGACTAGCTTCAGCTGAAGAGACAATTTTAGGGGCGCTCTACAACAGTCAGGTGGTCTTATATTTTACCGCTGGGCTTCTTGGACCATTAGATGTTCAACATCCCAGCCCGCCTAGTGTCGCCCCATCAAAAAAATACATAGAAAATCAGTCTGATGGGAAATTCTACCTCACAGCAAGTAAATTCTTCTCATGCTTGGCAAATATACTGAACCAACTGATTGAAATTTGGTTGCCACTATACTGTATGTATACAAAAATGTGTTTTTTATTTATTATATCATAATCAACTGAAATAGGCAGATACGTTAAAAATGTCACACAAACATTGACCGGACATAACTTCCAGAATATTGTGTTCCATACTAACTTTCATTCACCTTCCCTTAAGGGACACATTCACACACATGAGTAGCGGTTTACAGTACGAGTATATGCATTAAAAGTGCAACAATACAACTTCATACATGGCCTCCACAGTTTGATGTGATACCATTTACCGTACAGATTTATAAAATTATAAAATTTACCATTAGGTTTACTAAAGTTCAGTTCACATCTTTTCAAAGCGGTGACAAAGACACCGATTGCCTTATCAACAAACGGGAACTTAAGCCTACTCCCATTAAGAGCAACACTGGCACATGCATCAGCATACACACAACCTCATACTAAGTAGTCAATCTCAGTAACACAAATATTAACCATTTACAGCTAAACATTAAGCAAAGATGACAACAATAACAGATCGTCAGCATTCATGACACAGGAGCTACATATCACCAATATGGCATGCTTTCGAGTTACCAATAATATCATCAACACAAAAGGTAAACAGTATTTGGCACAAAACAAAACATCGCCCTGCCTTACACCACATGTTAAACTGACAAATCTAGAATATATACTTTATGACAATTAACCACAGCATAGCACTTGCTGCAGCGTGGTTTGTCTGTGAGAGCTGACCTACATGTGATGCTAGTTGTTCTCTTTTTGTTTTTGTTATGTTTTGCTGTCTCAAAGTCTTTAAATTGCAGTTAATGTCAGTATATGTGCCATTGCTTTCATGATACCAATCTAAAATGGTATGCAATGCATGGTGCTAATCTGCTTTTATGAAACTACTGGCTCATTCCCTGAATGTGTTCTTTCATTGTTAACATGCATTGACTGTTGTATTGCAGTGTTTTTACCATGTTGCATGGAATGCAGACGCAGTATAGCGATGAGAAAGCTGTCTGTCCTTCCGTCTGTCAAACATGTGAATTGTGACAAAACGGAAGAAAGATCTGTCCAGATTTTAATACCATATGAAAGATCATTTATCCTAGTTTTCTGAGAAGAAGAATGGTTGGTGGGGGACGACCCCTTGTACCTGAAATTTCGGGTCAACTGGCCCCCGTTGGAGCAAAATAGCTGATTTTCAACCGATATTCACCCGTAGCTCCTCAGCCGTAACAACCTGCGAAAAAAGTTCAATTAACACTAATAGGAAGTCCACTACGCGCTTTCCAATAAACCTAAGATGATCGTCGTATTTTACCCCTAAGTCCCCCAAAGGGGTTTCAGAAACGCAAAACGGCCGATTTCCGTCTAAAATCAAACTTCACTTGAAGAAAGTCTGCTACAAAGTTTCTTTGTGTGAAAACTGTCAGCGGCAAAGTTGTAAGGCATTCATTGGCCTAACTAACCATGCAAAAATGATTGGTGGGGGCAATCCCTTCTACCTGAAATTTAGGATCAAAGTGACCACACTGGAGCAAAATCGCCGATTTTCGATCTCTTTTCGCTCGTAGCGACTCAGCCGTAACACCTAGCAAAAAAACTTCAATTAACACTAATAGGAAGTCCATTATGCGCTTTCCAATGAACCCTAGATGAACATTGTACGTTGTCGTAAGCCCCCAAAAGGGTGGCTCAAAAATGCAAAGTGTCTGAAATTTGAACAATAAGCTGCGATAACTCCGAAATGGTACAAGGTAAGATGTCAGTTACTATTAATCACTCGCATACAGGCTTCCATTGGTACCAACCGCGATGAACTTGTATGACTTTGAACGCCGTAATAGCCCTTATTTTGCGTTTTTTCATCGAATTCGACAGATTTTTTAGGCTGATTATATTACAGTGGTTGAAGGTAGACCTATAATGTCCACAAATATTATCTCCGACTTCCAGTTTTCTACTTTTGGCAAAAACTATAATGCACCCTGCAGCGCGGTCTCTCTACGATAGCTGAGCATCTTGTCTTTAATGGTAAACAAAAATTTTGCCTGCAAGTCGCACTTGCAAAAGTGCGACTTGCAGCTTGAGATTGTTCCTCAGACCATATGGGCGCAACAGTCATGGGGACTGAGGGAGACTGCAACCCCCAACTTCTGAGTTTGGGTAACCAGTAGACTGCATTTGTCTCCCAACTTTCAGAATGCATGTAAATGATTCTGTCAGAACACCTCGTCAGGTGAGATTAGTCTAGTTTTTCACTCCATATAATAATGCAGAGTTGTTTCGTTTGGTTGCCACCAGTGGCTTTAAAACAGTTCTAGAATGCACCAAATCGTTTTCGGCCGTGCCTCTACTCAGACCCTGCTGGGGGAGCTTACAGCACTCCTCCAGACCCCCTAGCTGGTTTAGGAGGCCCTACTTCTAAGGTGAAGAGAGGAGACGAGGAGATGAGGGAAGGTGGGAACCTCGTACCCTAATTACCTCCCCCTCTATTGGAGTCTTACAGCAGGCTAGCGACGCCCCTGCTTGCTGTACCAATTCAACACAAATTGTTTTAAATTTCATTCATATACATCGCTTTCTAAATGCAGGCGACTCCAACATAGGCACAGCTTTGTATGTGACGGTGATTGAGCTGGGAGATTCAACAGTTCTTCCCGGCCCTTTGTGGCTAATCCTCGGCGGTGTATTGTATAACTATAAAATCAGTGGTCCTCTTTAATAAGTAAATAACGAGTAATATTAGTGCCAGACCGATACTGATATCGGACGTTGGATATCGGCAAATCGGCTGTAATCTGAACTATCCAGGATGAAAGGGCAACCGCACTCCGATATCCGATCTGCCTAATCGGCGCCTTTGGTTTACAACGTTGCAGTGGCTGCAACCTGACAACAGAGATTTCTGTGTGCGCAAGGTGGTCATAAAGTCCCTGCTGCCGTACAGGGCTTATTCCTATAAACAAACACAGCACGGGGAGATGGGGAAGGTGGGGAGTAGTAAGGGAGAGAATGAGAATAGCAGACGAGCACAGGTGAGTATCTGACACCTAACTAACTGGGTGATTAAAGCAGAGACAGCTCCCTCCACCCCACTGGGCGTCAGGCGACCCCATCAACAACGCTACTGCTAACGACCTTGGGCTTCCAAGAACTGGCCGCCACGCTCACGCCCATACGCACAGGTGTCGAGGCACGCATTAGTGTTGCAGCAACAACGTTGGTGACCAGACTAAGGACCACCAACGATGGTGGCACATCTATTCGAGCCTTCCAGGAGGCATCAAATGACCGTCTTTGAGATCGCCATTCTGCATCGTCTGCCCAATGGACAATGTGTGTGGGCCTGTGTGCGTTCGTGTAACTGTTGCTGTTGCATGATGTCGTCCGACCTCTGGGCACCGCAATATCGCAGGGTCAGCGAAACCCGCAATCGCTATTGCGTTATTGACATGATCACTAATCGGATATCGGTATTGACATGATACTAATCGGATATCGGTACTGGTTATCGGCCATGTCACTTCTTAGATATCTGACATCAATAGTTCCAAAAATTAGCGTATCGGTCTGACACTAAGTAATATTAAACCTTTCTTCTGTACGGCATATTGCAGCAAAGATGTTTGCTGGAGGTCAAGACCACTGACATATTAACCAGCAGACTGCTAATTCCAGGCAGACAAGCCAAAATTAGCACTGGGCGGTAAAGTGGTGCATGCAGGCATGGGCACGAAATATAAATCTACAGGTGGTCAACTGCCCAGGTTTCCGATAGACCCCAACAGATTGTAATAGTATGAAATGTTGATCATTTGTTTGCAATATCGCTGTGTGTTTCCTCCGTTTCCACTGCGCTCAAGTAATTTAATAGGCTTTGGCAGCTTACAGCACCTGACATTAAGAAAGAACTATTTTCATGCGAGTTATTAATTATTTATTATAAAAATCATACTCAAAGTACAATGATAAAAAAGAAAAAACAAAAAATAGTTTAAAATACATTGGTCACTATACGCCAACAGGGCATGCTGGAAGGCAATTCTGTACTTTCTGCCGGCCTCAAGTGTGGTTTCCAGCCTTACGCATGCAACACAATGCACATAACGCAGTTTTACGAAAAAAAACACAACGCAGATAAATACAAAGTAAGCAAGAAGTTGCCAATGACATGGCTGGCATTTGTCACGTGATATGGCTTGCGTCAAATTAGAGGCATGTTTTGGACCTTGCATTGCTTGCATTGTTTGTGTTGCATTGCGTTATGTCACGTGCGTTGCGTTGGGTGCATAAGGCTGGAAACTGCACTTTACCAGCAACAGTGGAGTCCTTGGTAATGGATGTCCAATACACTGTGTTAAACCGTTTCCCTATTATTGCTCAACGTTCAAAGGCGCGCACTACTTTCATACAGCAGATGGTCTAGTGGTTAATATAGATCAGTGGGTCAAGACAGTTCGGTACCAGTGACGAAGTGGTGCCGAACTGTCCGGACACTTCGGTACCAGTTTGATGGTGCGGAAATGTCTTGGGTTCGAAGTGTTCTGGGTCCAAAGTGTCTTGACACCATTCACCCAACCCCTTCTGCCCACGTCAAAAGTGACGACTGGCAGGCTACGGGTATAATGCGGATCTACAGACCTGCGGATCTGCGGATTGAACTACGTGTAAAATGCGGATCCAAATGCGGATGAAAATCCGCATATTACCCAACGTATGATGAATTGATGATATTAGCGTACTGAGCATTAACAAATCACGCCAGTGTGACATTGCGTTCTTTAAAGAATGTCTGTTTTAACCTACTAGCTGTTTGTTTATATTATTTTTGTACCATTTGATGGCAAACAAAGATTGTCATGTTATTGACTTATTAGTTAATTAAAGACGTCAAGAATTCGCATCACGATGTAGGCCTTGGTAATAAGTGAGCAATGATCAATGACATTAAACGTATACAGCTTACACTGTTTCGCGCGATGCGTATAGACTATAGGCCTACTCCTCCGTAAGAGATAACACGTAGATTATAGATCTGCTGGAGACTAAGCAATTAACACATGCATACACCTTACCGGTAATAAAAGCGTTGAATTAACGCATCGACCTTCGCGGACGCACGTGCACCCACGCTAGTGGTACTGATTACGCAATAGTGATATGTGATTGTTACTCTGCTCCGCCTCACGACCACTTAGATTGCTGCTCACCAGTCGTTGTCGCCGACCTAGTCCATTTGATGTCATGAATTTAGCACTGCTCACTGCTCCGTTTACATCATCAATTTAATACGCGAGAATGCAGCAATAAATAGCATGTATACGGTGGCGTGAAAAGGCCACACCCTACAATTCACAACCGTCATGTCTACAAAACAACCGTCACGTCTACAATTCACAACCGTCACGTCTACAAAACACATGTCACGTCTACAAATCAGCCGTAATGTCTAGAATTCACAGCCGTCACGTCTACAAAACAAGTTGTGAATTGTAGACGTGATGGCTGTGAACTGTAGGCGTGACGGTTGTTTTGTAGGCGTGTCGGCGTGAATTGTAGGTATGACGGCTGTTTTGTAGGCGTGACAGCTGTTTTGTAGACGTGACGGCTGTGAATTGTAGACGTGACGGTTGTTTTGTAGACGTGACGGTGTGAATTGTAGGCGTGACGGCTGTTTTGTAGACGTGACGGTGTGAATTGTAGACGTGACGGTTGTATTGTAGACGTGACGGCTGTGAATTGTAGGGTGTGGCCTTTTCACGCCACCGTACATGTAGCATAAAAACTACCAAAGTTAATAGTAACCTAGCATATCTTGCACGATTATGGAGATATAGAGCATTTACACTATTGGGCTACTTACTTAAATCTTTTTGTTGCTATAGCTCCGGGTGTGCACAGTTTTGGGAAATAGGCCTAACGTCAAAAGTCATCATAATCATCAGCATCAACGAACGACAAAGGTAAGAACTGACAAAGGGCACACAAAGAGCTCACTGCAGTCTGCAGTGGTCGGCTAAAAATCCGCATCCGCATTTTACCCATTAGATCCGCAGAAAAAAAATCCGGCGTGACCATCCGCATTTTACTCGATCCGCAGATCCGCTGGTCCGCAGATCCGCATTTTACCGGAAGCCCGACTGGCAACAGGCAGGCAAACATAATATTCTGCTGCAATTCAACTGAAAAGTGCAAACCTTCATTTATGCCATCGAAAAACTCCCTGTTGTACGTTTGCATACAAAATCGACACAAGCCACTTGCGTTCATGTTTCATCCAAGTTGGAAGTTGGAACAAATTAATTAATTTATCCATTCCATAGCATTTAATTCCTAGAATATGTATTTTGTTTTGTTGTTGTTGGGTGGGTGCGTTTTTAGAGCATTTTTAGCGAACGTGAACTCATGTTCACGTTCGCTATATGTCGTTGTCCGTCCGTCTGTCGTCTGTCTGTCGTCTGTAACGTTCGTGCACCCTACTCAGGCTATTGAAATTTTCGGGAATGTTTCCACGCCATTTGGTACCTTGGCCATCTGCGACCCTTCGGTAAAAATTATACGGAGATCGTCCCAGGGGAACCCTCCGTCGTGGGGTTAAACCAAAGAGGGGTAGAAAATGTAACAATTTTGAACCTTTCCAAGGCTATATCTCGGAAACGGTGCAAGATATGAGGTAAGTTGCTATTAATCACTAATAGAAAGTCGCTCATATACGACTTCCTAGTGATTAATACTAACTTAACTCGATCATCTTATTGCACCGTTTCCAAGTATACGGCTGATTATTCGTCAAATTTTCGCTAGCGAGAGGGGAGTGCCTCATTTTAACGCTATCGCTTTGGGTGATCCTCTGCCAATATCGCCATAAATGATTTATCGTTAAAAACTATATTCTTTGGCCTACATTTCTGCCGCAGAAAGTATCCGTGTATCTTCAACTTCAACCACTTTTACGTATTCCGTCCCGAAAGCTACCGAATTCAGTGAAACTACGCAGAGGTTAGGGCTATCACGCCGTTCAAGGTCATTCAATATCACCGATTTTGTTACCAATCGAAAGCTCATAATTATGCGACTTGGACTTCTATGTCATTACCAGCAACGTACCTCCTATCTTGCATCGTTTCCGACATTTAGCCTTCGATACGTCCGAAATCGCTATATTTGGCTACCCCTCTTGCTTTTAACGCCCCAGACGGAGGGGTTCCCCTGGGACGATCTCCGTAAAATTTTACCTAGTGTGAGTCAAAAAAAGTAGCCGCCCTAAAACTTTTTGCGATATTTTCACTTCTGGTGAATCTGTTTAACCGAAAATTACCGTGGCTATTGCCCAAACATATTCCTATGTTTATACCAATTTTAGTCCATTTGTCTGAATATTTGTATCAATTATATCATTTTAACTAGTAAGACCCCTCAAATTTTAACAGTTCGATTTCGTTTATTACAAAATTCATGAATTTTTCGTAAAAAAACAAGTCAGATCAAATGATATTTAATTAAATATAACAGTTAGTATCTGTTAAATGAATTATGACAATAAATGTTCAAAAT
>Ga0049105_1000695_pt1 | contig 12706 bp, 9 predicted proteins | sample WorMetvaBAHAMAS1_FD_61260 | JGI IMG/M metagenome (GOLD analysis project Ga0049105, IMG submission 61260) | Worm MetaG Olavius vacuus BAHAMAS.1 | ecosystem: Host-associated > Annelida > Digestive system > Unclassified | place: Germany: Marburg | collected 2013-04-09
TATGATTGCTTGCTTTCTCAGTAACATTTCTGCCAAATATTATAAAAATCCGTCAATGCTTTCTCGAGTTATAGCTAAAAACGTCGGGGATGTTTTTTTTTGAGACACAGTGTAGTTTGTCAGTAGTCTCGTAGTATAACATATTTCTCTCAAGGGTATTCTTTTTGTCAGCGTCCTATTACCATCAGCGCGTTGGACAATAGCCTGGGTGTCGTACACCGTGACAATCGCCATTTTCAATCGTTAGTCCCCATACGGGCCTAGATGTTTGTCACCATGAAGTGTAGCCAAACTGTGTCCCATCTTTCCGAAAACTGACGTCATCGTTGGCTGGTCCCAGAGCTTTCCCCGTTGCTGGTCCACTAGCCTGGAATCAACTACCTGCATCTCTTCGCAACATTAACTGTATTGCAACTTTCAAGCGTCATCTTAAAACTATCCTGTTTAAAGCAGCGTATGGTGTAGCCAACAATTAACCTTTAACTTGTAATTGTGTTTTAACTATAGTGCAGCACCGCTTCATTTTAATTAACTTTTTACTGTTCAGCGCGGATGTCCAATTCTGTAAGGGGCGCTATACAAATACCTCATTGTGATTGTGACTGTTGTACAAGTTTGTTTGGGTGTTAATGTTTCTGTCCCTTTCTCCGCGCATGAAACAATAAACACAGGCCTATGAAAGTTCTATATATCCGGTCGATACTTGGCAGCGTGCCAAGTTTCATGGCAGGCAGGATAAAACAAATTGGACAAGCCAGAGTGGCAAAATAGGCCGGGAAGTCTCTCCGGGACATGTGAATATTTAGCTGTAATTGTGCAATTTGAGGCTATTTTGAGCACTAAAAATCTGCGACAGGTTTGGCGAAGTTTTTTTAGCATCTAAGAATAAGTCCAACCCTCTACGCATGCGCCAGACATAGGCGTACAGCGCGAAAGCAGTGATATGTGGTGAGACAGCTGAGACGATGTGCGTCATCATCAGTAACAGCAGCAGCAGCAGCAGCAGCAGCAGACTCGGACGCTTGCAATGAGTCACTGTAGTAACCATAGGAAGTGCACGGCTGCAGGTGCAGACTCGTAGGCATAGCCAGAATTTTCGCCACTTTACAGGGATGGTTGTCATTTTGGGGTTTGACATGTTAAAGGGGGTTGGGTCGAGGAGGGGTTTAGCCCCTCCCAATAATTTTTTTTAGTTTTTTTCGTCTGTAAATGGTGCATTTATGCAAAATGCGTGGAACTGCAGCATGTTAGACCCGCAAATCTAAATAATCCAGTTGAAGACGGAGGGTTAACGGCAGGGAAGTCAACCCGGAGGGGGCCGCAGTGGCCTAGACCCCGCAATAATTTGGGCTTTCAATAATTGGAGTTGGGGCCAATCTGCGTGAATTACAGTTAGGGGTCCGTGCTACCTGAAGTTTCCCACTTGCCAGTCAGTCAAAATATATAACTCCAACTATTTATTTTTTTCCAATGACTATTGATTAATTACACTAATGATTAATCAGATTAATCGCTAACGATTAATGCCAGCGTTTAACGACTAATTGGGCGACTCTCTTTTAGTCGTTAATTAGGATTAATGTTTGAGACGTGAACTGACCACCAATCGCTATCAGTGGAGGATGCACAGCAGGCGAGTGAATGAGTGTGAATGTTAAGAACAGTGAACACAAGCAAGACAGAGCTGCGACGACGGACTCAATTATAATCTATATATCAATATCATAACATGCACACTATATGACGACGACGACTCATGTACAGCGTATATACACCGACAGCGTCTTCTAAAAGCGCCGCCGGAAAACACGTTAAATGCAGTACGACAAACTGGGTCTGGTGTGTACACGATTGATCGGTCAGCTCCGCGGCCGCAAACCAGTTTAAAATACTACCAACGATGATCTACGTGTACAGTACAACGGCCTACTGATAAAAAATAACTTCACACGCACACACACTGCTGTACAGACCACATAACGAACTGAAATCAAATCAGCACAGCTGATCGACTCTACGCATGACTGATGCATTGTACATGGTACAGGGTTTTGTTTCAATGCAGTCACGGCTGCTAGTTTATCCTGCGCAACAATAACAGCGGACAAATTCCACCCCACAAAAATATACATCATTATCGTCTTGATCACCATCATTTCAGTAATTTAAAACACGACACAGCAACAGCCGAACATAACACATAAACACTTCAGCTTCAAAATTTACAAATTCCGATTTCTCATCGAAGGCCAACACCTTGAGAAACATCTGACAAAGTAACAATACACCAGTTTACTGAAACACACTAATGGTATCCGCTGTGTGATAACGGTATATACCAGCACATTGCACAAATGTCCAGAGCAATAATCATCTTCCTGCCAATTCATAAAACTCAGTTCATAGATACAGAGAAATAACAACTGGACACAGAAACGCTGCATACGACCTTCATTTCAACTTGGCCAACTGAGATACTGATGATGCATAATTCAACTATTAACAATGCTACGTTTATGCCAGTTATACAATGTAAACTCAAATGCGCAAGTTACGACACCAGGTAAGACAGAAGTAGTATACATAGCCTTACCATTTTGACTTTAACTGAACAAGACAAACTATTAAATCCAGGACACATCCATCCTCAATCAAACAACTTCGCTCTAGCTGCATTAAATCATGTAATGCTAACAAAACGGTTAGTTCATTCTGTTGAAATCTAGCCAACCACTCGGCACTACAATATAATCAAGTTCTTTTCCAACCCACGATGTTCGGCATAATACTTTACCACAATAATACTGTCATCTAGTTGCAACATTTCACAGCAGCAAGTGATGGAGAGGGAAAGACACAAATCACACACATTAATGTGTCCATACAGTGAAGGACTCTGACATAACTTTCAGTTAGACTTAACACAAAAGCAATGAAAGTTACAGCACTGCAGCAGCGGACGGTGGTCTAGTTTGCTGCCTTTCACAGTGGTATACAGTCTGTGCACAATTTCCAGGGCGCAGTAATTCATGAATCAAGCAGCAAGAAGTCGAAACTGCGCACTGTTTACTACACACGCACGCTGCTACAATAAGACAACGAAGTCCTAGAAAACTTATCTGACGTTAAGATGCTTTACACTGACAATGAAACAAGCCTCAGAACACAGAAGTGACGGATGATTGCCTGTTGCATTTAACGGCACTTCAATTACAAAATTACTTTAAACTGTGTTTGTGGGTCTTCAGTAATTTCTTACATACCACAGTTACAAGACAAATGACAAGTACACTGTTTCAGTATTTGACTGTACAGGCCAGAAATCGAGTGAAAATGGACCGAGTCCGTCCACACAATCACCTGTCTGTCATTGCCAGTAGATCAAATGTACAATGATGTCATATTCACACAGTGAGAACCATTACATCATTTTTCATTAGTTTCCTACTAACTGGTCTTATGGCTATTTCACACTGCCACGAGGCGAGTACTCGCGGCAAGTACCTTTCACATTGACGCGAGTGAATTCAAGGCGGGAAATTGTTTATGCGTCACTTTTTGTTGCTGCACGTATTACTGTCTTGTGTTTGTAGGTCGTGTAACCTAGTTTCATCCACAGGCCTATCGCAGCATTTGCGCTTTCCGGATATTTAATCTCCTGTGTACAGGTTGCACGTATTTGTACAACGAATGGCCAGATTATTTAAATCTTTCAAAGAATATCGACAATTCATACTATAAGATAGTAAATTCTTAAGCAAATAATACAAAAAAAACTGCAAAAGTGAACTTTACCAGACGTGATATCTTGAAATCATGTCAAAATAAGTAGTGAGTACTCGCGCCAGTGTGAAATTGCCCTTAGGAGGCTGACCAAGCAGGCTGCACGTCACAAGTAACACATTTCGACTGTCACATCACACGGTATTTGTGTCTGTCAACGAGTGATTAATAACATCCACACAGCATCAACGGTCTCTCAAGAGAACTGACAACACTTCAACACTGTCACTCAGCAAAACATTTCCTGTAATAACTTGCTAAACAAATGTCCTAGTTAGATAAAGCTAAAGGCCGTCCTATATTCATAAGTCAAGCATAAGGAGCCGAAGCTGGTACAAGGCAGTCAGCCCACATATGATATTAAACATAAACCCAGAGGTAACCCGACATTACTTTGTGCCAAGACTGCAGCTACCTCCAGTGGTTAAAGTGCTAAATTAGAGGTGGGGGAACGCTACATTCAGGTTTGGGCCCCTGACAATGGTCGTGTGCCTTTCCCTAGCATTATAACAATCTGAGGTGGGGGAACGCTTTGAGCCACAAATTGGAGGTGGGGAACGACGTTCCCTTACGTCCTATTACACTTTAACCACTGGTTACCTCCCCAGCTCCAGGACATCACTGTCCTTGGGGCAATACTAAATTACCAAATTATACTGCTTGGTGACAGAGGCACAGAGTTGTGAATAACTTGCCCATGGTTACTGTACAGTGCAGTGGTGCGTGCCTGGACAGAAGTCGAACCCACAACCTCTCGATTGCAAGTATGACGCTACATCGATAGCAACACCACGCCGCCCATAATTTGGTATCATTAAAAAAATCTTCAGAATGGAACAGACCACGTGAGAATGACGTGGCACATTCTACAATAACTGCTGCACGCTGTCACTCAAGAGCTGGAGAGCTACAACAGGTGCCTGTCAATTATCGGCCAGTAAACTATCACCACCGAGACCCAGCACTGTCATCACATCATGCATCACACGGCCAACAATAACTGGAAGAAATTTGTCGCGCATAAACCAAGTTTTTACCGAATGAAAGCAATAACACATACAACGTGTCCACTCTCCAATCCCGATCAAATTCGCTCACTTTGCAAGGCAGCTTGAGCTACGTTGATGGACCCAAAGCATTACTGACACAAACACAAATATATCACTTCTCACTGTTGTGTTTATAATCATAGTTTACGACGCCAGATGGCAGCACATACATCACAAGTATGACGGCTATATCTCGAGGCCATCTCCAAAGCCAACTTGGCCTTCCATCCCTCCGGGGTCGGTAAATGATTACCAGCTTCGGCTGGGAAGGCAAAGGCAGGTATGGTTCATTCCGTTAGCGGATGAACGTGGGGTGTGCAGGTAAAACTGTGATATCCCTTGAGAATGCATGCCATACCTGAGGACCTTAGAGGTGTGTTCATGACAAGGCGCTATACAAATCCACATTTACCTTACCTTACCTTACCTCGAGTGAACCATGATACATGTCTCAACAGCTGTTGCAGTCCAAGTCGAGAGAAATGATCATTTCTGTCTGACAGCTATCTTGTCTCCGTCACATCACACGTGTAACACACGACAGGCAAGACCACACTGATCCCTGACTTACCCCTGATCAATTTCAAATTCCTGGACTTTTCCAGATTTTCCAGGCGGGTGGCCACCTTGCATACAGTCGGTTAATGTAATATCTGCTGAATCCGACATGCTTTGGTCCGGATACACAACACACAGCACAACGACAACAAACGTGACACACAGCCTTGAATGACGAACACCAGTACTTTGCGTTGTCAGTCCAAGTTTAGTAAAACATTACTTTGAACAGCTCCTGAGAATGCCACTCAACTTATTTCATTACACCCTACTCAATGCGTAAAACGTAACTAAATGACCCGCAAATGAACATATAAGTACACAATGACAAGTGTTTATGTCAACTTTAATTGCCAATCATTCAGCTTGCTTACTGCTGCATATTATAGCAACTGATTAAGTAATCAATTTATTGTTTAAAGAATTAAGCAACTAAATTTTTGTAAATAATTAAAAAAACTTGCATCCAAAAAACTGAGTAAGGTACACAACACCGATACAGTACAATCAAAGTGTATTAACACTGACCAGACACATTTCCCAATTACTTGAGGATAAAGACAATGCAAAACTACAACAATCATTGTCAACTTTTATAAATTTTTAACAAAACTTTGCAAGTGGCATGACATAACTATGCTGTTGGTATTACATTTTGATCAATTCAAAAATTGATGATTTATTAGCGATAGAACTGTTTCAAATAATCAACTAATTATTTAATCAGTAGCAGCCCTAAATCTGATAAATGCGACTGAAACTATTCAAAACTATCTTGCATAACAATGAATATAACTATACGGTTTGGACTTGCAGTATTTAAATAATGAGTGACATGTGCAGAGCCGGAGGTTGAACTGATATACAACTGTCAACACCTGGTGACTACTGCTTTTACAGCAACTTATAAATTTGCATCAACATTACAATACAACTAAGGCTGTAAATTTTTTTGCGTAATTTGCAATGTCATCAATGATGCACCGATGAACACTCGTTAAATTTAAAATTAAGATGTGAATATTCGTTCACATTAAGTGAGCGACGTAATGTGACGTCGTTGCACTGCTGCTAAGTTGTGAATGAGTGTTGTTCATTTTTTACCCTAAAACAAAAAATATATTACTCTTATAATATGCTAGTATTCACACCGCAAATTTTACGATGTTTGCCGCGATTATGTCACTTTTTGGCTGCAAAGAATTTACATCCTTAGTAATCACTGGTATGTTGAAAAACCGAAATGTGCAGTAATGACGTACTACTGTATAGTAAGTCAGCCAGTGAATGTTGATTATTTCAAGAACCAGTCAGTAAGCTTTGCGATATCGTTAAACCGCCATCATCGTATTCCAGTGCACAAACTACACAGGAAGTATAAGACATGACTGCAGCATAAAATAGCAAGTAAAATGGCAGAGACGTGATGAAACAATATCTCAAAGTACACTGTATGAAATGAATGTCATTTTACACGTACACAGGTAGTAACAGGAACGTAAATTCCGGTCACCAGCTGCAGATGATATTACCAGGCACAAACTTCATTTAACTCTCATCACTAGGTCTAGTACTCTCACACTCAACAACCACTGCCAAGCTTTCCTCTAATAATAAGTGATAATAATTTTATGCAAATTTCTACGTTATGCAACAACATAAATGTTACTACATTTAAATTACGTCTCTGAAAATGTACCGTGTCTGGATAGAAAGTGGACCCCTAGAATATCATTACTAATCTCGTTAAATTTCTAATGTTACCACTAATAGAGCTTTCCATCCAATATTTTAATTAAATTTAAACGAACACATAAAATTTGTCGTAAAAGTGTTCCAACAATAAATACTTAAATACTTAGTTACTTACTTACTTATCCAATTACTAACTCAACGGCCGCCTGCTAATGACACAGTATTACTTTAGACTGGATGCTATCATGTACCACCAACAAAATTGTCAACCATTAACGAAATTTGAAAGTGCAGTGCAACTGGTTCACAGAGCTCAAGAGAAAATAAGTCAAGTGTCTGGAATATGTAGCATTCACTAAGTGAAATAAAGTAAGACATGTTATCAACATGTCGCTATCACGGTCGTTGTGCAAAGTAAACAATAAATAAACCATGGTTTTCACTAAAGAGAATGTTAATCGAAGTTACTGTGACAGAAAAAGGCAGGGGACAGTACGGTATGTCAAAGTTTCCAAACAAAACCCGGTCTCCATCATAAGTTGTTGAAGAAGATCGATCATACTATGAACAGAGCTGCTCTGTTAGAAAATTCACCTTCAGTGACAAATTTAAAATTTATGTATTTTTAATGTTAATAAAATTGACGTTTTTGTATATTTCTGTGAACCGATATGCCAGTTCTTGTTAAGTTGCTTTACGGTTCGCATGTCTAAAATTTCACATGAAAGTTTTTACAATACAATACAATACGTCGTTAGTTTAGTGCCCAGCCTACAACGAAAATGGAACGGCTAGGCATTACAATGTTAATAAATGATAAAAGCCAGTTAAAACGAAATGTTCAACAGATAGCTTTTCAGCTTGTGCTTAACACTAGCAAAGTGTCTCAGCTGATCTGACAGACTCACGCAGACTGTTAAATTATAGCAATTTATGTTTGGGTCCACTTTTTATCCAGACATACTGTGTATGGCCATCAGATCATAACTTCCAGATGTTAGAATGAGTTCTTTTTCAATACGTTACTACACTAAACGCAGCAAATACGTTCATGAGTATCGGTTTCATGAATCCATCTTGAAGGCAGCACAAAATACAAACTCCCTTCAAAACTCTTTCATCGGTTTTAACAGTTTTATATACACTACAGCACTCAAAATACTTGTACAGATGATGTATGCGACTTTGATTCTGTGGATGTTTTACACTGCACTCTTTTCGATGACGGTTCCAACCACCAATGAATTCCACGCCTGCAAAGTACTCTCTGTCCCAGATTCGGTTGTTCTGTCTATATCATGTGCTGCTACAGCTGGCCGGGCTCATGTGTCGCCTACGTACTACCCGGATACACCAAATCTCCTACGACACTTACTCATCTTCTACAGACGCTTATAATCTGGCGCCGGATCAATCCACGTGGCAAGCAGTTGCAATGCCCAAGTAATAAATGATGACAACACAAAAGCATCTTTCCACGAACGTACTCGGATGAAAACAGGTGCCCGATTTTTCTCAGCAATTTTGCAGAAGAAACCGTTGAGCTGCCCGCTGGTTAGTACATTAACGCTGGTCTTGTCAACTTGGTAACACACATAGAACAATACAACAAATAAATACAAAAGCATTCGTCAATCCACGACGTAACTGCCAACACACGCACTGTGCGGCAACTTGTGCGGCGTTTCTAATAATAATAATAATAATAATAGTCACATGCTAATTTATCGGGCGCCATATCTCTACAAACATCAGTACCAGCTCTACGAGTTAACTGGTCTGTATGTCAAGCATTGAACTCGTGGGAAAAACGATCTAATCTGCCGGAAATGAACACGGCCCCGCGGCCAAACACGACGCGCCCCAGACACAACACTGGGAGGTACTGGCTATGTGCGCCGTCATCACTATTCGTTGCCAATGCAGTCCAAAAACAACTAACAAGATTCCGCAATTGTCTTCGCGTATTCCCTGTCAGTGCGTCTCCGCACTCGAACAAAGAATTCGCAACACGTTCTGGCCGAGCGATATCTCTCGTCTTCCACTACTACACGATGCTATTCTGTACAAAAAAACGGCCACCATGGGGCCGGCCTGGTCGATCAGCGACGCCGGGAAAAACGACCGACAACATCAGTAACCGGATGCTGACTGGTCTCTCACCTAGCTCTCAGCTGCCTTTGAGTACAGTAATTACAGATGGGACAGACGTGTCGACGACGGGGGCGTTTGGCTCAAGATGGGGTGGAAGGTGCTGCGGACATGTCGGCCGTCAGCACAGAGTCCGATGCACTAGATTGTTCGCCACTTGCCGACTGGACAACAGACGGCGTCGTCGCCACTGGCGGTGCTGCTACGACCGATGCCGACTCACTGTTCGTCTCGCACTTCAACCGTTCGACGGTCGCGTACGCCTCGGCCAGCTGCGCGCGCAAGCTGTCCACTTCTCGCGACTTCTCGTCGAGTGCTGTTTGAAGATGAAGAACTTCGAGTTCCAGCTGGCTGTCGCGTAGTGATCCGGCCGCTGCTGCTGTCGCCTGGCCGGATGCACTAGCGCTGGCGGCAGTCACGCTCGAGGCCGAGTCTTGTTGCACTAGCTGGCCAAACGCATCCACGCTGTAGTAGCATGTCGGCTGGGTGTCGCCGCCGAATGTAGTGGCCGGGGCGTCACTGGTTGCCGCAGGTAGCTGATACACCACTACGCCACCACCTGCTGCTCCGCCACCAGACGTGGTTGTTCCGTCAGACTGGGTCACGGCCGGCTGATGCCACGCCCACGACCTGGAAGGGTCGGACTCTGCCGAGACCGTCTCTGTCCCGGCTGTTGCTGCTGCCGACGATGTTGTCTGATCACTAACACAGTCAATCAAGCAAACAATCAATCAATCAATCAATCAATCAATGATAACAACTGTACAACAAAACTGTACACAGATATCACCATCATCGTCATCAACTGACGTTTTTCAGAGTGGCACAAATAGTTAACACTATTGCAAGGACCACTGTATGTGCGATGGTCTCTTACAGATCACTAGGTAGGCTAAATGATAGTCATCATCATCATCATCATCATCATCAGCAGAGCTTAGTAAGAATATAGCAAAAGGATAAAAATAGTAGCTACTGGTCAAGATGGCTATGGCCCAGGTCTATGTAAAAACATTCTCATCGGAAAGTATGGTCTGAAAGCTAATAACACAGCTCTTTTGAACATGTATTGTGCAGTATGCACAACTGTTTTGTAACAATTTCACAGGGATATGGCTTTACGCAGAGATGACATCACTCCAGCCTTTAGTTGCCTACTAATCCGACACGTCCATGAGGGATTTCTGAAGACACGTATTGCCGTCTTAATTCCTGATGCATTAACCACTGTGACTGTGTGAGGTACCCCAGGGCCTGCTGCGTTTTTGCAACAGTGTCAATCCAATCTGTACTTTATTACATGACAACAACAACTTTCACATAATCAATGCAGTGTTGTCGTCACACATTGCATGTGCTGAATAGTTCTTTCGGTGATTTAAAACAAAACTTTCCGGTGCACAAAGATTCACAGTACCACTCAATCGCACCAACACAGACAGCCACAAACACATCATGGATGCAGACTATTTACACTGTGTTTCAGAAAAAAACATCCACTCATATTATTGGCTATAAGTTGAGGAATAGCTGTCTGATTTTAATAATTTTTAACAGCAAAATTCCTCACATAATTTGACATCACAAGACGGCTTAGTTGTCCACCTCACCTAACTAATGTATCTACACTACCTTGTAAAACTTATTGCACGAGTTTTGTCGCCGTACATTACAAACACGCCTTGTTTTGTGACAAAAAGTTACGTTCCACAATTCATTAAATGTGAAAATCTTCACTAACAGATACAGGAAATGTTGATTTGCTGATATTAGTTTGTTTGGTGTCACAGTTTGCAGTAAGTTTTACATAAAATGTGTTATAACGCTTCACAACGGCTGCATGTGACTGGAAGAGTCAAAGAACACTGAAAACAATCAAACAAATGTTATAAGCAGTCGAACGATTAAACGGCAAAGTCAGAATGCACAGCTGCAACAACACTGTTGCACCAGGAGTCACACTTCATGTTCAAACTGTCCTCCTTCAGCAGCAGCACACGCTCGCAGTCGTTTTCGCCACTCCTTCACTGCACCGTCGATAATGCGCTGATCAAGACGTTCCCATTCGTCTATGATGCGCTGGCGAAGTTCTTCAACATTTGCAATCTTCCCCTTGTTGTAGACCCTCTCCTGCATGATTCCCCATATCAGTAAACACGACAGAAATAGTTGTTGACTGTTGAAAACTGTTGTTTTAACAGTTTGTGAAAATTTGATGCCAAAGGCCATAACCTGTATGGAAAAGTACGTAATGTACGGCGACAAAACTCGTGCTATAAGTTTTATAAGGTAGTGTAGACACATTAGTTAGGTGTGGTGGACAACTAAACTGTCATGCGATGTCAAATTATGTGAGGAATTTTGTTGTCAAAAAAATTATTAAAATCAGATAACTATTCCTCAACTTATAGCCAATAATATGAGTGGATGTTTTTTTTTCTGAAACACGGTGTACAACTGCTGTAACTAACAGTGCCTTGTTCTCTGCCAGTTGTTCATGTCATCACACAATTCAATGAATACGACGTACTCCATGTACAAATGGTGTGAAAGGTGCTTCAATCATCTGTTCCACTGATCAAGTACCTGAAGCTTACAGACTGCCTGCTAGAGATCTTTCCTTTCATAAATAAACCTTTGACTGCAATGCACTGATAGTTTACACTATCATGTTGTACCTAAGCAGCCAGTCCGTTTCAATCAGTGACAGACATTCAACCATGTCTGTGCTTGCCCGTCACCCAACTCAGCCTTTCATCCTTTCGAGGTCGATAAATTGAGTAGCAAGCAGATATCCAATGTGTGCTCAGGTGGCGCCATCTGGTGAATGCTTACGGGGTTATAGCCGCGTGCGGTTGAAACGATCGCTTAGCGCCATTTGTGTTGGCAGCTTATGCCCATGCTAAACCCTGCTGTTGTTGGTTGTACTTGGCCTGCATGCCAGTACTTGTTTATCTAGCGCTGTCCTGAGTGTTAGCTGTTGTGATGCATATCGTAGCGGTTTGTCTACAAAGGAATAAAGTGGATTATTATTATTACCCCAGACTGGAAAACACATTGTGTGTAAAACAGACAAAACAACTACAGGAATGACCGGAAAAAACTACTATTAACAAATAAAACGTATAAAGCAGGCTTTTGCAAGTTAGCAGATGAATACAAGCACACACTGACTCAGTTCTGTGCACCCTGGAAGACTGTGCTATCCTGTAGAGCTTATGAGACACTGCTCTGATGCCTCGTGGCAGTTTAGAACCATCGTGCGAATACAAATGTATGTTTTAATGTCACTAAAAGCACCTGCTGAATGTAAGAACTAGTAGCGAACAAAAGAAAGACAATGCTAGCATACCCAAAAGCGGTCGACGGCACGTGACCGGCCAGCTGTACAGGTTGACCCTGAATGGTCAGAAGACTGCCGTCGACGCTGATTGTGCCATCGCTGTTGGCAAACAATGTCTGGCCAGACA
>Ga0049105_1000696_pt1 | contig 12699 bp, 9 predicted proteins | sample WorMetvaBAHAMAS1_FD_61260 | JGI IMG/M metagenome (GOLD analysis project Ga0049105, IMG submission 61260) | Worm MetaG Olavius vacuus BAHAMAS.1 | ecosystem: Host-associated > Annelida > Digestive system > Unclassified | place: Germany: Marburg | collected 2013-04-09
GGGCGTGCTGACTTGCTCGTGCTCGTCGTCGACATACGAGTCGACTCCGACGAACATTTACGACTTGGTTCAGTCAACCGTGACGTTTCATCATCGCTGGACCCAGTCGCCTGTGACTTCACCGCCTTGCTGCGCCGACGGCTGCTCGCCTGTACAATCAACATCACAATCTTCCTTGCTACTGACATTCACAGATAAAGAGCACTGTGTTCTCAAACATCTGGATAGTCCGACAACTGAATCAACTCAAATAAGTAAGTTAGTAAATGTCACAAATAAGTGAACAGTCACAATGTGTCGTGGTCAGCTAATCCAAAATAAAAAAATGTTTTCAGTTGCCATCTGTCTTAAGTTAAGTAAGGGAGTAACTAAGTACATTTATAAGGTCCTCTAAATCTGACAGTCACTAAGTTTCCCTAACACGCCTGTAGTCACCCTTATAAAAGGCAACATGAAACCTATAAGTATTAACGACGCAGTAAAACACAGATATTTGACAAGTAACTACAAAGAGTGTGAGTTCTGTGGCAAAACATCGGGTTACGCAAAATCTTCTATTCAGCTGTAGCGTATTTCAGGCCAGTATTAGCTGCTTAAATGCACATAACCTGTTGATTATAAGGCTCTGTAGCACTTCAAACATGGTTTCACTATAGACAAAGGACTTAGTTCACCCTGGGAAGCATCAACCTCCGAGATGCACATCAACAGCACCTGCGACTACCACTCTGACACTACTACAAACCTGTGCAAGCTGGTTCAGAGACTTGGCACGACTCTCCATTGCCTTCATTAGTCCCTCCTTCTCTCTCTCCTTGTTTGAGCGGCGTTTCACCATGTCATACATGGACTGGTACGTGTTGATAGGCTCGGCGTCCTCAAAGTTGGCCATCTCCTGCAGCAACGCCTTCACCTGTACATACACAATGCATCACCATCATCATCGCTGCAAATCACAACAAACACTGATCATTCATCAAAGACTTGATAACTCATACACCAATCACATCGACAATATGTAACAAATCACTCTGTTATAAGATGCAAACGCAGGGTAAGATTGGCTCAAGATTAGTTAAATATAACTAAAACAACTGCCACAAGAAGGCGCATTTACTGGTGGCAGCACTGTTTTATTGCTGCCCTGGTTAACTCACACACACACACACACACACAGACACACATGCTTTTGACCGGTTATACTATTAGCTCAGCCATCTCAGCTGAAGAATGTCAAACATAATTTCATATTACTACATAATGACATAATGAGTAAACAGAATGCCATATATTAACTAATCCGTATTGTGTAAGAGTTCACAATGATGCCGCAGTGCAGCGACAGTTCAGTGACTGGTACAAATGTGGTAGTAGCAGTTTTGTGAGGTTCTGTACTGGCAGGTTATTCAACTTGTGCCCCAGAAGACATCAGCCCAATACAGAACAAGTGGTGAACAAATTAACAATTTTAATTAATTATCAAACAAGTTTTAATTGTTGAATTACCTCTCGCTTTTCTTCCGGACGTTTGTCAGACTTCTTCTTCACAGATTTGTTCTTGTCTGAAGACGACGACTGCAGCTTCTTTGATTTGTCCAGGCGACTCTGTTCGGGCTTCTTTCCCTCATTCTTCCGATCGCTCGAACTTTTCTCAGCATGCTTCAGCTTGCTGGAGTTAGTAGACGAAGGCTTTGAAGAGACCGATGGCTTTCGGCTTGAAATATTATCACTTCCAGGCTTCTTTAGTGGTTTTGTCTGCATGTTTGAATGACCTGTTTTGTCCCTATTAGACTCGTCTTTATCCAACTTGTGTTCTTGGTCCAACCTGTTTGAAGACAACGGTGCTTTAGCATGACTAGCAGTGTCTTTTTTCACAGAGTCCAAGCCGTCCTTCTTACCGCTGTTGCTTGGTTCGGTTTTTGGCTTGCTGTGCAAGCTTTTGTCCGGCCTGTCTGGTTTACTGGGGTCTCTTGCTGTAGATTTTGATGTAGATGATGAGGATGAAGGCAAAGAAAGCTTTGAGGCTTTACTGGCATCATCTGGCTTGCCATCACGAGAAGCTTTCTCTGAGTGCCGGTGTTCAGACTGGTGATGTTTACTACTGCCATGTGACGAGCTCTTTTCCTTGCCTACCACTTCTTTGTCCTCAGACGTTGTTGATTTCTCCTGGTTATCAGCCGTGCGCTCCTTTGTAGCTGAATCCTTAGATGTTGAGTGAGAGGTTTTTGATTTGCTGCCACCACTACTGTGTGATGAACTGTGTTTATCTGCCACATCGCTGCTGGCAACGGAAGACTCTTTTGGCGCCGAAGTATGTTTCGAGCTGTCAGTGTTTGCTGGTTTCGTGTCTCTGTGAGCGTGTGTCTTTGAAACTGTCGTAGCAGATGAAGCCGATGATGATAGCGTTGTGGAATGTGGTTTGTTTTGTGTCTTCACAGAAGAGCCAGACTTTGATGCATCATCCGACGCTTTGCGTCCTGATGTCACTGATCCGTGATCTGTCTTTCTCTCGTCTACTTTCGTCGTCAGCGGCTTTGGTTGAACCGACTTCTTAATAGGCTCTATGCGTTTCAACACATTTGTCTGAGCTCTCTGTGAGTCACTCTCAGACACTTTATTGCTGCTGGAGCTGCTTTCAATTTCAGAGACAGCAGGAGGCGGAGGAACTGTTTTGGGAGTGCGTGCAACAATCTTGTTTGGTGTCGATGAAGTTTGTTCTTTGCCGAATGCAGCGTCAGCCGAACGCTTTGCGCCGGTGGTCAAAGTATCCACACAAGACTGTGAACTATCATTGCTTTTAGCATTAATACAAGCAACGTCATCCTTTGGCATGGTCGACGTTGACGTCTTCTTGAGGATTGATACTGGCGGAGAAACCATTTCCTTTGGTTTGCTGGGTGCAGCCAACACTTCGGTGTCTCGTCGTGAAGAAGTGTTTAGACACCATGCATCTGATGACGTGTCACTTGAATGGCTGCTGTCTTGCCGTCGTACTGATAATGGTGATGGAAACATGTCCGTAGTCCGGGGCGCACGTCGTGGGTCGGTGGGTGCTGAAGAAGAACACATCACGCCGGGGGTTTGTGGCATGCCATGTGGCAGATAGCTGGACGGCTGAACTGGAGCTGATGTTGGCTGCAGTGTTGGTGATAGCATTGAGACAGACGATGGCCCAGCCCAGCTTGGTGTCCATGCAGAGCCAGGCGCTACGGCCGTCATGGCCGACACACACCAGCTAGACGGTGGTGGTGGGCTCATTAAGCTGGAGGCACGGCTGCAGTATGCTGCTGTTGAGGACAGTGGCGTGGTAATATCTGATGACCTGTACCCTGGTGCCAAGGACGAAGGGCAGGGAGACGTATGTAGCAAGGAGGTGGACAGAGGAAGCTGCAGAGACAGGTCGTGTGGTGGAAGTCGACCAGCATATCGCATTCGTGAGACCAGCGACGATGATCCACACTCACCGATACCACTTACCGACGCTGAAACACTCGGATCAAACTTGCTGTGCAGTTGCTCAAGACGCCGTGAGTCTTGGTCAAAGATACTCGCGCGTGACAGCAGGGACTTGACGTAGTCCGAGGGCTCACTGGTGGCAGAGCATTCCGTCCCAGACGTCGGTGTGCTCGGCGGTTTGCGGCGACGAATGAACCTCGAGTAGTCGAATGGTGATGATGTCAAACTGGTGGAGTCTGACGATGGGAGATGGCGCGGCGTTGTCTTCTGTATCTGATTCAGTTTCTCATCCAAAGCCCGAATGCGATCCTCCAGTGACAGAGTATCAGGTGGTGAGCCGGGAGACAACAGATCCGACACATCCGAGTCAGACACCGCAACTGCTGCAGTTTCGTCTTTCACAGACGCAGTACAAGCTGACACTGGCGTCGTTTCTGCTGCCGTTTCCTGTTCACTGCTCTCAACCGGCTTCTCTGACTCCGGCTCCAATTTCTGTTCTGTCTTATTGGAGACTGTGTCAGATGTAACTTCATCAGACACAATTTGTTTATCTACTTCAGCTGACGGAGGATCATTCTTTACAGCTGCTGATTCTACTGAAGCTGTTTCCTTCTGCACATCATCTGAGCTGACTGTATCAGTAGGCTGCACAACAGACTGCGGCAATTCCTTTTCACTTTTATCTTCAGCAGCATCAGCAGACTGCGATGAAACAGAACTGGAAGTAAGTGTACTTACAGTAGTCGTGGCAGTAGTTTCAAGCCTCATTGCTGACGGGGACAGGGCAGGCGACAGCAATCCGGGAGAAAATGGTGCAACAACGTCGGTCCTGAGTGTGACAGGAGTACTGGCCGCAGTGTGTGCTACAGTTGTTTCAGCTCGGACCGTCACTAATGACGAGCTTGTTGTGTGCTCTGCAGATGTTGTCGCACTGGCAGATGGGTGCCGCAAGCGATGCCTGTCAAATCCAAACCTCGGCAGCGGGAGATCCATTACAGTTCGACCACCAGCGGTCAATGTCATTGAGACAGTACGTGGCTCTGTTGGTGGTCGAATGTCAAGTCCACGCGTTGTTACTGGTGAGTCGGGAATAATACACGGCTGATGATCACTGCCTGAACTCTTCCGGCTTGGACCAGACGTGGATGCTCGTCTCGATGTCAAGCTGACTTCTTCCAAAGACTGGGTTCGATGCACCACTGGAACCGCAGGACTGCATGCAGGAACTTCTGGTCGACTGGAACTCATAGCACGATCAATCGACTGGCGTGGTGTGGTAGGCTTCCCTGCCGGCGTAGACTGTATATCTTCTGGACCAGAATCAGCAGAGTCAGCAGACTGTCTTGGCCGATACGACCGGCGCGGTTTCACCTCATCACCTGACGCAGCCGAACTCATCTCACTACACGCACGGTGACGTGTAAACTCTGTCGGTATCTCTGCAGGCGGTGAGCTTCCAATCAGATCAATAATGTTGTCTTCGGCATCCAGAGAAGACGTTATCACTGGCCCAATGTGATTCTCCAACGACACTCGGCGTTTCTTCGTGTCGGAATTCGTGCTCGACCGTCGAGATGACTCCGATAACCGGCGAGTGCTACTCATATCAGGCTTGCTGGGACCGTACCTCGGATCACTCAACTTTGAAACACTGCGGTCAAGCACGTGAGCCGATGTGACGGCAACTTGTCCGACACCGTCAAGAGAAGGGACACCACGTTTGGCATCGACATTTGACACATCACTGTCGTTGTCACCAGCCTCGTCCCGCTGGCAGTGCAGCCGCCGCAACGCAGCACGACTCTCCTCGTCCAGTCCCTCAATCTCACTCCCACCACTCGAGTAGTCTTCCAGTTCTTTCAACATGTTCAACAGGTGCGACTTCTCCTTCTCGAGATGCGACATATCGTCGCTGCCCTTTGACGGCGGACGATCTGGCTGCGTCCCTGAGACCGACTCCTCAGCATCTGAGCATGCCCGCGGTGACTTGCTCTGTGGACTGTTCGAGTCACTGCCAACTTCTATCGTTTCCGACCGCAGTTTTTGCAGCGCCAGACCGATATGGTTTGAATCAACAACGAACGACTCTGAAGAGTGGTCGGCAGCACGTGACGAGTGCTTGTAGTCTGAATCAAACCGCCACGACGGGGTCGTGTTAACAACGCTTCGCACAATATTCGACCGTGAAGCGTCTTTATCGCTGTGTCGACGGTTCGCATCAGATGGCGTTGTGACACCACGACGTACTACATTTCCACCGTCACAAGTCCGTAACAATCGATCTCGTTCTGAAACGCCGCTATTATCTCCGTCTATATCGTTCGCAACAGTCCGCGGCTTCACACTATCGCCAGCGCCATGAACCCACGATCGATTAACGTCCGACGTACGCACTGAGTAGAGGTCGCGGTCGCGGTCGCGGTCGGGCGATTCCAGTGAGTTGCGGCGACCAGCACGATCATCGTGCCGACTGTAGTCCCGCGATGACGACGATACAGGCGGCGATATTACTTTGTGTTGGTTTGAGTGCCGCCGTCGTACAGGACTAACGCTCTCACTAGTCCGACTCCGAGACACACCGCCACGTCCACGATCACTATCTGACGGACTGTGACCGTGCTGGCCTCCACGTGAGGACGTCCTGTCGTCGGATGACTTGTGGCCACTGCGGCTGCTAGTGTCCCAGTCTGGTTGGCTCTTAGAGTCACATCGGTCCAGGAACACGTCGTCGTGAGCCGCGGGACTTGTGTATCGGCCGTTCCTGCAGCCGAGAGATGAGGGACTGTCACCAGACCGGTATGACCGACGCTGATCCATGTCGAAGCCGCCATAGTCCTTCAGTTCCTGGCTGTAGTCCATGACATCGTCGTTGTCGTAGTACTTGTGGAGACCACGCGATGGCGCTGGTGGCGGACCCAGACTGCACACAACCACAGCCCACAGAATGTATGAAAAATATGTCACTATTCTATAACCCGTGTTGCAGTGCAATCAAAATACAAAACATTATATATATTATACAAATAACAGTAAAAATGATGATAATAATAATAATAATAATAATGACAATGATAATGCCGTAATAAAAACGTCTATGTTGCATACTGCAGTGGCACTACTGATACATCAGTAAAAACATGGGCAGAGTTTGAACTGGATAATGGTTGAAATTATGGTTTGGGTTGAGATTAGGGTTAGGGTCGGGGTTAAAGTTTTAGTGTTAGAATCTTACAACAATAGTACCCTTGTTCTACAACACTGCCAAAAAAACGTTATTACTAATACCCAGGCATTATATAGTGGTTGGCATTGAAAGGTATTGCAACTGGCAGTGCACTGTGAGCCTGGCAGCTGCTAATAACCGTCTGTCAATCATCAAGTAACAAACTCCCTTTACACTGCACACTTGCTACAGTGTGAAAGCTACCTAACTGAAAACTACGAAAAAAAATTCATTCCGGTCGCAACGTAACTGTATAGATCATGTATAGATTCATGCTGATGTGTGAAAAAATTTGAACTCAGTCCAAATAGAATGAAAAAAACAGTACAAAATAAAATCCAAAACAAAATAGAAACCGAACAAAAAGCGTTGCACTAATAAACAAACCATCAAATACATCATTAGCACCCACAACACACACAGTGCAACAGAAGTAAACTATTAACATAGAGCTGCGCAGTCAGAAAATAAGCTTACCCATCTCTGTGTTCATAGCCATCATAAAAACCCCCACGGGAATAGTTAGCCCTCGTTCCAGTAGGCGTTGATGGGTAACAGCTGCCCCGGGATGCCATGTACCGGCCCGAGCCCGTTGATGCCCCACGGCTTCCGCTGTTATACTCGACGAGGCGATCACGGTGTCCTTCCATACACTGGCGCCTTAACACACAGACAATGCTGGAGTTAGTGGCGAAAAGGACCACCTGACAAGCTCTTACTGGAAGTCAGAATGTCAATTTCGCACAGACGGAGCTCTATACAGCCAACTGCTGACATGACGGAGGCTGATCCATGTGATGTATCAACAGCCAGGAGGTGTTAGCAGCTGAGGAGTGGACACACGAGCACAGCATCTCACGTGCTGGCAGATCAATCAACACATAGCAGCAGCAACAGACAACTGCTCGATAGCAACTGTGTCAATGTGTCGCTGCCGATATTTCATACAACGGCTGGCGGGTCTGTTCATATTGACCAGCACTTCCAACACAGACGGGTTATATCCTTGTCATTGTGTGGAGATGTGCTCCTCAACCTGGGTGGCCTAATCAGCCAGCTGCTTGGCTATCGTACCAACAAACCAAACCTTCGGTGATAAGGTAATCAGAACAAAGTGAACTAAACCCAGCACATCAAACCAACTGTGGTTTCATCTGGCCATGTGTGCTCACAATGTGAAAAGTTGCCAACAGAAATCCCTCACTCATACAGCATGCCAGACCTCTCTCGACAAAGACATGGTCAACAATGCAAACAAAGGCTTGATGTCCTGACTGACTAATCTCGTAGAACAATACCAGAATTAGATTGGTGTATCAACAATTCATTTGTGGAGTCGCCATATTTGGGGAAACGAGGACAGCACCTCGAGTAAATCTGACAAAAAACACTTCCTGTAACATGCTTGGGACACACGTAACGTGAAAGATGTTTGATGGCCAGTATCCCTCACTCTTGATGCACACCTCAATGCCTTAGTCCATACACTGTGTACACAGAGGTTGACATGGTTGAGAGAATAACGTGAGCTCCTCAACACAGGCACGCAAGATGATACGCTTGGCAGCACCATCCACATGCTCACAGGTACAGTATGGGTCGGAAATTAAAGACAAACAAGTCAGAAATGAGAAAAAGAACAAAAGACATCAATCAATAAACACAACAGCAAAACAAACACTGAAAATATCAATCAAACAAAACACACGTAATTTCTGATTTGTGACAATAATGAGTTAGCTATGTTGCTCATGATCAGCGACAACAAAATAACATATTGTCAAAACTAGCTTCGTAACGACAATGCTCTCATGACTACACATGATGTGTAGCACTTGACGCCTACTCGTTAAATAATACTCCGTCTTGGAGAAATTGCAGCACCTTAACTCTGTTTTACTGCATGACACCTTTGTGATCGAAGACGTTACAGACAAATAGTCACTCCAGCTTTGATTTTAACTTGTTTTGCTTTAATACACCTAAGGATATTAGAAAAGAAATAATAAAATAACAATAATAATAGCTGTACAGCATCAAGAAGTCCTGGGATAGAGGCACTTGCAGCGTCAGTCAAGGTTAGTTGAAAAGGAATATATTGAAGTGTTTTTGAACATTTCAGCATACATATTAGGTGACAGTGAATTCCAGACAGCAGCAGATGTGTTCAAGAACGTGCGAAGAGCCGTGTCGTCCATGTAAAGACGTAGCTGACGACTGAAGTTGTGTCTGTTCTTGTATACACTGTCATTGTGGTTGGTAGTATGTTGTTATAATGATCATCACAAGTTTTGATACTATGATGTATTTGTTGCTTATCATCTGGCATATATCATCCCCACACATATGTCTGCGTGTGTGTAAATATCAGTCACTAATTCAGTACACTACACAAAACTGCACATTTACCGATGTCGTGAGGAGTAGTCGGAAAACACGGCATAGCGGTCAGACGGTCGCAGCTGGCCAGATTTCTCGAGGCCGTCGAGAAACACATTCTGACATTCCCGGCTTGCAAAGTCCACCTACACATTGTCACACATCACTTCACAGCATGAAGCAAATGAACGAAATCAATTTTAGAGAAAAAAAGTCTGAAATATTAGAAGCACAACACCTCAGACAGAGGCAGTGCCATACAGTGATGAAAATATTATTTATTATCATATTTCATGAGAGCTTTGTGTGTGTGACAGCCTGATGTTGCTGTATCAGTTATCTGTTCACTGGGACTGAGAACTAAACACTATCAATGACATACGATGGCCTTTCATGACCAATCATAGCCTTACTCAAGTGACATTTTGTGTGATAACAATTGCAGCTGATGATGTCTAGCACTATTCAAACGTCTAGTAAACAGAAGGTCGTAACAACATTAACTGTATAAAACGACTTCAGCTACTTCACTAAGCTACTATCTCCTGCCTGCCATCAAATATCTTAAGCATTTCACTGTGATCAACAAAACAATGAAAAACTTGCAGAAATTATGCCAGTCGTGCAAACTGCTTTTTGATTTTATCCGCTTTTTTACTTGCGACCTGCTCTTACCATACCAGGTAGTGATGATATGGTGTTAGTTTCAACAAACCATTAATTTAAACGTCACTGTTTCATGCACAGCTAATGGCCGACTGATATTCAATGCACAGTGACCATCAGCAAGCAGCAGAGCTGTCAGTCATACCTGTAGACGGCAGTCTTTGAATGGCCGATTCTTCACCTCGTTGACGGCACGCTGTGCATGCTCGACCCCATCAAAGAACACCAGCGCGTGGCTCGAACGGCGGTCGATGAAGGTCGCGGTCACAACACCGTAGCGACCGAACTGTTCGGCCAAGTACTTCTCCGTCATCATGTCATCAATGTCAGCCAACCATACACAGAACGTCGGCATTGACCGCCCAAACCCGACCTGTCAGAACAGAACACAACATGCATCACTACACACTGACCACTCTCTGCGCACCATAAAATTCTCCGACTTTTTCCAAACCATTCGTGGCCCTCCTACACAGCTGCAGTTACCCACATCATATTTAACAGTATTATAAACACGAATGCATAAATGCTACAAAACACTGCCACATCCCCAAACATGAAGTTAGCAATATGCAGTTCTCCCTGACAAGGTTTTCCCAACACGTCCTTGATATTTCCCTGAATTTTGGTGAATATTTCAACACGTCCCTGACGACTGTCAAATTCCCTAACATTTTCCCTGTTTTCCAGACAAGTCGCCAAGTGGTCATCTTGTCATTAATGTCATCATCACCATCATTATCACTGTCACAGTCATCATCGCACTACAGTGACTGCTGCTGCTGAAAATATACTGTAAAATACACAATGTACAATATGACATCCTTATTACACTGAGCAAAGACTATTAACCAATGAATGAACTACTGTTCAGATGTAAAGAATCAGCATTCGCTCAGCTGTATTGTGTGAAATTTTACTTCATATTGGTCAATGTTTCTAGACAAAATCTCTACCACGAATCTCATTACTGACCTTGATTTTGTTCAAGCCGATCTGTTCACCGTCCATCTCCCGCAGAGCATTCACTACGCTGGTGATGTTGTCAAACTGGACAAACGCGTACGAGAACGAGTGAGTCTGATTCTTGATCTCCACGTCCTGTCACACAACACAAAGCAACATTCATGCATGTAAAATACGTCCCAAAGAATAAATAATGTTTAAACAAGTAAGCTTCGACAACACCCACAGAAATGTATGCCTCCGCCGCAAAACTAGCAATCACATCATTACTTACTAGTAAGTTATTTGGTTTCAATTTTGTAATTCACTTTGCGCCAGTCCAATGATGTGCTAAAGTAATGTGCTAAACGTCGTAATCTGTTTCCAACCATTTTGACTTTTTACTGAATTATTATACAATTACCTCTGACCTTGAAATCCTTTTCAGCAATGCCTACTCATGTGCCAAGTTTTATTCAAATCCCTCCACCAACTATACTGCATCATACATATGGACATATTGCATGACACAAAACACACGTTAACTGGTAACGGACGGACTGACGGCCAACCCAAAAACACAATGCTCTGATTACTACTGACAGCAGAGAAATAAGAACGTTAAAAATGTGACGGTAATAAAAAAACGTTGAAAACATTAAGGAAAGAAAAGTGCAGGGATTTAACATGCAATTCAAAAGCTGATAAAATCAACTTAGTCTGTTACACGAATCAAACAAAAAAGAGAAAAAAGCAAAACAAAACAAAAACGATGAGCAATTAAGTCTGGAAATGGTCATAAAAATCCGTGAGATCCGTCCGAAAAGGTGATGGGAAGGATTTACGGAGAAGGTAAGTTTTGAGTCTGGAGTGGAACAGAGATGGAGTGATGCATAGTGAAAGTGGTGATGATGATGGTGATGATGATGAACCGGTGAAAGAAAGATGAGGTGAGAGTGACAGGGACCCATCATATTCCAGACACCTCACTTACCAATCATGTTATAGCAAATTGTACCTGCACCAATAGTTTCCCAAACTGAGCCAATCAAAATGGCCGCAATGTTTACCAAACAAACTAACTAGTCACGCGACTCTCTGTTGTGTAAAAAACCAATCACGTCATGCCACATTCCAATCACTGACCCGGTAAACCAGAATTACATAAAATTGTACGGACTGGCTGCAATCTTATTTATTTACATTCTGCACTTTTTTATATAACAGACACAAATAAATTCAACATTTCATCATAAAAGTATGGATACATTTATATATTTTTATATATTAGATACGTTTACAGAAACTAGCAGCAGCCATCTTGATGTGGACAACAATGACCAACTAACTGACCACTATGTGTCCGAACTTGTTGCACGTGTCACGGAGCATATCCTTGGTGACCGTCTTGTCGAGGTTGCCAATGAACAGAGTACGTGTTGCCTTGTGGTGAAACTCATCGTGCTCGGACTCCGGTGACCTGAACTCACTGTTCTCAAGCTCTGTACCACACACACACACGCAGCATGCTCAGCAACACATCGGGCACGTATATGAACACTACTTCAAGACCAAGAACACGCCAAGGCCAGATCACTTCAAGGCCAAGCCAAGTCCAATAGCACACATACTATCAGACTGTCATGACAATTTGCAAAGAATACTTACATAAAGACAAATGAATGAAATTACAGTAGAGGTGAGTAAGTAGGCGAGCAGTAACAAACTCAAGTAATAGTAGTGTAGAGGCTTAACGTCCCACTCGAAGCATTATAGGTCATTTCGGGGACGATTTTTACAGGTCATATAACCAAACCAACAGTGTCAGAGCACTGAAGAAAACCAGTTGGTCTTCCAGATAAGGCTTGAATCCCACCAGCACCACTCCACCATGTTACAGTAATACAACTCTAGGCAACCGCCTCTATGCATGGCGTAAGGGTCCCAATGTGAGAAACCCAATCTGCTGGACCTGTAAGAACTGCTCACATGAGTGTGCTGCTGACTGTGAACATTGTGTCACACAACCC